>Ga0256914_1001337_pt1 | contig 22649 bp, 16 predicted proteins | sample HulkmetaG_FD_191571 | JGI IMG/M metagenome (GOLD analysis project Ga0256914, IMG submission 191571) | Hydrothermal chimney microbial communities from Main Endeavour vent field at the Juan de Fuca Ridge, Pacific Ocean - Hulk | ecosystem: Environmental > Aquatic > Marine > Hydrothermal vents ... | reverse complement strand
GGCGGCTACAAGGACTATCTCTATCACAAGCGCCGTGTGCAGGAGGGGGCCGAACAGGACCAAACCAGTGCCCGCCGAGACGGTTCGAAGGGTTCGGCACCCGGAGCCTCGAGGCGACGCGCACGATCCGACGCGGCTGCTGCCTACCAGGAGCGCAAGCGCGCCGCACGCAAGCTGGCACGGTTGAAGGAACGGTACGAGGCCCTCCCGGGCGTCATCGATGAGAAGGAACAGGAACTCGAGGGCCTTGTCGACGCGATGAACGACCCACAGGTGGCCTCGGACTACGAACGCCTCATGTCGCTCGAGTCGAGTCGTCGCGTCTTGGAAAAGGAGATCGAGCGCCTGTACGACGAATGGCAGGAAGCCGCCGAACGGATCGAGTCTCAGACATGAGGGGCAGAGGGTCCAGCAAGGTGGATGTTCTGCGACGTCTCGTCGAAGCCAACAAGGAGACCAACCTCACCGGGGTTGCCGGCTCCAGCGCCATCGCTTGCATTCTGGCTTCCCTCGCGGCCGGTCGCAACGGCCCCCTCCTTCAAGTGGCGCCCACCCGGTCCGACGCAGAGCGACTCGCATCCGACCTCGAGTTCTTTCTGAGCAGCGCTCAAGGCGATGGAGATGCACCCCGGGTTCATCTGTACCCACCTCCAGATGTTCAGCCTTACGACACCTTGCAACCGCACGCTTCGCTGGCCATGCAACGACTTGCCGCGTTGCACCACCTTGGGACAGGAACCCCACACGCCGTGGTGGTCGCCCCGGCGGAGATGTTGCTCCGCCGGGTCCTCCCGCGGGCGATTCTCGCCGAGCACACCTGGACGCTCACCCAGGACCAGGAACTGGAACGCGACCGGCTGGTCTCCCAGTTGGTGTCCATCGGATACCTTTCGGTCGACATGGTGGAGGACCCCGGTTGCATGGCAGTGCGCGGCGGCGTGGTCGATGTCTTCTCCCCTGCCCATCAGGCGCCGATCCGTGTCGAGTTCCTCGGGGACACGATCGCCTCCCTGCGCACGTTCGACCCCGAGACCCAACGGTCCACCGGGGTGGTGACCCGGGCGGCGATCCTCCCGGTTCGAGAGGAGATTCTGACCCCGGACCACACGGCGCGTGCGGTACGGGAACTCAAACCCCTGTGCGACCGTCTCGGGTGTCCTGGGCACCTGCGACGCCAGATCGTGAACGATCTGGAGACAGGGATCTATTTTCCTGGAATTGAATACCTGTCTTGTATCATCTATCCTCGACTGGACTCGTTGTTGAGTCACGCGGTCCATCCAGCGGCTCGAGTATCCCTGTGGGATCCAGCCGGGTGCCGAAGGGCAATGGATCAGGCCTGGGACGAACTTCAGAAACGCCATGCGGGGGTGGACCAAACCGATGGGGTCTTTCCGGCCCCTGAGCAACTCTTCCTGACCCCGGAGAAGGCGTTCCACGAGGTCCTTCAGGCCGCCACATTGACGATTGGACACCCCATCGAAACCGCTTCCCGCAGGCCCCACACCGTATCCCTTACCTCGCGCCCCACCTCCGGCCTCCACGATCGCCTGACCGCTCACCTTCACGACGATCAGGCCATCCCACTCCTGGCCGAACGCCTCCAGGAGTGGCTCGCCGACCACCACGACGTCTCCATCGTGGTTCGAAGCACCGTCCAGGCGGACCGGTTGGTACAACTCCTTGAACCTCATGGCGTTCCTCTCAAGAACCTCGAGCCGTTCCCCCATCCCGACCACCTGCTCGACGCCCTGCCCACCTCGCGCACCCCCACGGTTCGCATTGTTCCCGGCCGGCTTTCCAGTGGATTTGTCCTGGTGGAGCAACGTCTGGTCGTTCTCTCCGAGGAGGACATCTTTGGGAAGCGACCCACCGGGAGCCAGAGTTCGAGCCGTGGGCTCAAGCACGCGATTTCGAGCTTTTCGCAACTGGCTCGAGGGGATTTCGTGGTTCACTCCCTGCACGGAGTGGGCATCTTCCGCGGGATCAAGAAGCTCGAAGTGGACGGCGTGGCCAACGACTTCGTCTTGCTCGAGTACGACGGTGGCGACCGTCTCTACCTGCCGGTGCACCGCCTGTCCCACCTGTATCGATACACGGGTGGCGCGACACCTCCGCGCCTGGACCGGCTGGGGGGGGCCACGTTTGGACGCAAGAAACGCAAGGCTCGCCGCGCCATCCTCAGGCTTGCACACGAGTTGCTCAAACTTGGAGCCGCCCGCGCCGCCACCCCCGGGTTTGCCTTCAAGCCATTCGATCGTGAGATGGCCGAGTTTGGCGCCACGTTCCCCTATGAGGAGACACCGGACCAGGCGGCCGCAATCCGCGAGGTCTTGAACGACATGTGTTCGCCCAGGCCGATGGACCGGCTGGTGTGCGGCGACGTGGGCTACGGCAAGACCGAGGTGGCGGTCCGGGCATCCTACCTGGCTGTGCTCAATGGGAAGCAAGTAGCGGTGCTGGCGCCCACCACGGTGCTGGCCCTTCAGCATGCCCGGAGCTTTGCCGAGCGGTTCAAGCATACCCCGGTGACAGTGGAGATGCTGAGCCGATTCAAGTCATCTCGAGAACAGCGGGCGACAGTGGAGCGCGTCAAGCAGGGGTTGGTGGATATCGTGGTGGGCACGCACCGGCTCCTGTCTCCGGACGTGGGCTTCAAGGATCTCGGCCTCCTGGTGATCGATGAAGAACAGCGCTTCGGCGTGGCGCACAAGGAGCGAATCAAGAAACTCGCGCTGAGTGTGGATGTGCTGACGCTGACTGCGACACCGATTCCGCGCACCCTCTACATGGCCCTGTCCGGTGTACGCCATTTCAGCCTCATGGCCACCCCTCCACCCGGACGCCTGGCGGTGAGAACGCACCATCTAACCCATTCACCAACTCGAGTTCAGGAAGCCATTCGCCGGGAGTTGCGTCGTGGAGGCCAGGTCTACTACGTGCACAATCGCGTTCACAATATCATGGAGACCGCCGACACGCTGCGCCGCCTGGTGCCCGAGGCCCGGATCGCAGTTGCGCACGGACAGATGAGCCCACGGCAGCTCGAGCGGGTCATGGTGGACTTCATTTTACGCAAGTACGACGTCCTCTGCTGCACCTCGATCATCGAGAACGGCCTGGACATTCCTTCGGTGAACACGGTCATTGTGGACGACGCCGACCACCTTGGGCTGGCGCAGCTCTACCAGCTTCGGGGGCGCGTGGGCCGCTCGTCCACGCGGGCGTTTGCATACCTGTTTACGCGGCCTGGCAAGGAGCCCAACCGGGCGGCACAAAGACGACTCCGTGCACTCGTCCAGTTCACCGACCTGGGATCAGGATTCCGTATTGCACGCGAGGATCTCGAGATCCGAGGGGCCGGGGACCTGCTCGGCCCTTCCCAGTCCGGCCACATTCAGGACGTGGGCATCGACACCTACTGCGAGCTTCTGGAGGAAGCGGTTCGGGAACTTCAAGGGGAGCAAGCGCACCTCGAGATCGAACCTGACATCGATCTCAAGGTGTCCGCGTTTTTCCCCGAGGACTACATCCCGGACCTGCCCACGCGCCTCCACTGCTACAAAACCCTTTCCCAGTGCACCGATGAACACGCGGTCCAGGCGGCACTGGAAGAAATCGAAGACCGTTTCGGCCGCCTTCCCGAACCCGCACGACGCCTTGCTGACATCATGGCGATCAACGCATTGCTGAAACGGCTTCGAATTTCCGGGCTCTCCTACGCGAGGCAACGGTTGGTCTTTCGATTCGACCAGACCACCCCGGTCGATCCCGGCCGAATGGTGGCCCTTGTGCACCAGGATCCGGAACAGTTTCGCCTCACCCCTGACGGTCGACTCGTCTGCTCGGTCAAGTCGGAAGCCGTGCTGGATCGGATTCAAACGGCGAAAAAGGTCTTGCGGATGCTTTCCCAACGTGGTATGTGAATCCGCTTGGATCTCACGATCAGAGGAGGGGTCCACCGAATAGGCTCGTAGCACTGCTGCCCTGGAAAATTCCGAGAGGAGAACGGGCAGCGCCGCCCGGTTGCAGAGTCCGCCGGGCAGCACCGACTGGTGCCCGTTTCGTTCACTGTGCCGCAAAACCTGCCAGGAGGGAAATCATCATGACAAGGGGCTTCGGACTCAAGGGATTGATCATCGCCGGCTCCGCGCTGATCCTCGGGTCTGCCTGTGGTAACGGCTCACCCAGCACCGCCACACACAAGTCAGGGGCGTCCTCGCAGGATGTCGGCGACGTGCTTGCGATGGTCAACGACATGCCGATTGGCACCGAGGAGTTCGACCGGACCTACGCCCGCTCGCTTCCACGCCGGACCAGCGACGCCACGCAGGATGAGGAAGCCAAGAAGCGGGAAGTGCTCGATCGGCTGATCGCCGACAAGCTGTTGTACCAGGAAGCGCTCCGGCAGGGGCTCGACAAGGACCCCAAGATCCAACGGATGATGATCAACCAGCTCCTCCGGAAAGACGTGTACGGAACGCTGCGAAACAGCGACATCTCCGATGAGGAGTTGCGAGCCTACTTCGAGGAGCACCGCGAGGAGTTCGTGGTTCCGGAGAAAGTTCAGGTACGGCGAATCCTCATCAAAAAGGGCGGTGACCTTTCCGACGAGGAAGCCAGAAAGAAAGCTGAAAAGATCCACGCTGCTGTCGTCGCCGATCCCGCTTCGTTCAAGGAGTGGGCCATGAAAGAGAGTCAGGACCCCTACGCGCGCCGCGGCGGCGACGTCGGGTTCATTTCTCGCGCCGGAAAGCCCGGCCTCGACTCCAAGGTGGTGGAAGAGGCCTTCAAGCTCGAGGTTGACCAGATCTCGCCGGTATTCGAGACGGACGAAGGCTACAATATCATACAGGTGGTCAACAAGCGTGATCGGGTGGAGCGTTCTTTCGAGCAGATGAAGGGAGCGGTGCTCCGGAGGGTCAAGACAGAGAAGTCGCGGAAGCTGCAGAAGGAATACATCGAGAACCTGAAGAAGAACGCCAAGATCGTGGTGAACGAGGACAAGCTCAAGGAGCACAAGCCCGAGGTGAAGGCCTCCCAGGGCGGGTTCCCGGGTATCCGTCCCATGATGCAGCCATCCGGTTTCAAGCGCACCCTTCCACCCAAGATGGAAGGCACCAAGGCGGAGAACAAGGAGGCACAGGAAAGCCACTCCGGGTCTTCCAAGTAATCCTCGGACGCTCCACACCGGGATTTCCCGCACTGCGGCCGTACCCCGGTCCCGTCCTGATACCGGGAATCGGATGGCCGACACCCCCGATTCCAACTCGGGCGGTTCCCATCGAATGAGTGACCCGGCATGAAACATCTCATTCTGATCCCTGTTCTCCTCGCCTTCATTCCAGCACCTCGAGCCCAGGCGGTCATCGTCGAACGGATCGCTGCCATCGTGAACGAGGATGTCATCACCCTGTCCGAGGTGGACGAGCTGGTAGACTCGCTGCATGCACGGGAGTTGGAAGCCATCCAGGACCCGGAAGACCGGAAGGTCCGCCGCGATGAACTCAGGCGAAAGGTCCTCGACGAGATGATCGATCAGCGTATTTTGACTCAGCAATATGACCGTCTCCAGATCGTGGCCACGGACGAGGATGTGGATCGCATGGTGCAGGCGATCTGCCGCCAGAACGGGATCACGCTCGACACGCTGAAGAACGAGATCACGCGCCAGGGACTGAGCTACCAGGAGTATCTGAACCAGATCCGACAGCACATTCTGCAATCCAAGCTTGTGGAACAGCAGATACGCCCCCGCATCAGTGTCACCGAGGACGACATCAAGCAGATGTACACACGGCAACTTGGGGAACTCAGCACCAAAGAAGTCGTGGAACTTTCGGGAATCCTGGTCCTGTTGCCTCGAGGGGGTGGTCCCGAATCGATGGACATTGCCCGGCGCCGGGCAGAAGAGGCTCGCACCCTGCTGGAAGCCGGTCACAGCCCGGAGGAGATCGAGCGCCGGTACGCGGACGGGTCGGTGCGAAGCCTTGGGGCCATGGGCAAGTTCACCGAAGGCGAACTCATGGAGCCCCTCAACACCGCGGTATTCCAGCTTCAGCCTGGGAGCGTGACCGACCCTGTCGAGACCTCTCAGGGACTCTATGTGATCCAGGTGGTTTCGAGAGGGCACCAGGACCCGAAGGACATCCTTCCCTACGAGGAGGTGCGCGACCAGTTGTATCAGCGGTACTACAATGAGCAGATCGAGACTCAGCTAGAGGTCTTCATCCGCAATGCGCGCCGGGATTCCCATGTCGAGATCCTCCTTTGACTCCACCACCCCGACTGTGGCCATCACGGCCGGCGACCCGAACGGTATTGGCCCCGAGATCATCGCCAAGGCCTTGCACCACCACGACCGCACGAAGTGCTTGCCTGTCGTGATCGGCGATCCCGCCGTTCTTGAGCCCTGCTTCGCGCGTTGGGCACCTGGAACCACCCTGGTGCCAGCAGGGGAGGGCAGTGCGGCGGGGAGCACACCTGGTCCCCACCATATCCTGACCATCGATCCGACGCCTGACCCTCACTACCTCTTTCCGTCCATCCCGGAAGCGGTCTACATCCAGCATGCGGTGGAAGGGTGCCTTTCCGGACGATACCAGGCCATGGTGACCGCCCCCATCTGCAAGCACGCCATGTACGCGCGCGGGTTCCGGTTCCCCGGCCACACGGAATTCGTTGCTCACCTCACCGGCGTATCGGACCCGACCATGATGTTCGTCGCAGACGGACTTCGCGTCAGCCTGGTGACCATCCACCTGCCACTCGGCCGCGCCATCGAGCAGGTCACTCACACGTCGGTATGCCGCACCATCCGCGTCACAGCGCAGGCTCTCCAGGATCTGTTCGGCGTTGCCAACCCCAGTATCGCCGTGTGCGGTCTCAACCCTCACGCTGGAGAGGAGGGCCATCTGGGCCGCGAGGAACAGGTGACCATCATTCCCGCCATCGCGGAAGTCCGGGCCGAGGGACTCGACATCAAGGGCCCGCTCCCGTCCGATTCACTCTTCCCACTTGCAGTGGAGGGCAAGTTCGACGCTGTGGTCGCCATGTACCACGACCAGGGTCTGATCCCTGTCAAGCTCTTGAGTTTCCGCCAGGCAGTGAACTTGACGGTGGGAATTCCCATCGTGCGGGCCTCGGTGGACCATGGCGTGGCCTACGACCTGGCAGGCAAAGGCGTGGCAGACCCCTCGAGCTTGCGCGCGGCGCTTCGCGTCGCTGCGGAGATCGCGAACCGACGTTTGCGGGGTGGCGGGCAAGAAGCGACAGGGAGCAGCAAGGAGGCATGAAGGGAGGTGCCTCGAACTGGAGGGGCGACGCCGACTAGCCGATGGTGGTCCAAAGCAGGATGGCGACGACGAAGCAGTAGATCACCAGGGACTCGATCAAGGCCAACCCAATGATCATGGGTGTGAAGATCTTGTCGGAGGCGGAGGGGTTGCGCGCGATGCCCTGAAGCGCAGAGGAAGCGGACCAGCCCTGCCCGATGGCTCCGCCGAACGCGCCGAGTCCGATCGCGAGACCCGCAGCCAATGCCAACATGGCCCGATAGTCGGTGGCACCACCGTCCTGAGCAAATGCGACAGGAGCGATGGATATGAACGCCAGAGCAGCCAAGAAAAGGGACGCCTTCTTCATCAAACAGTCCTCCTCGTTGAGAAAAAGTCTACAATGTCCACTGGGGCCATGCTTTTTCAGGCCTCCTGCGACCGGCCCCCGCGCGGCGCGGGCAGCCGTTGATGAACCGAAATCTCAATGAGCATGAGCCTCAGCCATCGAGATGTAGACGACGGACAGCAGTGAAAACACGAATGCTTGCACGAAAGCCACGAACATGCCAAGCACCAGGAAAAAGACAGGAATCAAGAGACCCAGGTACTGGGAGAACACTTCCGGGATGAGCTGAGAGAAGATGCCCAACACGATGTGGTCTCCGTTGATGTTCCCAAAGAGACGAATCGCCAGGGTAACCGGTCTGACACAATGGCTGATCAATTCCACCACGACCATGAGTGGTGCCAGCCACAAGACCGGTCCGGCGAAATGCTTGAGGTACGCGCCGAGTCCCTGCTCCTTCACACCGACCACGTGATAGGTGACGAAGACGAAGACACCCATGGCCAGATTGTTGTTGATGTTGTCAGTCGGGGGCAACAAACCGGGTATCAAGCCAAGGAGATTCGAGACGAGGATGTAGATGAACAGGGTCCCGATGAGCCAGAAGTAGCGTGGCGCGCTGTCGCCCAGAAGTCCGCTCATCATGCCAAGGATTTTCTCCGTATAGAAATCGAAGATATTCCGCACGGTCACCCGGTCCTCGGGAATGAGGTCCGCACTGCTGCTCTCCGGGGTGACGCGCTTGATTTTCCCGGTGGCGAGCAACGCCATGATCGTGAGCACCGCGACCACGAGCCAGGAATGGGCCACTGCCAGGAGTTCATGATTGTGACCGATTGCCGGGATGTACATGAACCAACTGAAATTCTCAGGCATCCGTCGTCTCCGAATTCATCCCTGGGTATCCGGCGGCATGGATCAAGCTGACCCCAAGCACCGAAACCACAGCCACCGAGAGCCCTACCGCGAATCCAATCGGGTCGACCTGCCCACTGAGCAACAGGACGGCCACCATTGTCATCAGGAAAAGGAACTTGAAGCTCAGCTTCACTCCGATCGCGGCGCCGCTCGTCGCTCTCTCACGGACCGGTCGCAGTATACGTACCAAAAGCGCGAAGTTGCCGACTGATATCAACCCACCTGTGACAACCCCGAGCGTCGTTCGCTTTTCGTACGCCAGCAGCAGACTTCCGACCGTCAACGCCAGCAGCAGCAACCAGTTGCACCACTGCACGGTCCTCAACAAGCGAGTACCCCAGTGGTCATTTGTCACCACTGCCATTCCGTCCGTCCAGACTGTTCATCCACCGAAGGTACCAGATCACCCTGACGAACGCGGCAATGGTACCGAGCAACGTGCCGGCCACGAGGGCAACAGGCTTGCTTCCCAATCGGCCGTCTATTTCCATGCCGACCCAGGCTCCTGCGCCCACACAGGCAGCCACCTCGAACCCCATGCCACTGAATGCGAGCCACTTGGTCAAGGGTTTCACGCCGCGGCTCCCATCCGTCTGCCCGGATTGCATTGCGCACCCTGGGGTGCTGGTACTCGGGGTGCCAAAACGAGTTGGCGATTCATATCATAAGGGTTCGCGGTTGTCAAACCGTTTTTGTGTCGCTATCCCGGTCCCTTACTCATACATGAGTCTGCCATGGGTCCGAACTCGTTTCACCGCCTCCAGACAGCCCGAACCCAGCCCGTTGGAACTCCTAGCGACCTTCCGTGCTCCCGTTCGAATCCTGGGTACTCCCATCTTCGTCCCGGTCCACCAATCGGGCCAGCCCCACGATACGTTCGTCCTCCGCCAGGTTCATCAGCCGAACGCCCAGGGTGTTCCTCGAGACCTTCCGGATTTGCGCCACCGGTGTACGTAGGATCCGACCAGTGTCGGTCACCAACATCACCTCGTCCTCGCGCCGCACCTTGGCCATTCCAATCACCATTCCGTTGCGCTCTCCGGTCTTGATGTCGATGATCCCCTGCCCGCCCCGCATCTGCCGCCGGTACTGCCAGGTCGGCGTGCGCTTCCCAAACCCACGCTCCGTCACCGTCAGGATCGTCGCCTCCCCCCGATCCTCCCCTTGCCTGTCCTCCTCCGTCTCTTGCGCCGCCTCCTGCTCCGTCGTCTCCAACTCCTCCGGTTCCTCGTCCAGAACCTCGATCCCGATGATCTCGTCCCCCTCCTTCAACACCATCCCACGCACCCCTCGAGCCGTCCGACCCATGGTACGCACGTCCGAGCCGGAAAAACGAATCGCCTTCCCGTGCTTGCTGATCATCAACACATCCTGTCCTGCTCGAGCCAATTTCACGTGCCTCAACTCGTCGTTCTCGGCCACCGAACAGGCAATGATTCCCGTGGCTCGCACGTTCGCAAACGCCGACAGGGCCGTCTGCTTGATGATCCCCTTTCGCGATACCATCACGATCGTGCTGCTCTCGTCGAACTCCTTCACTGGAAGAACCGCAGCCACCCGCTCGTCCGGCTGCAACCCGATCAGGTTGACGATGGCTTTGCCCTTGGCCGTCCGACTTGCCTGGGGCACCTGATGGACCTTGAGCCAGTAGAGTCGCCCCGTGGACGTAAACACCAGGAGGTAGTCGTGGGTGGACGCCACGAACAGGTCCTGAACGAAATCTTCGTCCCGGGTCGCCATCCCAATCTTTCCACGGCCACCACGCCGCTGAGCACGGTACAGGGCCACCGGGTTGCGCTTCACATAGCCGAACCGGGAGATGGTCACGACCATGTCCTCCACCGGGATGAGTTCCTCGTCGGAAACGGTCGGATCCACGTCCACGAGTTGTGTCCGCCTCTCATCTCCGTACTGGTCGCTGACCTGGAGCAGTTCCTCCTTGATGATCCCGAAAATTCGGACTTCGCTTCCAAGGATGTCACGAAGATCCTCGATGAGTGCCAAAATGGCACGATACTCCTGGAGGATCTTCTCCCGCTCGAGAGAAGTGAGCCGGTGAAGGCGAAGGTCGAGCACGGCCTGGGCCTGCTTCGCTGTCATGCCGAACCGGGCCATCAGCTCCACTTTTGCCGATGGGCTGTCCTTGGCCCCACGGATGACCGCTATCACCTCGTCAAGGTTGTCGAGGGCAATCTTGAAACCCTCCAGCAGGTGTGCGCGCGCCTCGGCCTTCCGGAGTTCGAATCGGGTACGCCGGACCACGACTTCCTTCCGATGGGTGATGAAGTATTCCAGCACCTTTCGGAGAGGCAAGATTTCGGGCTGACCGTTTACAATGGCCAGCATGATGATTCCGAAGGAACTCTGCAGCGGCGTGTGCTTGTAAAGGTGCTTCAGCACCACATGCTCGTTCGCGTCCCGCTTCAGATCGAGAACGATCCGGAGGCCTTCCCGGTCCGACTCGTCCCGGATTTCGGCAATACCTTGCAGACGCTTCTCCCGCACCAGGTCGGCGATGCTTTCGATCAACCGTACCTTGTTCAACTGGAACGGGATCTCCGTAATGACGATCCGGCGCCGGCCGTCATTCTCCTCGTCCTCCACCATGGCACGGCCGCGAACGGTGACAATGCCACGTCCAGTCCGGTAGGCGTCCTTGATTCCGGACAGACCCACGATGAAACCGCCGGTCGGGAAGTCGGGACCTGGAATGAGGCGCTCAAGGGCCTCCTGAGACAGCCCTGGATCGTCTATCAGGGCCACGAGCGCCTCCACGACCTCGCGAAGATTGTGGGGCGGGATGTTCGTGGACATCCCCACGGCGATTCCAGAGGAACCATTGATCAGCAGGTTGGGCACCCGCGCGGGAAGTACCACCGGCTCCAGCAACGAGTTGTCGTAGTTCGGCTGGAAATCGACCGTTTCCTTGTCCAGATCGGCCAGGAGTTCGGCCGCGATCCGCGCCATGCGCACCTCCGTGTATCGCATGGCCGCCGGCGGATCACCGTCGATCGAACCGAAGTTGCCCTGACCGTCCACGAGTGGATAACGCATCGAAAAGTCCTGCGCCATCCTCACAATGGTGTCGTATACGGCGATGTCTCCGTGAGGATGATACTTTCCGATGCAGTCCCCAACCACCCGGGCCGACTTCTTGTACGGCTTTCCATACTCCAGGCCCAACTCGCTCATGGAGTAGAGGACCCGCCGATGGACCGGCTTCAACCCATCGCGGACATCGGGCAGCGCACGCCCGATGATCACGCTCATGGAGTAGTCCAGGTAGGACGACTGGATCTCATCCTCTATGTCCACGATCCGCACTTGTTCACTTGCTTGCATCGTCTCTCTCTACTGATGACATTTCATTGCCAAACAACAGCTCATTCAATCTCAACAGACCAGCAACGTCATTGACCGGTTCCTGCATGCGGGGCACCATGGCAACAAACCCCTTCCCACCGATCATTCGCTTGAGCGTTTCCACTCCCCGCCCGCTGATCCGACTCGCTTCGTACTGAGTTCGGAGGTCCTGCGCCAGCGCATCACGAAACTGAACCCATTCCGATCCCACGCGCTCAAAGGCTGCGATGTCCTCTGCATCGAACACCTCATCATCCGACTTCGGGGCCACCCGGCAACGGTCCACCAGGTTGATGACCATGCCGCCCAGCGCCAGCTTCCGCTCCTCGAGCTGCTCCATGAAATGGCGGGTGGTGTCCAGCGTGGCCGGCCTCGGACCACAGACGAGCAAGAACGAGGTGTCATGGGACCGCAAGATCCGTCCGACCACTGTCGACCGCTGCCGGAACCCGCTGGTGATCGCCTCGAAGCTCAGAAAAAAGTCGTTCAGCTCTCGAAGAAATTCCCGACCAAATACATAACCGAGGAGCCGGTACACCACTGCTCCGGTGGACATCAGGAACCGCCGGCCCACAAACATACGCTGGGCGTCCGAGGGTCGCATGAACCACCGGATGATCCGCTCGTCCAGGAAACGAGCCAACCGATGCGGCGCCTCCAGGAAGTCAAGGGCATTCTTCAGTGGCGGCGTGTCCAGCACAATCAGATCATGCCGCTCGCTGTTCCAGGCGTGGTAGAGCTTCTCTGCTGCCATGTATTCCTGGGACGTGGAGATGGCCCGCGATACCTCCCGGTAAATTCGATTGTTCAAAATCCGTTGCCGCGTCTCCTCATCCGGTGTCACCCGCACAATCAACTCATCGAACACCGTCCGCGTGTCCAGCATCATGGCCTCGAGACGCGCCATCCCCTCCCAGCCCCGGCGGGCCGGCACCTTGACCTCGGTCTCCACGTTCCCGATGGTGTCCAGACCCAACGCATTGGCCAGCCTTCGCGCCGGATCGATCGTGATGACCAGCGTCCGACGCCCCCGCCGGGCAGCCTCCAGGCCGATCGCAGCCGCCACCGTCGTCTTCCCCACACCGCCGGTGCCCACACACACGATCAGCCGCCGACTCGTCACGAGATCTTCCAGACTGGTGCAACTCGCCAGGCTCACAATGCTTGCTCCAACAGATCCGAAACGCCTCGAGCCACCTCTGGACCCTCCGACTCGACCAGTTCCCGTACCCTCACCACAGGCCCACCCAGGGTTTTCTCCAGCCTTCGCACCTGATTGACCGACCGCTCGAATACACGCCGCCGCGACAACGAAAGGTCCAACGCGTACCGAACCCGCTCCGTGGCTCCGGAACCCAACGCCTCGAGGTACCGGGACACCACCGGCACGTCCTCGGCTGCAAGAAAACTCACCGGCAAACGATTCACTACCACCGGCCCAAAAGCCACTGGTACCGCTTCCCGAAGCTTCAAATAGGCCTCGATCGTCTCCGTCACCGACATCTCCTCGGCCAAACTCACGAACAGAACCGACACGAGACGCTGGTCCGAGAGGAATGCGTGAAGCTGCCTCGCCCTGCGAAGCAACGGGCCCTTGTTGAACAGGCGAAAGACGTTCCGCGAAACCGACAGAAGTGGTACCGCGTGCCCCGTCGCGGGCAGATCCACCACCACCAGATCGTGGTGATGCTCGGCAGCATGCCGATGAAAGTGGTATATGGCGTTCAGGAACACGACCTCTCGAGCAAAGGGTGTGGAATAGAGGAAGCGTCGAACGATCTTGTTTTTCAGGATCCTGGATACAACCAGATTGATCGATATCGTCTCGGACAGGTACAGGTGCAACGCCTCGAAAAACGTGATGTTCACACCGTCGATCCGGTCCGACAGGCCTGTGGGCTGGAACGACGGTGCCCGGCCGAAAGAGGTGAGGGTTGCTGGCCGTGTCATGTCGATCTCGGCCAGAAGCACACGTTTGCCCTGGCGTGCGGCGAGCAAGGCAAGGGCCACGCTTACCGTGCTCTTGCCGGTGCCACCTTTTCCGGTAACGAGGAGGACCTCTTTGTCCATCAAGTCGTGCGACATGGTTCTCCGTGACATTCCGGCGGCGCCTACCAGCGCAGCAAGATGGAACCCCAGGTGAATCCGGATCCGAATGCGGCGAGGAGGACCAGGTCTCCCCGGCGGATTCGGTCTTGTACCACCGCCTCGTGCAGGGCGATGGGTATTGAGGCTGCTGTTGTGTTTCCGTACCGTTCGATGTTGTTGAACAGCCGCTCGTTCGGGATGTTCAACCGGTTGGCCACCGATTCGACGATCCTGAGGTTGGCCTGATGAAACACGAAACAGGCGATGTCCCCGATCGAATATCCGGTTTTGTGGAGCACCTCCTTCACCGACTCCTCGAGCCGCTGGACCGCGTGTCGGAACACCCGTCGTCCGTCCATCACCGGGAAGTGCAACCCCTGGTCGAGCATCTGGTGGTCGATTCTCGGCCGCCTTGAGGATTGGGGTGCGACACACATGAGGGCGTCCGCATGTTCGCCCTGAGCGTGGAGGACACTTCCCAGGATTCCACTGTCCGGTGAATGTGCGGGCGCGATCACCACGGCGCCTGCGCCGTCACCGAAGAGTGCGCTGAGATCCCGCCCACGTGGCCCCAGGTCGAGGCCGGTGGAGTGCACCTCCGCCCCCACCACGAGCACTCGACGGGCCTGTCCGGCGAGCACGAGCGCGTCGGCCACGGTCAGGCCGTAGAGAAAACCGGTGCACTGGTTTCTCACGTCCATGGCGGGCGTGAGGCCCATTTCGAGCCTGGCCTGGAGGTAGCACGAACTTCCGGGGAAGCAGAAGTCCGGAGTCAGGGTAGCAAACACCACGAAGTCGATGTCCTTTGGTGTGAGTCCTGCACCTCGTATCGCCTGGTTCGCGGCCTCGACACCCAGGTCGGACGCCCCGATCCCCTCGTTCACGAACCGCCGCTCCCGGATTCCCGTCCTCTGTTCAATCCACGCCTCATCCACCTCCAACAGCGGAGCGATCTCGGCGTTCGGGACCACGCGCGGGGGCAAGCAGATCCCGGTTCCCAGGATCCGCGACCGTACCGGCCGTTCCGGGCTAGACATCGAGGTTTCGGACCTTGAGCGCGTTCCTGACGATGAACTCCCGCCTCGGCTCAACCTGGTCTCCCATCAGAATGGTGAACATTTCGTCCGCCACGACGTCGTCCTGAACAACCACCTTCAAGAGCGTCCTGGACTCCGGATTCATCGTGGTCTCCCACAACTGTTCCGGGTTCATCTCTCCAAGTCCCTTGTACCGCTGAATCACGTAACCTTTCCGGGACCTTTCGAGCACGAAGTCGAGCAAGGCGCGCGGATCTCCGAACGAACGCTCCTCAGCGTCCGCTCCGGCACGTACCGGGAGCTTCAACGAACCTCTGATCCGTGCGCCCAGCCGTTCCAACTCGTGGTACTCCGGTCTGGTCGTCAACCGGCGCCCCACCAGGGTCTCCCGCTCATGACCGTCCACCTCGGTACGGACACGGAGTGCAAACTCCCCGTCCGCCACCGAGATCAGATCGCACTGCGGGGCCACGTCCCCCTTGGCCCCCTCCTGAAGCCTCGCCACCAGCGCCGCCCCAACGGCCTCCAGTCGCGTCGCGTCGGAAAACGGCAACGGTTCTTCCCCGGCCACATGAAGCAACGCCTCGACCACACCCGCATCCATCGACTGTGAAAAGCGCTCCAACACACGTTCGAACCGACCCACATCCTCCAGCACACCCAGAAGCGTCTCGGGTTCCACCGCATTGCCCTCTGCGTCGACCACCTGGACCCTGGCAGAGCCTTGTGTGAGCAAGAAGCGCTCCAATTCCGCCTCATCCTTGAGGTACTGCTCGCTCTTGCCCTTTTTTACCTTGAACAGGGGCGGCTGCGCGATGTACAGGTGCCCGGCATGAACCAGATCCCGCATCTGGCGATAGAAAAAGGTGAGCAGCAACGTCCGGATGTGGGAACCATCCACGTCGGCGTCGGTCATGATGATGATTTTGTGGTATCGAAGCTTTGCCAGGTCGAAATCGTCGGCGCCGATGCCGGTGCCCAGGGCGGTGATGAGCACCCGGATCTCCTGGCTCGACAACATCTTGTCGAACCGCGCCTTCTCCACATTCAAGATCTTCCCACGCAATGGCAGGATCGCCTGATTGCGCCGATCTCTCCCCTGCTTGGCAGAACCGCCCGCAGATTCCCCCTCCACCAGAAACAATTCACACTTCGCAGGATCCCGCTCCTGACAGTCGGCGAGCTTCCCGGGAAGACCCCCACCGTCCAGCACCGACTTGCGCCGCGCCAGCTCCCGCGCATGGCGTGCCGCCTCCCGGGCGCGTGCCGCGTCGACCGCCTTCAGAACCAGCTTCTTGGCCAACTGCGGGTTTTCCTCGAGAAACGCTCCGAGTTGCTCGTTTACGATCGTCTCGACCAGCCCCTTCACCTCGGAGTTCCCGAGCTTCGTCTTGGTCTGCCCTTCGAACTGGGGTTCCGGAATCTTTACCGAAATGACGCAGGTGATGCCCTCCCGGACATCCTCCCCAGACATGCCCCCGCTCTTGACGTTCTTGAGCAGATTGTTGGCCACGGCATAGTTGTTCATCGTGCGGGTCAGTGCCGCCTTGAACCCGGTGACGTGTGTGCCTCCCTCGTGCGTGTTGATGTTGTTGGCAAACGAGTGAATGATCTCCTGGTACCCCTCGTTGTATTGCAACGCAATCTCTGCGGTCACCCGTTCCCGCTCTCCGGAAATGTAGATCGGCTGGGGGTGCAGCGGCCTTTTGTTCTTGTTCAATGTTTCGACGAAGCTGACGATCCCCCCTTCGTAGCAGAACTGGTTCTCCTTCTCCGTCCGTTCATCCCGGATGGTGACCTGAATGCCCGGGGTCAAAAAGGCCAGCTCCCGCAGCCGTTGAGACAGCACATCGAACGAGAAGTCGACGGTTTCGAAAATCTCCCGGTCGGGCAAGAACCAGACCCGCGTGCCGGTGCGTGGCGTCCCGTCCTCCTTCTGCTCCGCCGCCCCAACCTCACGCAGGGGCCCTTCCTTCACTCCGTGACGACACTTGAGCTGGAACTGCTTCCCGTTGCGCCAGATCGTGACCTCGAGCCACTCCGACAGGGCGTTCACCACCGAGATCCCGACCCCGTGAAGGCCTCCAGACACCTTGTACGACACGTTGTCAAACTTCCCACCCGCGTGCAACGTGGTCAGCACAACCTCGGCCGCAGACATGCCCTCGGTCGGGTGCATGTCCACCGGTATCCCACGACCATTGTCCTCCACCGACACACTGCCGTCGGTATGGATCACCACCTCGATCCAGGTGCAGTACCCCGCCATCGCCTCGTCAATGGCGTTGTCCACCGCCTCGTACACCAAATGGTGCAGCCCACCCGACCCCGTGTTCCCGATGTACATCGCAGGACGCTTCCGCACTGCGTCCAGTCCCTCCAGCACCTTGATGTTGGAGGCATCATAGGTCTCCTCCGCGCCACCCTGCTCGGCAAGCGGTGCACCATCTTCCTCAGACTCCATCCGTGAAGGAGCTACCCTGTCTTCCACGCTCGTTCTCCAGAAATCTCAGCTTCCGATTGGATCCGATCGCTGCCGGCCGCCGGGGGATCGATCAATGCCAGGTTCAGCCTTGGCAACAGGTCGTTCATCTTCAATCAAATTCTTGGTTTATAGCACGGAACATCCCAAAAGTAAACGAAATTCGGCATGCCATCGAGGTGATCTCATGACGCTTTCTCCTGCACCACCTCGCCGGAAACCAGTCGAACCGTTGCGCGATCGGACAGCGGATCGACGGCCAAATGGTCCGGCGATGTGGTGGTGATGAACACCTGACACCCTGCCTCCAGAACCCGGTGCATCAGATACTGGTTCCGCGTCCGGTCGAGTTCCGAGGTGACGTCGTCCAGGAGAAACACAGGCACGATCCGGGTGCGCTCGACAATGACCTGGAGTTCGACGAATTTCAAACTCAATGAGACCAGCCGCTGCTGCCCCTGGGAGCCGAACGATGCCGCAGGCCGCCCCTCCAGGGTGAGGTCGAGCCCGTCGAGTTGAGGCCCCACCAAGTTCCTTCGCACCCGGATTTCCTCCTGAGCCCGCTCCTCGAGCATCCTGGCGAACCGTTCGCGGACGACCTCGATGGGGGTCTCCTCGTCGTCGGCAAGAGGAGAGGTGTATCGCAGGTCCACCAGGGTCCCACTTCGACTCACCTCCTCGAACGTGTCCCGAAACGTGGGGCGAACGCGCCGGACGAACCGCAATCGGGCCACCACCATCCGGGACCCCAGGTCGGCCTGCCGGTCGTTCCACGGCTCGAGATCCGTGGGACGAACACCCGGGCCGGACAACAGCCGGTGTTTCTGCAACAAGATCTTCCGATAACTCCGGAGAATGTCCTGATACCTCGGATAGATCTCCCCGATGGCATTGTCCAGGAATCGACGGCGCAACGCAGGAGGCCCCTTCACCAGCCGGAGGTCGTCCGGCACGAACAGCACCACCTTGGTCTCACCCACAAACCCAGGCACCTGGGACGCTCGCTTGCCATCAATCCGCGCCACCTTGCCCCGCCCGGTCAGAACCACCGACACACGCCGCTCCCCCGACGCAGTCGACACATCACCTGCAACCCGGGCGTGCACACACCCAAATTGAACCAGATCGCCCGTCTTGCGGGTTCGGAAGGAGTGGAAGCGCAACAGCAGAAAAAGCGCCTCCAGGAGATTGGTCTTACCCTGGGCGTTGTGACCGTGAATGATGGTTAGCTGAGACGGAAAATCCAGACCGAGTCGGCTCAGGTTCCGGAACCCCTCCGCTTCAATCCGTTCGATCCTCACCAGGTCCACGAAAGCAGCCTACTCGAGACGCATGGGCATGACCACGTACATCACATCGTCCTTGCCTTCGTCCTTCACGATACCGGGGTTCAAGCTGTCTCCAAGCTTCACCACCACCCGCTCCCCATTCAACGCACCCAGCGCATCAAGGAAATAGCGGGCGTTGAACCCGATCGTAAGAGACTCCGCGTCACTCTCCACCTCCAGCGTCTCCCGCGATTCCCCAAGATCCGGGTTTGACGCGGACACTTCCAGCGTGTCCCCTTCAAGCCTGAACCGCACCGAGTGCGTCTTCTCGCTCGACAGAATCGATACCCGCTTCAGCGCCCGCGTGAACTCCTCACGTCCCACCACCATGCGCTTCAGCGAACGCCGCGGGATCACCTGACGGTAGTCCGGGAAATCTCCTTCCAGGAGGCGCATGAAGAACACGATCTTGTTGTGCTTGAAGAGAGCCGAGTTGTTGCTGAACGAAACTTCTACGTCCTCATCCCCAAACTCGTCGCAAAGCTTCTTCAACTCGTTCAACCCCTTCCGCGGAAGAAGATACCCCTCCTTCAGATCCACATCCCCGGAATAGGGCCGGTTGATCAAAGACAATCGGTGCCCGTCCGTGGAGATCATCCGCAGTCCGCCCCCTTCCTCCTCGGAAAGCTGCTCGAGAAACGCTCCGTTCAACCCATATCGCGAATCGTCCGTGGCAATCGAGAAGTAGGTGTGCTCGATCATCTCCTTCAACGCCGTGCCGTTCAAAAGGAACGTCTTGGCTCCGTCCATCTCCGGAATCGACGGGTAACCCTCCGAACTCAGGCCCACGATCTTGAAGTACGCCTTCCCGCTGGTGATCTCCATCCAGTCGTTCTCCAGGCGCTTCATGTGCACGGTCTCGAGCGGGAGGTTGTTCACGATCTCGTAGAGCTGCTTGGCGCCCAACGTGATCTCACCGGAAGACATGACCTCCGCCTCATACTCACCGGTGAAAGCGATTTCCATATCAGACGCGGTGATCTTGATACCGGAGTCTACAGTCTGTATGAGCACGTTTGCCAACAGAGGGATTGTGTTCCGTCGGTCGACGATCCCCTGCACTCTCTCCAGAGCGCGCCGAAATGTCTCACGTTCGATCACAAACTCCATAACTCAGGTTCTCCTGTTTGAGGAATGATACCGTAGTATATTGAAAGTCAGAGTAGACGTCATCGTTTTCTGTGTACGAGCGCTCTACCGGCCGGTTCTTTCGACCAAATCCGGTGTGGACAGCTATGTGGAGAAGCTGGGAGCAACCTGGTCGTGGAGGCTGCGATGATATTCGGGCTACCCATTGCGCACAGGGAAGCCCCAGGGAATTCACAGGGATGTCCACACCCTCGAGGGGACAACTAGGCGCCGATCAGCCGTTCGATCGCTCTTAGTTCGTTTTCCAACTCCTTGGACCTGGCAATCCGCTCCTCGACCTTCTTCACCGCGTGGATGATGGTGGTATGGTCCCGCCCGCCGAACTTTTGCCCGAGTTCAGGAAATGAATTGTTGGTGTGCTTGCGGCTCAGGTACATGGCCACCTGGCGGGGCCAGATGAGGTGCTTGTGCTTCCGGTGGGACTTGATGTCCACGATCTGGAGGCCGAAATGCTCGCACACCGCGTTCAGGATATTGTCCACCGTCACCGGCGGTTGGTCCTTGTCCAGTAACTTGCTCAGCACCTCCTCGGCGAAAGCCAGGTCGATCGTCCGCTTGTAGAAGGATGCCGAGGCAGACAGCCTGATCAGGCTGCCTTCAAGTTCCCGAACGTTGCTCTTGCTGTTGGTGGCGATGTAGAGCGCCACGTCGTCCGGGAGCTCGATGTTGACCAGGGAGGCCTTCTTTTTCAGGATGGCCACCTTGGTTTCCAGGTCGGGAGGTTGGATGTCAGCGATGAGGCCCCACTCGAACCGGTTGCGGAGCCGCTCCTCCATGCCCTGGATCTCTTTCGGGAACTTGTCTGAGGTGACCACAATTTGCTTGCCCGAGGAGTGCAGCGCGTTGAACGTGTAGAAAAACTCCTCCTGTGTTCGAACCTTCCCCGCCAGAAACTGGATGTCGTCCACCAGCAGCGCGTCGCACGAGTCCCGATACTTGTTCCGGAACTCATTCATCTGCTCATACCGGATGGAGTTGATCAGTTCGTTCACAAACTGCTCACTCGACAGGTAGATGATTCGCGCCGAAGGCCGATCGCGACGAATCTTGTTCCCAATGGCATTCAGAAGGTGAGTCTTGCCCAATCCCACCGTCCCGAATATAAATAACGGATTGTAGGTCTGCGCAGGATTGTCGGCCACGGCTCGAGCAGCAGCGTGAGCAAACTGGTTGGAGGAACCAACGACGAATGTCTCGAATGTCTTGTCCGGGTTGAGATCGAAAAGACTCTGATCCGAACCCGGAACATCCAGGCCTTCCGAAATCGACTCCGCATGGCCGGCCCCCGAACCGCCACCGGAATCGTCGGCATAGCTGAACTTCAGTTGATACGGTCGGCCCGCAAGACGCTCAAGCTCGGTGTGGATCAGCTCCTGGTAGTTGTCCCGGATCCACTCCTGAAAATACCGGTTCGGAACCTCCAGGTGGATCTCCTGGTCCCGGATCGCCACAAGGCGGGTCTGGGTGAACCAGATGTCAAAGTTCTGCTTGCTGATACGTCGCTGGATGGCCGTGAGCAAGTCTTGCCAAAGATTGTCTTTTCCCATGGTGTGACGACGATCGGGTTAAACCATGCGTTCTATTGTGAGCACCATTTGTTGTGTAGCGACACCGGCATCATCCCTGTATCCAACAAGCGTGGGTACAGCGAGGAAGTGGCTTAGGAAGCACTACACGGAAGGAGCCCGGTCAGAGGGTACAAGCGACCCATGGTGCGGGATACCCTCCTTGTCGGACGAAAGTGCATTTCATGATAGCAAATCTGTGACCCGAGATCAAGGAGATAACGAGGTTTCGTGTACGCGGTGAAGGGGGGAAGAGAAGGAGGATGGGAGAATGAGGTGTTGCGGTTCCAGGGTACCTTGCGCAGTGCCGCCCTACTTGCTGGAAGGGGTGGCGAAGGGGGGATCGAGGCTCCAGAGGCGGTGGGCGGAGCGTGCCTTGCAGCAGATGGAGCGTCTTCGGATCGAGCGTGCGGAGGAGGCGGACCGGGAGTACATGAAGCCGTCCGTTGCGGCGCCGTTGCGGCGGCTGGTGTATGATGCGGAGGGGCGTTTCGAGTTGCCGGGGCGGCTGGTTCGTGAGGAAGGGGGAGGGTCGACCGGAGATCCGGCGGTGGATGAGGCCTACGAGATGGCGGGGACGACCTACCGATTCTACCGGGAGGTGTTGGGGAGGCGTTCGCTGGACGATGGTGGACTGGAGCTTGTTGCCACGGTCCACTACGGAGAGGGGTTCGACAACGCGTTTTGGAACGGCCGCCAGATGGTGTACGGGGATGGAGACGAGGATCTACCGGAGGGGGAGCGTCTGTTCCGGCGGTTCACATCCTCGTTGGAGATCGTGGCCCACGAACTGACCCACGGGGTGGTTCAGTACGAGGCCAACCTGAAGTATGCTTTTCAGCCGGGCGCATTGAACGAGTCCATTGCGGACGTGATGGGAATCCTGGTGAAGCAGTGGCACCTTGGGCAGACGGTGGACGAGGCCGACTGGCTCATCGGATCGGACCTGTTCGTGGAGGGCTATCATGCGCGGGGCATCCGCTCGCTGGCAGAGCCCGGGACCGCCTATGACGATGTGGCACTGGGTGGCAAGGATCCCCAGCCTGCGCACATGCGGGACTACGTGGAACTGCCCCGCAGCAAGGACAGTGGGGGC
>Ga0256914_1001336_pt1 | contig 22653 bp, 12 predicted proteins | sample HulkmetaG_FD_191571 | JGI IMG/M metagenome (GOLD analysis project Ga0256914, IMG submission 191571) | Hydrothermal chimney microbial communities from Main Endeavour vent field at the Juan de Fuca Ridge, Pacific Ocean - Hulk | ecosystem: Environmental > Aquatic > Marine > Hydrothermal vents ... | reverse complement strand
GTACTGTTGTACTTCAACTCTCCGACAGGTAAGCGAAGACTCCGAGGCAACAGATCAAACTAAATTGGAAATCCCGCATCGGTTTCAAATTATGTAGAAGGCAAAACAGTTACAGCAAACCCGTTGAGTGGCGGACAATTTTACAAAAATAACATTAACTTACTGTAATTAAAGACAAAACAAAATTTCACATGATTTGAAACGCTCAAATCAGGTGGAATTTTGTTTTACATGCCACAGGACACTGAAATACAGAAGCAGTTGACAAAGGTGACACAAAACTACTCTGCAGAGCTATCCTGTGGCATGTCCTGACAACGGGAAAAAAGACTACTTACCCACAGCCTTGTGTCCGGCACCACTTTCAGCCCCTGTGACAGCGCCATGCGCATTATCAGGGACAACATTCCCCTTGGCAGGTGCCTGGTGCTTTTCCGCCCCATTTCCAGCCTTGTCTTCAGCCTTTTTCTCAGAGGCCTTTTCAGGCATCAGTCCAGCGAGTTTGGCATTCAATACCTGCTTTAGCTCAAAACTTCGCACCTTGACAAGGTGGGGATCAGCACTTGTACGCACAATCCTCTCTGAATTCTTCTCAGGCCCTATCTCTATAAAGATATGCCTGCCCCGGCCAGTGGATATCTTCAGCGAGGCATCCACCTTCCCGAGCTTCTTGTCAGTATCTTTTTTCAGATACTCTGAGAGCCTGATATTCTGCACTGCAAGGAGTAACTCCCTGACCTTGTCCTGGTCAAGCAACTTCCCCGTCCCGTCTGTCCATCTGTCATCCGAATTGCGCTTTATCACAAGTGTGCCGTGACTGTTTTTGAGTTCAAGGCTGTTAACAGCTCCAGGAGTGATATCCACCAGGGCGGTCTTCCACCACGACCTTGGACTTGTGGCAAACTCCCAGGAGGATAGGGCATTGACAAACACCACCTTGTCACTGTCTCCTGCCCTGGCATACACACCCTTTCCCTGAGTGGTGCCAAGGTATATGACGTGGGCCTTGCCTCCAGAATCAACAAGCCTGATACGCCTGTTAAACCTCTCGTCACTCACCCGGAGTCTGCCCTGGCTACCCTTGGAGGTGCTTACCAGCCTGTGAGACACAAGATGACTCAACTTTTTCAGGGCTGACCTGACCCGCCTGGCATCAGCAGGATAACTCTCAGGAGGATCAATGACATACGCATCCCCCTGTTTCTTGATAGTAATACTGCTGCCATATCCATCTGATATAATCATGGAATCTACCTGATCAGGGTCAATATTGAGAAGTGTTATGGCAGATGCGTTACCTTGCTGTTGTGGCCAGTAAATCAACAGTACCAGCATCAACTGGGCTGCGAGCAATACACTAAGGACTGCATTTCTTCTGTTCATACCTGTTCCTCCGCCTCTACGCTTCCAGATCCATGGGCTTTTCGTTACGCACCATCCTGTGTCCGAGGAAGGCCACCAGGAGCAAACCGCCAAACGCAAGACAGTAGTTGAGTATCTCATAAAAGCGCTCCTGGCTCTCTGTCATTGGCCTGAGCAACCTGGCATGTCCCTCCCTTGCCCGTATGGCAAGCAGGTCCTGGTCCTCCACGGCCCAGTCAACCAGATTCTGGACAAACTGCAGACTGTTCAGGAAACGATCCGGGCTGAGGCTCCTCGAGATGGATATGACTGTGTCATTCACAAACTCTGAGCTTCCCACCACCGCCAGGCGGGTACCGTCTGGCGAACGCTCAATCAGGGGAGGAGGAAGTGCCTCACTTCCCTTATTGTCAGAAGAGACCTCCTTCTTCTTTTTGTCTTTGGACTTGGCCCTGTCCTCATGTTCCTTTCTTATCTTTTCAACACGGGGATCCTCCTTGCCTGAGAAGAAACTGGTAAAGCTCCCTGTGTCAGTCACGGCAAGGATTGAGGCATGAAATGCCTTTGGCGCAGGGAAGCCCGTATGCGGATACGCGGTAAAATCCGGCTGTACCACACTGCTTTCAGTGGTCCATGACTCAGGGCTTGAACGCAGCAGGGTAACCACCGTATTTTTCTGACCCTTGCCCTTCTCTATCTCAAGAGGCGAGACCCAGTTGAGTGTGACAGCCCTGAGGCTCGAAGTTATGGGATTGCCCTTTGCCATTGAGTCAGGACGCACATCCACGAAGAACGGATAATCAAGACGTCTGATCTCCCGTACTATAAAACCACCGAGATTGCGCTCCACAGGCACAGGAAACGGCTCGTTTCTCTTGTCCATTACCAGTGCCTTCTTGACTTTTATGCCATAGTGATCGAGAAGTTTGAATATACCGTCCTTGACCTCCTTTAGCCTCAGACTCCTGCCTCCCTGGGATGAAAGATCAAGCACATAGTGGCCGGTGAGTGCCACCACACTGCCGCCACGCATTAGATACTGGTCCACTGCCACACGCTGCACATCGTTCAGGCCCTCAGGGGCAATGAGCAGCAGCACATCTATGTCACCAGGTATCCAGCCCTTATCCAGATTCACCTGACGCACGTTGTAATCCTGCCGCAGAAGCTCCTGGACCATCCTGTAGTTATCTACTGGCTGCTGACCCATCATGACAAGCCGGGGAGGCATGGCCTGCTTCGGTGTCCAGACACCTACTGTCTTGAGGAAACCGGAAGACATGCGTTTTAAGGCCGCCTTTATCTCCTGCTCTATCTCCGCCTTGGAGGGATCAGCATCAAGATGTATCTGCTGACGCTTGCCATCCACATCGAGAAACAGGTACAGATAGAGTGTCTTGTTGGAAAACAGTGATGCAAGCTGGGGCTTTACCCCAAACTCCTTTTCCACCTTGGCGCGTCCGCCTGGCATGGAGTCAGGGTCTATCATCTCATAGGTGAACTTGCCCATTGCGTCCTTGCTGATATCATCTGCCGCCTCCTTGATATACCTGGGTACATCCTTCAGGGAGGCAGGAAGCTTGTCAGGTGTTATGATTGCCGTAAGTTTTGCCTGCCTGATGTTTTCGAACACGTTTCCAATGCTCTGAAAACCATACACCACCTTCTTTATGGCCCGTGTCAGGTCATACTCCAGGTTTCTCAGCCTTACATCAGGCTGTCCGTCAGGCCGTGGCTCTACCTTTATGAGGTCCTCAAACCCCAGTACCTTGTACTGGTCGCCATAGCGTATTAGGATATGGAAGTAGGAGTTCACCACAGAGGACTCGTACCTGCCTGAGACCCTGAACGGAATTGGTTTTATCCCGTACTGCTGATTGGCCTCTATCTCAGCCTCCCTGTTGTTCCGGGGGTCTATGAACTCCACCTTCACCTTGCCATGGCCTGCAAGCTCATACTCCCGCATCAGGTCCTTTATGTGAGGGATGAGAGGGGCCAGCAGGGGATGGGTCTTTTCACTGAAGTAGCCACGGAGCAGAAGTGGTTCCTTGAGCCCTGCCAGCAGGTCTCTTGTTGCCTCGGAGATGGAAAACTCCTTGTTCTCTGTAAGATCAATACGAGCGGCATGGACCCGGTACATCCAGATATTGAGGAGTACGAGGTTACAGGCAAGGAGTATAATGGTGATAATTGCTCCCCTGCGCATGGATGCTGTCCTTGCCCCCTTTCCCCACCGTTTCATATCTATGGAGAACACATTCAGACTGAGGAAGAACACTGTAATACTCAAATAGTAGATGATGTCCCGCAGATCCAGCACCCCCCGCTCAATAGAGGCAAACCTGCTCCCTGTACCTATGGCCCTGAGAACCTCTCCCAGGTCATTTCCCACAAGGTTGGTGATTGGTGCGGTGCCAATGATATAGAAAAGGCCTGACAGCAGCACGGTACAGATCATGGCAACTATCTGATTGTCTGTACGTGAAGAAACGAACAGACCTATGGCAATGTAGGCACCTGCCATGAGCAGTGAACCCAGGTAGCCGCCGATTACCGGCCCCCAGTCAAGGTTGCCCATGATGGATACGGTTATGGGAAGTCCTATGGTCAGAAACAGTGAGATTGCCACCAGAGTGAGCACGGCAAGAAACTTTCCCATCACATAGGTAGTTCTGGACACGGGAAGGGTGAGCAGGACCTCCATGGTGCCCATACGCTGCTCCTCACTCCACTGCCGCATGGTCAGGGTGGCAACAAGAAAGATTAGCAGAAGGGGCATCCACCTGAACAGGGGCCTTATATCAGCACTGTTTCTTGCAAAAAAGGCGTCTACCCAGAAGAAAAAGAAAAGTGTGAACAACAGAAAGGCCCCCATAAATATAGCGGCCATGGGGGAGCCAAAATACGCGCGCAGTTCCTTTCCGGCTACTGAAAAAACCTGTTTGATCATCTTCATTCACCCTCCTGTGCCAGTTCGTTGAATACTGTCTCCAGGGTGCGCTGACTGTGTTTGAGTTCTGCCACAGGCCAGCCGTTATCTGCTGCAAGCCTGAACAGGACAGGACAGATATCCCTGCCTGATTCGGCATGAATTTCAAAATAAGGCCTGCCATTGTCAGCATGGCTGATCACCTCTTTCACATCTGGCAGCTCTCCTATTACAGAGGTGATCCCTGCCACGTCCACATCAGGGGACTCAAGGGCCATAACGGCAGTGGATGAACGTGCCAGGTCTTCAAGCCTGGCGTCAGCCCTCACCTTGCCGTTCATTATGATCACAGCCCTGCTGCACGTGGCCTCAACTTCAGACAGAATATGGGTGGACAGAAGGACCGTACTGGTCTGGGCAAGCTCCTTTATAAGCCGCCTTACCTCTACGATCTGGGTAGGATCAAGACCGTTGGTTGGTTCATCCAGGATAAGCAGTTTGGGCCGGTGAAGAATGGCCTGGGCTATACCAACCCTCTGGCGATATCCCTTACTGAGGGTCCCGATGGGATCAATCAGCCGGTCCTCAAGCCCTACGGCCTTTATGGCCCGGGAGATCAGGGAACGCATCTCGGTTGGGTCCACACCCCTGAGTTCGGCTATCATCTTCAGATAGGACTGGACTGTAATCTCAGGATACAGAGGGGCATTTTCAGGCAGATATCCCACCCGCGCCTGGACCTGTTCAGGATTTTGAAGGACATCTATACCATCTATCCAGGCCTGGCCTGCGTCTGGCTGCAGATACCCGGTAAGTATCTTCATCAGGGTGGTCTTGCCAGCGCCGTTGGGCCCCAGAAGACCTATGACCTCTCCGGCCTGCACAGAGAAAGACACCCCGGACAGGGCCTCTGTACTGCCATACCGCTTGACTATGTCTTCAACTTTAATCATCTCAGCCATTTGAAACGTATCTCCATTTCATAAAAGCTATCCACGGCACATAAACATAACGCACCGAACATATGTAATTTTAGGAAAACGGGAAATTCTGCTCAGAAATGCGGGCAGAAACGCAAAAATTTCCGCAACTGCAATCAGCCAGTCAGGACAAGGATGGGAGAAAGGGGTGAAAACACGGACTGGCCAGATACAGCGGATACATAAACCGCATCACAGGCAGTTGTTCTGTACGACCTGCATGGAGGAGGATTGGGTTCTGATAACCCGCCCCTGACCATATATATTGTGCAACTGTTCATACCTTGGCGTTCACTGACAAGTTACAGCGCATATTGGAAAGGAATTAACTATCAGGATCTGTAAACAGCTCTTACATCATCAAGGGTTTGTGCATGCCTGATGGCGTCACTTATCACCTCAAGGATATCAGCATCCCTGATCTTCTTTATCTCAGGATAGATCTTAAGGGCCTTTGCACCAAACTTGAGTTCAAGCCCCAGTTTGATGGCTATGAGCAGACCCTGGCGCACCCCCTGCTCCATACCCTGCTGCATACCCTGTTGCATACCCTGTTCCATACCTTGCTGCATACCCTGCTGGATACCCTTCTGCATGCCCTCACGAACACCTTTTTCAAACCCTTCCCTGATCCACTCTTCTGCAATTGTAGGCATAATCTGGCCTCCTTCATCCTGGAATACGTCTGTGAGTGCATCCTTAAGATCCTGTCTGTTGATCTTGTCAGTCCCCCTGGAAAGATAAACCAGCACTGTCTGAAGATACTCTAGGCCGGTTGTCATGGAAGACAACTCTTTCAGCAATCCAAATATCCCGGGCAGACGATCTTTTAGCTTATCAGATTTGATATACTTCAGGAGTAACAGGGTCACCCTGAGAAGGATCATCCCCTTGATATCCTCATCCTTCCATACAGATAGATCACACAGGACATATCTGAATTCCGGCACAAATGGCTCGATCTCCGTGGGGACATCCAGCAAAGAGGAAAACTTTCTGGATATACGCCACTCTGTCACTCCATGATAGATCACCACTGGAATCACAGGTGGCAGAGTGTCAAACTGCTTCTGCCGGAACGCAAGCTCCCATATCCTTATGATATAACGCAGGAGCTGAAACGCCACCTTGGTATCCGGAAAGCTCTTGTGTTCAAAGAGCACATACACATAGGCATCGGAACCATCTGTCAGCCTCACCTCGTATAGCAGATCGGACAGATAGACCCCAAGTTCCTTATCTATGAACGAATCCTTCAAAAGGACTATACTTTCGGTATCAATACAACGGCATACATCTGAAGGGAGATAGTTGTTAAGAAAGTCGGAAGCCACCTCCCGGCGCGAAAATATCTCTTTGAAGAAACGGTCGTGTGGATTCGTAATATCAGCCATGTGGAAGTGGTACACAGAAATTATGACCTGAATTGAGCATATCCCAATATACCGCCATGACCTGCGCCCTGATTTTTGCTGCCCGACACAATACCGGAGAAACCACAGATTTCCTGTTAAGATTCAAGCTGCTGGACACCTGAAATACATAGGCAACTGACGAAGGCAGGCTCTGCCGTCGAGATGCCCTGCTGCAGGTTAAGATTAGGACTATTATGAAAATTGTCAAGAGCAGTTAACACAAAGCAGCATTCCATGCCACTGGCCATACAGTTATAAAAATGGCAATTTTTGCCCTGTTCTTATCTTCGCTTCGCAACCACGAGTAGCCCCTGGACATCTTCTCCCTGTTCCTTTCTGAGCACAGTTTCTGCTGAATCAACAAAATAGAAGCCTGCCGCAGCCACCCTGTCCATCACATAGGCTGGAGAGTGGGCAAAACGCCCGCTTTCCTGAAGCATGAATGGCTGCGAGGAGGAATTCAGTATCTCAACTGAAAAAGCCACCACACCTTCCGCAGCCACATTCCTATGCATCTCTGCAAGAACGGTATCCAAACTGCCAAAATATACAAAAACATCGGAACTGTAGATGAGGTGGAACAAAAGCCCGTCCAAGTCCCATGGAGACAGTATGTCTGCACAGAACAGCCGGTCATAGATATTCTTTCTCTCCGCCACTCCGAGCATTCGCTCCGATGCGTCCATACCTGCAAGCAGTGCTGCATGAGGCCTGTACAGATCGGCACCGAGCCCTGTTCCGCATCCAAGGTCAAGTATGTTCAGGCCTGAACCGAGGTGAGGCCTTACCAGTTGATACAGCGCCTCTGGGGTACGATACTGAAGTCTCCTGACCAGGACCTGCTCAAACTTCTCAGCACAGTCATCAAAGACCTTTTTCACATGACCGACAGGTGCAGCCTCTGGAGCCGGAAGCCTGCCAAGGCCCTGAAGGAGATAACGTGCTGATTCGTTGTTACTGTCCAGATCAAGCACCTTTTCAAGAAGCCCTGCAGCCTCATTGCGATTTCCAAGGCGAAGCTCAAGGGCGCCGAGGTTGAACAAAGCGGATATATGGCCTGGATGCAGGGATATGGCCTTTTGAAACGCAGCCACCGCATCACGGAAACGCTCCATATCCTCAAGGGCAAGGCCAAGATTGTTCCACGCCTCACCAGAATCCGGTGCTGCCTCAGTGGCCTTTTCAAAACATGAAACAGCCTGCTGAGCCTGACCTGAATCCATGAGCAGAAGCCCGAGGTTGTTCCAGGCCATTGCCATGCCAGGCTCTGCGTCCACAGCCTGGCGATAGTACTTCACAGCGCCAGTGAGGTCACCGGACATATGGCAGAGCCTGGCCATGTTGTAGAGCGCAGGCGGGTAGGGAACAGACGACATGGATGCCTTTCTGAAACAGGCCTTGGCCCCCTTGTATTCACCCATGTCCATAAACACGGTGCCAAGTGCGTTCAAGAGTGGCGGCCAGTCAGGACGCATCCTCAGGGCCTGTTCAAAAAGACGCCTTGCCTGATCCAGGTCACCGTTGCGCTGAAATTCCGAGGCCCTTGCCAGCAGTCCCTGAATATCTCCGGGTTTACGCCTTCGCCTCTTAATTCTCCTGGGTCCCCTTGCCATTTTCGCAGCCCTGCCCTCCTATTTCCACAGGCCTGAATAGCGTTTAATCTCACGCGATACAGCCTTTCTGAACGCCCTCTCTTCACCTGCCACAAGCACCATATCACGCGCCCTTGTCACCCCGGTATAAAGTATCTCCTTTGAAAGCAGACGATGCCCCTCATCCTCAGGCAGCACAAGGAGCACCCTGTCAAACTCGGAACCCTGGCTCTTGTGCACTGTTATGGCAAATGAGAGTTCAAGAGTCCTGAACACCGCCACGGGAAAGGGTCTGAACATGCCATCAGGCATAGGAAACCACACATTAAGCCCTCCGCAATCATCAGCAAGCACCAGCCCCACATCTCCGTTGAATATCTTGCGGGCATAATCATTTTCCACTGACATCACCATGGCCCCGTGAAACAGTTGACCAGGAAAACCTGGTGAAAACGCTGCCTTGAGCATGGACGATGCGACCTCATTGGCTCCATTGGTGCCCCTTGGTCCTGTACGTGTCAGACACAGGACCCTTGTGCGCTCCATCATCAAAAAGAGGCAGGAAAGCCGCATCTGTACCTGTTGAGAGCCGGCCTGATGCACCCTTGGCCGGAAATCGGCCATGTGTGCCGCATATGAACCGGACTCTGTCCCGACTGCTGAAAACAGGGCATGACGAAACCACTCCCTCAAAAGGGCTGCCATGCCGTTCCGCCCCTGGCCCGGAGCCACAAACCATGTCCCTGCACAGGGGAGCCTTCCTGCTGCTACCTCATCAAAGGGCAAACGGCTGAAACAGGCAAAAGCCCTGTGGGCATCTTCAGCACGGGCCTTCCTGATTGCCTTGGCAGCCCTGGAAATATCCGGCGATGACCTGTAACAGCGCGTCAGTATGGTTACAGGAAGGGATACGCCAGGCGGCCCTGCTGTCTCATACTCTCCCTCCTCATAAAGTGCCTCTTGATACCTTTCAGGAAGCACCTCCTGCAGGAGGGCCCGCGTGTCAGCATCCATGCCCTGAACATTATCTGGCACCAGGTCTGAGAGCACAGCCCCTGCCTCAACAGAAGGGAGCTGATCCCGGTCTCCCATGAGCACAAGTCGGCAGCCCTCAGGCACACTCTCAAGTAATCTTGCCATAATTACAGCATCTACCATGGAGGCCTCATCCACCAGGATGAAGGAGGCAGACAGGGTACGGTAATGCCCCATGCGCATTGCCTCCAGTCTGCGGCCCATACCAAGCAGCCGGTGAATGGTGGAGGAATGGAACGGGTTGCCCGAAAAACCTGCCTTATCACCATTTCGCAGACCAAGAACCCTGTTTACAGACGCTTCAAGCCTTGCTGCAGCACGCCCGGTAGGGGCAGCAAGCCGAACAGTACCGCTTTCCGTGCCTGTCAGCCTGTCCATCATGGTGACAGCATCAACTATTGCAGCCGCAACAGTGGTTTTCCCTGTACCTGGTCCTCCGGAAATAATGGAAAAACCGCGCACCACTGCCATTGCAATTGCCCTTACCTGTACATGATCCAGGGCATATGGCACTGAGCCCAGGGCGTGATCAATTGCCCTTGCCGCTGCCCCCCTGTCAACAGGCCACCTTCTCCTGCTCAACCGGATGATACTCTGCCTGATGCACTGTTCAACCTCAAAGTATTTGTGAAAATAGATACGGTTTCCATCCACTACAAGGGGCTTGAACTCAGGATCAGGGCAGCAGGTGACAATCTTCTGCCACCTGCCGCGCTCAAGATACTCCGGGATCATATGTGCCACCCCCTCTATCAGACCGCGTTCAAGGCAGGCAGGCTCAAGGGGTAGGCACAGACTGCCACAGTTAAGGGCATCGAGCATCAGGAGCAGCAGCACATTAAGCACGGGATCTGACTGACGGCCAGCCATCTCAGCCATGTCCTGTGCAAGCAGTACATCCTCCAGACCTATAGTGAGCATATCCGAGGCCCGCGCATAAATCTCCTGCACCTCCCTAGGGATACTGATTCCCCTGCCGGTAAGGGCCTCATTACCAGTCACGCCGCATCCTCCGCCTTTTCAACAGCCTGCAAGACAATGTCTTCAAAGGATGCGGCCTCGCTTTCGGAAAACGCCCTGTAATAGACGCCGTTTCCAGGTACCTGCGGGTCCATACCTCTGGTAAATATGTAATACACCCCGCATAGACTGCTTGCATCAAGACCCGCCATACTGAACCACCTCCTTACGGCCCATACATACAGAAAGTACTGCATGTGATAGTTGTGCTCCTCCATGGCAAGCCCTATCTGCTCCGGGCTGTATCCTCCGCCCACAGACGTACTCTTCCAGTCAAGCACATAATAGCTGTAATGGCCCTGGCTGCCCTGTGACCTTACCCGAAAGAGCAGATCAATAAAACCTGTGACAAAACTGCCGCCTGGAATTGACACATGAAACTCCAGCTCATGACGCCTGTCCCGCTCTGGTATGCTGGCAAGCTCAAGGTCTATGCCTGGGATGCGGCTTCTCAGCGTGTTGAATATCATCTGTGCCACAGCAACCTCCACCTGCCCAGCAGGACAGTCAGACTGAGAAGAGATGAAGGCCTGTATGCGATGCCTTCCCATAGCAGTCCTTATACACTCTGCGGTAGAGGTCCCTGGTTCAAGCAGGGCCTCAAAACTTGTTGCAGCCGCCACCTGTGCATAATCAATATTCTCAAGGATGTCATGAAGCAGATTACCGGTTTCCGCACCTGGAGGGAGTTCAAAATCCGCCCTCCCTGCCACTGCCCCAGGCCCCCGGGCTGAATATCCTGATGGCGTGCCAATTTGCTCAGGCAGGGCAGTGGACAGACCCACTGGCCCCGGCCTGCCATAAGGTTCATCCTGCAAGGCATCTGCCTGGTCATTAAACAGGGAACCGAAAAAGGGCCTGTGGCCCCTGGCCTCATATCCCTTTGAAATAGAGGTATAAGAATGCAGGACAGTGCTCCTGCCTGCCAGGTCTGGCAGATGAGGCGGATTGAAATCTGGTTTTTGTGCTGTACCAAGGCCGCCGGGACATGCCCCGTTTGCCTCCAGCCCGGCAAGCGCAGCTAAAAAATGGTCCGGCACCTCTTCTTCGAGCCCAACCGGTCCATCCCTGTCATGAGGGGATACCCAGGTTAAACCGCAGGCATCCATGTCAATCTCACTCAAGGCAGTTCCGACCAGGCTGAATACCGGTCCATTGAGCCTGGCCTTGACCTGGCCGCTTATCCGGGGGACAAACAGCCTGAAGACAGCCCTGGTGCAGGCCACGTAGTACAGGCGCCTGTCCCCATCCTCCAGTTCTCTCCTGTGCCTGGCCCCGCCTGATTTTGCAAGATCATATACGCGGCGCTGCAACACTGGGTCAAACCACGTGTGGTGCCTCGAGGTATCTCGCAGGGGGGTGAAGCCCCCGTAAAGAAAGACCACCGGGAATTCAAGGCCCTTGCTCGCATGCATGGTCATTATCTGCACGGTTTCACGTTCGGTCTCTAACATGTGCAGCCCGCTGTCAGGGCCAGAACCTGCTTCTCTCTGCCGCAGCAGATCAAGATGCCGCAGCAGGCTGTGTACATCCATGTTGCCCATGATGGCGGCCTGCTGGAGTTCCCAGGCCATCTGTACCAGATTGGCCTGGCCCCTCTCATCGCCTTCCATTGCAAGGCGGGCAAGTATTCCGGTCTCCTCCAGCACCATCTGGAAAAAGGCAGGCCACCTTCTCAGTACTGCAAGATCAGCGGCACGGAGCATGAGATCCCTTGCCGGCTTCACGGCGGGCCCCTCAGCGATCTCGTCCGGAGCAAGGTTGAAAAACGGGGTAAGCATGACTGCCGTCATTGCATCAGGATCAGCAGGCCGGGCCACCGCATCGAGCAGGAGCCTCATATGAAAGGCCTGTTCAGACTGATACAGACCTGGCTGCCTGTAGAAGGAAAAGGCAACTCCCTCTTTGCGTAGTGCCTGGGCGAGAAACTCCAGATCGCTCCTTCCCCTGAGTAGGATGCAGATATCCGATGGCTTTAGAGTTTGCACCTTGCCCTTTAGCACAAAGCGCATGGGATCATCCATAAGGCGCCTGATGGTAGCGGCTGTCTGGCTGGCAAACTCCCTCTTCATATCCACGACCCTGTCCGCACAGTCTGACTCCATGAACAGGCCCTGCACAGCACCTCCGTCCAACGGATCGTACAACACCATAGGACCGTTTTCTGCGCGAAACCCCTCTTGAAAATCATCCTGGCTCATGGACGGCGTGAATGAAATTCCGGCTTCTTCACTGTTCCCCAGGGCCTGAAACCAGTTTTCACAGGCAAACAACCTGTTGAGGCAGTGTGTCAGTGCCGGCAGGGCGCGGAAGTTTACTGGAAGGCTGTACATACGGGCACCGCATTGCCTCATCCTCGCCTTCATTGCAAGATAGGCATTGACATCAGCCCCCCTGAAACCGTAAATGGCCTGCTTCGGGTCTCCTATCACAAAGAGCCTGCATCCTGATGTGGCAGACTCATCAAGGAATATCCTCTGGAATATGGCGGCCTGGACCGGATCTGTATCCTGGGCCTCATCAACAAGGCAGAACCGATAGACCTGGCGAAGCTCGGAGCACAGGGAATGGGCATTGGGATTTTGATCAGGATCAAGCCCGCGGTAGAGCCTGCAGATCATGTCGCTAAAACTCATCAACCCGTGCTCGTCCTTATAGTCCAGGGCATCCAGATACAGGCGTTTCACAGCACGCACCAGAAAGACAAACCTCTGGGAACAAAGCACATCGAGAAGCCGGCCAAGCTCATGCAGTAAGGGTCCTGCCGACTGGTCCGCCCCCTTGTTCCAGGAGGCTGGGACAATACAGAAAAAGCCCTCCTTTTTGAACCTGCCGTAGCCCAGCTCCATGCACTGGTCTTCAATATCAACAACACATGAAACAGGTGAGGCATATTTATTGAGCTGATATGCGCACAGGCACCCAAGCAATGGCCGCACCACCTTTTGAAGCACAGCCCCCCTGCTGCGTTTGTTAAATTCAAGCCCCTGGTACATTGCCCAGAACGGCTGCTCTTCAGGTGGCAGTCCGGCTTCAGGCCTGACAATCTCAAGCACCCTTTGAAAATGGTCCCTGATACTTTCATCAGACATGGGCTCAGGCCTCAATACGGAAAAATCAGGGTGATAACGGCCTGCCAGCAGGGTAAGGGCCTGATCCCACCTCTGTGCCTGATAACCGCTTAGGCTGAACTGCTCTGCCGTATCCTGGTTTAATGCCCATCTTCGTTTCAGCCGGTTCAGGCACCTTTCAAAGACCTCCCTGTCATCTATCAGCGTGAGGTCAAAGGCACTGTTGGCCTCCATTGCATAATCAGCAAGGCTGCGCTGGCAAAAGCCATGAATGGTAAAGATACGGGCATCCTGAAAGGTCTCGATGGCCTCACGGAAACGCTGTTTCCAGCCAGGTGGCCCCTTGTCACCGAACTTCTCCGCCCACTGGAAACGCCCCTTCTTCAGGGCATCCTCCATGTCGGTTCGTATGCGCTGTTTCAGCTCACCTGTGGCCTTTTCAGTAAAGGTCACCACCAGCACCTGTCTCAGACTAACGGCCTCCTCCCCAACAAGACGCAGCACCAGCCCTGAGATGGTGTATGTCTTTCCTGTCCCGGCCGAGGCCTCTATGACAGCATGGGCGCTGATATCAATGTCTGCAGGACACCTCACCTCCTGTACCTGGGAAGAGGGCTCAGGGTTGCCGGCAATCATGCACCTTCCTCCTGCATCATGAGCCACAAGGGGCGAAACCTATTTCTCACCTTGTAAAACACATCTTCAGGCACTGAGGGCCTGACCAGGTTGTAAAGTTCCGCATACCAATCCTGGTTGAAGCCTGTGGCAAGCAGTTTTTCCTCTACATATTCCGCAAACAGGGAGCGGTACAGCCGGGCAATCTCAGGGGTTATCGCATGATCATCCACCTCCATTGCGCACTTTCCCTCCACATCCCTGTGCCCCTTTGGGAATTTGACCTTCTCTATGATCTTGAACGGGATCATATCCGATACGGCCTGATCCATATCTTTCCCCAACTCTTCCAGGTATCTGGAAACCTGCGGGGCAGAACAGAAACCGCCTGTCTCAGAACATGCCCTGAAGACAATTTTAAGCGCCCCTGAACCCAACGGTGACAGTGAAAGCAGGATAAACTCCTCCCCCGCCTCAACAATGCCTCCTGCCACACACATGCAATAGAATATGAAGGCATCAAGCACTGAAACGGATAGCCTGGCTCCTGGATCACGAGCATAGGTCGGCACAACGGCACCACAGAGCCTGTCCTCCTTCATCAGTCCGCATGCCACAGAGCCATGAAAGACCAGGCCATTGGGAGTAACTGCCGGAGGAAACTTCAGAGAGGCAGGCCCATGGGTCATTCCGTCTCCGATCTGTATGTCTTTGACAGGCATCATGCCGCGTTTCCCAAGCCCTGAAAGCATCTCCATAAACTCCTCGTCGCTGAACAGGGCGTCCACCTCAGACACCATTCGGTCATGCTCCATACTCTCATAGATCATTACGGGAGTGCGCCAGAAAGAGGCCATCTCCCGCATGACACCACGTACTGTATTGTCAATATACTCATAATCAGGGACTGAACCGCTACACATTATATCATGCAGTGTGGAGATGACTGTCTTTTGAAACACCTCTGCCCTGCCGAAATAGTCAAGCTCAAACGGTTCGTCCTCTACCATTGCCTGGTCTTCAGCAGGAAGTCTCAACCCCATGTGGCGCCTGATCCAGAACAGGGCAGGATTTTTCAAGAATTCGACCAGGGCGTTCTGGTATATCTGATCATGAATAGTGTCATCAGGAGACACAGGCCGTGGGACCTCTCCCTCATCCCCCTGGGTGACTGCCGGCCGGTTCCCATCATACCCCATGTCCCTGTCAAGAAAAGCAGCCACATCTCCGGCCTCAGGGCGCAACTCCTCAGGAAGCTCAAGCAGCGATAGGTCATGGTGATATGGTGAAAACCGGCACATCCAGTTGTGGGGCTCAGACTGATCATGCACCAAATAGCGTGGCGACCATGCCTTCAGAGGGATCTCGGTAACCTTGAAGTCAAACTCCATGAAATCGCAAAGGGAGGTTATTACAGAAGAAGGCTCATACTCACGATCCTGCCTTATGTCACGGCCAACCCAAGACAGAAAAAGCCTCTCTCGCACGGTCATCAGGGTCTCAAGGAACAGGTAGGCGTTTTTCTCAGGGACACTTACATCCCCGATTTCCCGCCTCTTGCGGGTAAGGTCCAGGGGATCAGCCGGATCAGCGCCTGGAAAGCTATCCTGATCCAGGCCCAGCACGTATACATGCCTGAAGGGAATTGGACGCATGGGAAGCAGTGAAGCAACAGTTACCCCCCCTGTAATATAGCCGCCATACCCACCAGGAACACCTCCAAGTATCCCGCTTATGTACTCAAGCACACCACGTATGGAGAGCATAACGGGCTGAGGCATGCAGTCAAACAGGGAGAGGCCTTCCATGCCATCCATGAGGGCCTTTCTGACACCCTCCTCTGCGCCCATGTCAGACGGAACCGCGAGAAACTCGTCAAGCAGCTCAGGTATCCTCTCTCTCCACCAGGAGGCAGGCATGGATGCAGACCTCATCTGCCTCCGCCACGATGAAAGACTCTCCACTGCAAGAGACAGGGTGGCTGACAGGGCAGAGTCACTCCCCTGCCTTGGATACGGCATAAGACCGCCAAAGACCCTGGGGCCTTGGGGCGAAAGGCCCTCCATGACCTTGCCAAGCCTCAGCCTCTTCAAGCCGGGCCTCCAGCCAAACCGCCGGGGCAGAGGAGGTGTATGGGAAACATTGTCAGGATCATTCTGCCCGGAGGTATGGAAGCATGCCTCCATAGGGGTATCAATACCGCGGAAGATGTTTATGTCTGTACACCACTCAAGCCATGTCTCAACGCCTGCGATATCCACAGCCCACTGTTCCATAAAACAGGGATTCTGAAAGAGAAGAAAAAGCTCTGCGCGGGTAAATTCCCCGCTTATAATACCAAGAAGGGCGTTTACCCCCTGGGCATAAACACTCTCGAGGGATGCAGATGAATCGATAAGTGACCACGGGACAAGGCGTGCCGCTCCTGCCTGCACAGGGGTGTCAAACACCTGCTGTATCACTGGCCTGTACCTCTGCATGTCAGGTACCAGCACAAGGATATCTGAAAATTTCAGGTCGGGTTTTTCCTCCATGTTTGCAACAATGGAGTTCCACACCGCCTCAACCTCACGTTCTATCCCAGGCGCAGAGGCAATCTGCAGGGATCTGTCCTGAGGACCTGGTATCGGCTGGGAAGAACGGGTATTTATGGCATGTTTTATACGTGAAAGCACCGTATCCGGCCCTGCCGCATCGTAACTGGCCGGCCCTGCATAATCATCACACCATATGGGCTCGAAACGTATGCCAGTATTTGCAAAACGATCTTCCAGATCACTGAATATCTTGAGAGTCTCCCTGCCTGGCTTGCCCCAGGCGGCAAGAAGCGGATTTTCATCTTCTTCGGGCCCAGGAAGTTCCTGATTCCCATCATCCACAGCCACGGCCTCCATTTTCCTTAGACGCCACATCCTCTCGCCAGGTGTCTCCACATCCTCCCAGAACTCACGGCATACATTCAGGGAGTAGAGGCGGATATCATAGAACTGGCCGAGACGGCAGATAAGCTCCATATGGAAGCGCGAAAGCTGGGAGGGGCAGAAGATATGAACAGGACGGGTTTCAGAAAATTCCTGTGCATGCTGCAAGTCCTCTGTATCTGAAGGTAGGCGTTGGGATAGCACCCTCGCAGCAAGGGCAGGGAGTGTCAGAAGGGCTGTATCTTTACGGTTTCCTGCCTCTTCAGCACTCTGTAGCACACCTGCATAGACAAGACGCTGGGCATCTTCAAGAGAACCTGTACCATGACCTGAAGGGAACCACCTCTTTCCCTCCTGCCAGCAAAGGATCATTTCGGGACGGTGAATCTCATACTCCATGAAGAGGCCAGCCAGAATGCCTGAAAGCTGCCACGCCCTCTGCTCATCAAACGACCTGTCTCCTTGAGATACAAAGGTCCTGAAGAGGTGGAACAGGCCGTCGCCACCATCTGAAAGCAGTTGCATGAGTTGATAGAATACCAGGCTCTGCATGCAGGAGATGTCAATCATGGAGGCATGGAGATCGGGCTTCAGGCCGGTGACCAGGTCCCACAGGCCCTGTTCCAGAAAAGAAAACCGGATATTTGCGGCTATACCGTTCTGCCTTGCCGCCTCAAGCTGGAGCCATCGCCTAAGTGCAGGATTGGGTACCACCACAACAGAGGGTTCAAAGATATCAACCGCCCTGTCCTGCTGCTCATCTGCCATGGCTTTTACCAGAAGAGAACAGAGAAGATCAATGCTACTGCTGAAATACAGACATATTCCGTTCATGCCAATTCACGCGCAACCATCTGTTACCTGCTCACGTATGCCCTGCCAGGTCAAAATATTCAACACCCACATCGCTCAATTCAGGCACCAACTATTTGGCCTGCCAGGTCATAGACATGTGAATCCGTAATCTCTACCTCTACGATATCACCCGCATCTGCCGTACCGTCTGCGATATACGTTATACCGTCCACCTCCACGGCCTGAAACATGGTCCTTCCGGCAAGCAGAAGTTCTGTCTCCTCACTCAGGCCCTCTACAAGCACTTTTTGCCTGGTCCCTACAAACTCCCTGTTAAGCTCCTGTGAAATCCGGGCCTGGACCTCCATTATCCTGGTCTTTCTCCCCTCTGCCACCTCTCTATCCACCTTTCCGGAAAACCTGCGCGCAGAGCATCCCTCCTCATCTGAATAGACAAAACAGCCAAGATGCATAAAGCGCCATCTCTCAACAAATGAGAGCAACCTCTGGAAATCATCCTGGGTCTCTCCAGGAAACCCCACCATCACAGTGGTCCTTAGGGCTGCATGAGGCAGGGCATCCCTTATCCGGCCAAACAGCTCATGAAGGTCTTCAGCACCATAGCCCCTGCCCATACGCCTCAGCACATCAGACGACGCATGCTGGATGGGTATATCGAGATAGGGACATATCCTGTCAGGATTCTCTTCCATGATCCTGAGCAGACCTGGAGTTATGCCTGCTGGATGGAGGTAGAGGAGCCTTAGCCAGGGCAGATCAGTCTGCTCCACCACCTCTTTCACCAATGCCGCAAGGTCAGCCTGTCCATACCTGTATGAAGTAAGGTCCTGTGACAGAAGCGTGACCTCCCTTACCCCTCGTGATGTGAGCTGTCCAATCTCATCCACTATCTCATCCACGGCACGGCACGCAAGAGGCCCCCTGATGGACGGAATCAGGCAGTAGGTACAACGATTGGAGCAGCCCTCAGCTATCTTTACAAAGGCCCTCCAGGGAGGCGTGGTTACCAGCCTGCCGCTTACCAGCGCATCAGGAGAAATTCCTGAAATCTTCACCGCATGTGCTGAATTTTCGCCATCATGTGCGGGACTGCCTGTATCCAGGGCGCTGAACCTGTCAATTATCTTTTCTGCCATGCGTTCAGGCTGCCTTGCGCCATGGAACAGATCCACCTCCGGCAGGGCACGCTCCAGATCAGAGCCATAACGCTGGACCATGCAGCCGGTGACTGATAGAAGCTGCGAATCACGTTTGTACTGGGCCACCTGCAGTATTGCATCAATGGACTCCTGCACTGCACTTTCAAGGAAACCGCATGTATTTATCAGGATTACATCTGCCTCATCCTCGCACTCCACGACATGTGCCCTGCCCTCTGCACACAGGGCGCCCAGGATCAATTCGGTATCAATACTGTTCTTGGCGCAGCCAAGACTTATGGCAAAAATCTTCATATCTTTCATTAAATCCTCAGGACAGATGTAAGAAACAAGAGATTCATGTACAATGAGTCTGCTCACAGGGTACCACATCTACTGCCCCGGAGTCTTCGCTTTGACCTGTGGGGCACTTGAAGTAAAGAACCCTGGGAACAGTTACTGTACAATGCTATACCGAATGTAACATCTATTACTGAAATTTACTGCCCTAAACTTTCATGTTTGCATTGGGGACACTCCATGTCAGCTCCTATTTAGGGCCCTATCAGGAGAATCACTGGTACGAGACCATGACAGACATTCCGGCGCTTCTATTCGATATGGACGGGGTCATACTGGACAGCATGCCTTGGCACGTAAGGGCATGGCAGCAGGCACTGGCCGAGTTTGGCTGCCATGTGGATGACGAACTGCTATACCTGCACGAAGGGGCCATTGAGCCTGCTACTGCAGCAGAGATATTCCACGAAAACGGCTGCCTCATGGATGAGGAGAAATTCCTGCAGGTGCTGTCCCGTCAGATTGAGATATTCAACTCCTCATTCCGCAAAGAGGTCAGGGTCTACAGACATATCCCTGACATACTGTCAGATCTCAGCAGGAGAGGACGCAAACTTGCCGTGGTGACCAGCTCCCACAGTGATATCCTGGAGGAGGTGCTGCCAGACTCCATCAGGAAAATGCTGTCATCTGTAGTTACCGGCGACATGGTCAGCAGGAGGAAGCCCTGGCCCGACCCGTATCTAACAGCCATGAAACACATTGACCAGACACCAGACAGGTGCTGTGTCATTGAAAACGCGCCTGCAGGCATTGAATCGGCACGGGCCGCAGGCATGAGGTGTGTGGCCATCAAGACCACCCTTGACGAAAAACACCTGAAAAATGCACACCACATCGTTGATTCTCATGAGGACCTCTACAGGCTCCTCGCTGGCGGAAAATCACTCTAAGGACATGGCAACAACTCTGAGCAATGGACATGCATGATCTGTTTTTTTAAAAAATATTTCCTTTATACGATTTTATGTTTATATATGTACATGGAGTCTATGAATAATGGATTCTGTCTCCTGTGTCCGAGAAGGCAGGCAGTTACCGTCTGCACCTGTGGTATTCAGGGAGTGGGAGAACAGCTTGTATTCTGAAAATCTCAGCTATTGAAAGGGGGAAAAGATGAAGAATCTGATCGTTTACTCATCAAAGACAGGTAACACAAAAAAACTGGCAGAGGCTCTTTATGACTACATTCCCGGACCTAAGGAGATCGCGCCTGTGAATGAAGCACCTGATCCGGCAGGCTACACTTTCATTGGTGTGGGCTTCAGGCTGGAAAATGGAGAACCGGACAAGGCCACGCAGGAATACCTGAAAAAAATCATAGATGATTGCCAGATATTCCTGTTCCTCACCCATGCCTCCAAACGGGGTTCAGAGATGGTGAGGAATGCCTTTAAAATAGCAAGGGAACTCCCCAAAAACGCCAGAATAGTAGGAGATTTTGACTGTCTCGGCGAGGTACCTGAAGATATCCTTGAAGAACTCCGCAAGAAAGATCCGGTTCCGGAATGGGTATCAGAGGCAGATGCTGCCAAGGGACATCCCAACGACGAGGACATCAGAGAGATGAAACAGCTCATAGACAGCCTGGATCTCCCGTGGTAGATCTTTAGCATAAAACATCGTAAAGCGGTTGCGGATATGCTGTATCTGCGAGAAAAGGAAGTTGCAGCATACCCGGACCGCTTTTTTTATTGCCCTTAACATCTGTTCAGCCAGTATCCCTAAGCATAGAGCCCCTTCCTGCGCAGCAGTGCAAATGTCCCCTTCTTTACCATATCGTTGAACACACCCCACGCAATGGCGTAGGCCCACAGGAATCCGGCATACTCCCATCCGATGGGCTGTACCCACCAGCCATAGACACCAATCATCGTACCGAGCACAGCACTCCAGAAACTGGCCTGCACCAGTATCCAGGACGGGAACGGACGTTTCCAGAACCAGTCCTCTGTCCTTGTGACAAATATGGTGGTGTGTCCTGCCACGATCAACTTGACGAACATCATGGACTGGATCATTGGCTCAGACAAATGCAGCTCTTCAAGGATAAAGAACAGGGTAAACGAACTTAGCACCCCTGCAATCCCGAGCATGGTGGACACGATCAGGAGTTCCTGCATGTTCCAGCGTACAGGATCTTTCTGAATCCTGGTATTATCATAGGCAATGGACAGGATGGGGATATCGTTAAGCAGGGCCAACATCACTATCATGATGGCCGTAATGGGATAGAAGTTGAACACCACGATAGAGAGCGTCATGAACAGGAGGACCCTGATGGTCTCGGCTATGCGATAAATCGCATAGCTCTTCATGCGCTCAAAGGTTATGCGGGCCTGCTCCATTGCAGCGCTTATCACAGAAAGACCAGGGGCAGTAAGGATGATATCCGCAGCGGCCCTTGCAGCGTCTGTGGCATTTGAAACGGCAAAACCGCAGTCAGCCTTCTTGAGGGCAGGGGCATCGTTTACCCCGTCTCCTGTCATGCCCACAATATGCCCTGCCTTCTGGAGTGTTGAAACAAGGGCATACTTGTCCTCTGGCACAACCTCTGCAAAGATATTCACCTTCTCTATTATCTCAAGCAGGGCAGACTCGTGCGTATGTATGAACTCCTGCTCGATCAGGCTGGTGTCATATATGCGGGTGAGTTCCTCCATGACGCTGTCCGCGAACCTCATGGCCTCCTTCATGGAGACATCCCCCTTGAACTTATGGTACAGTGCGCCAGCCAGTGCCCTGGTAAAACCGATAATCTCCGTACCGGACTTGCCACTTATCTGATTGGCCCGCATGGCAGAGGGTTCCAGTCCCAGCATCCGCCCTATCTCCCGGGCAATGGCCAGGTTGTCACCTGTGACCATCTTGACCTTCACACCATAGCTGCCCATCTCCTTTATGACCCGGGCAGAATCTTCCCGTGGAGGATCGATCAACGGGATGAGCCCCACCAGGTCGAGCCGCCCCTCCTGATGCATCACACCTACTGCCAGGGTACGGTAGCCCTTGCCCGCAAGCACATCTATGGTCCGGGTGATGGCAATCTTCTCGTTGTCTCTAATATCTGCCATGTCCAGCAGCACCTGTGCCGCCCCTTTCATTACCCTGAAGGTCTTGCCGTCCTTCTCTATCACTGCCTCGGTACGCTTGCGCACAGGATCAAAGGGAACAAATTTTTTCTGCTTGTATTCCTCCAGCGGCAGATCGGGAAAGCGGGTATCCACATAATCGAAAAGTGGCATCTCTATGGGATCGTGATTCTCCCTGCGGGAGGCCAGCACGGCATAGAGGAAGAGTTCCTCTTGGGTATACCTGCCCAGAACCACAGGATCCTTCACGTTCATCTCGTTCTTGGTAAGGGTACCGGTCTTGTCCGAGCAGAAGATGTCAACCCC
>Ga0256914_1001335_pt1 | contig 22669 bp, 18 predicted proteins | sample HulkmetaG_FD_191571 | JGI IMG/M metagenome (GOLD analysis project Ga0256914, IMG submission 191571) | Hydrothermal chimney microbial communities from Main Endeavour vent field at the Juan de Fuca Ridge, Pacific Ocean - Hulk | ecosystem: Environmental > Aquatic > Marine > Hydrothermal vents ... | reverse complement strand
GCCCTGGCCTCGGATCCTTGCCGGGAGGACCCCGGGGAGGGCCGCAAGGAAGGAGACGGGAAATGGGAAAGCGGTTTCTTCTTTTCGCCTGGTTCTTGGCCCCTTTTTTCCTCTCCGGTCTGGTCCGGGCCCACGGCGGCCAATATGTCTTCGATCCCCCTCCCGACGAGACCCCTTCGCCTCCACCGAAGAACCCGGGGACGAAGAGGAGGGGGGCCGGTGGAGAATACTCCGGGCCGAAAGACACGACCTTTCCCGGCCGGCCGGGAAAGGTGGGCGGCCCTTCGACGCCCCCGCCGGGGCCGCCCTCCGGTCCGGCCGCCCCCACCGGCCCCTCTGCGGGAGGGCCTCCCCCGCCCTCGACGCGGCGCCCCGCTCCCCTGGGCCGGCCCCCGGTCCCCGGCAAGGGCCCCGCAACCAGGGGAATGCCCCTTCCGGAATTCGATTTCACCGAATGGACTTTCTGGTGGGAGTTCAACAAGGCCCCCTATCTCCGCCTGAAGGAGAAACTCGCCAGGCGGAAGGGAATCACGAGGAACACGGGAATCCTTTGCGGCCTGCGGGGTTTCAGGAGGGAGGGGTCGAGCCTCCTTCCCTCGCCCCAGACCCTGAAGAGCGTCGTGGTACCCGCCCTGAAGAGGGCCCTCTCCGGCACCCGCAGGAGGGACATCGTGACCTCCTGCCTGGTGGCCCTCGCCAAGATCGGGGGGACTTCCGGCCTTGGGAAGACCTTCCGGAAGTTCCTCTCCTCCCCGGACCAGGAGGTCTCCGAGACGGCCGTCCTCTGCCTCGGCCTCTCGGGCGGGAAGGAGAACCTCCCCCTCCTGGAATCCATCCTCCTGGACACACCCAAGGGCAGGGCCCTGGTGAAGGACCCCTCGGGGGTGCATTTCCGAAAGCGTGCCTTCGCGGCCTACGCCCTGGGGCTCCTGGCCCGGGCCCACGAACTGGTGGACGTGAAGGAGGAGATCTTCGAAATCCTGAAGACCGCCCTCCAGGGGAAACGGTTCCCCAACCGGGACGTTCCCGTGGCCTGCGTCCTGGCGATCAGGCTCCTTCGGCCCCGGGAGGATGACCCCCTGGGAAAGGTCCTCTCCTTGAAGGCCGCCGCGTTCCTCCTGGATTCGGCCCGCGATCCCGGGCGGTCCTTCCTCGTGAGGGCCCACTCCCTGGAAGGAGTGGCCCGCCTCCTCGGAAGGGGCGGCCCGGCCCCCCGGAAGCCTCCCTCCCAGGGGGAAGGCCGGGCCTTGACCCTCCGGGCCAAGAGGGCTCTCCTCAGGGAGAAGGCCAGGGCCTTCCTGAAGGACCTCCTGGAGAGGGGAAGGGAGAATTCCACGATCCTCCAGTCGGCCGTTCTCGCCCTCGGGGAGATGGGAGATCCTTCCGACGGGGAGACCCTGGACCTTCTCGTGAAGACGGCCGGCGGAAAGGGACCGCGGGATCTTCAGACACGGTTTTTCGCAAACATCGCCCTGGCCTACCTCGGGGCGGCCGGGGCGGAGGGCGCCTCGAAGGACCTGGTCTCCCGCCTGGTGGAAAGGGGGCGGAAGGTGGAGAAGCCCTGGATCGCCCTGGCCCTGGGCGTGAACCAGGCGGAACTTCTCCTCCGGAAGAGGCCCCCCACTCCCGGTGCGGAAGAGGCTCTCCTCGCCGCCTTCGGGAAGCTCCGGAATCCCTCCAGGAGGGCCGCCGTGGCGGTGGCCCTGGGGCTGGCCCAGTGCCGTAAGGCCGGAGCATGGATCCTGAGGGAGATGGAGCGCTCCCGCGTTCCTTCCTTCAAGGGGTACTGCGCCCTCTCCCTGGGCCTCATGGGATACGGCGACGCCGTGGGTGTCCTCCGGGCCCAGCTCGAGAAATCCCTCAACCTTCCCGTCCTTCTGAGGCGGACGGCCGTGGCCCTGGGCCTCTTGGGGGAGAAGTCGGTGGTCCCCGATCTCCTCGGCGTAATGGCCCGGGCCCCCAGGAACCTGGCGGTCCTCTCCTCCCTGGCCATCGGCCTGGGCCTGGTGGGAGACAGGAGGACCATCCCCGCCCTCACGGACATGCTCTTCGACAAGAACCTGACCGACACCACCCGGGCCTTCGCCGCCGTGGCCCTGGGCATCGTCGGGGAGAGATGGCCCCTTCCCTGGAACAGCGGGATCGCAAGGGGTCTCAACTACAGGGCCGCCGTGGAGACTCTCGTAGGCGGCGCCAACGGAATCCTGGACATCCTCTAGTCCCCGGCCCGGCCCTCCCGCTTTTCTTCCTTTCCCCCTTCCTCCCTCGGGGGAAGGGAGAAGAAGAGGATGGCACCGGCGAGGAGGGCCAGAACCGCCCATCCCGCGAGCCTGGCCCTCCTCTCCAGGAGGAGCCCTTTCTCCAGGGATTCCTTCTCCCGGAGAGCCAAGGCCAGGTTCTTTCGAGTCTGCCTTCCGAGCCTTCCTTCTCTCTCCTCCTTGCCCATGGCGGCCAGGGCCTTCCGGTAGGCCTCGACGGCGCTTCCGAGCCTCCTGAGGCGGAAGAGGGTGTCTCCCAGGATGACCAGGGGATAGGGCCGGCCGGGAAAGCGGCGGACCGCGTCTCGGGCCAAGGCAAGGACCTCCGCCGGGGGGATTCCATCCTTTACGGCCCGGTAGAGCCTTTCTTCGGCCCGAACAGCATCTTCCTGGCCGAGAGCGGAAACCGGTAAGGCGAAGAGGAGGAGGGGAAGAAGAATGCGGGTTTTCACTGGAGGGCTTCCTCCAGGGCCTTCCTGTAGGCCTTCCAGGTGAGACTCTCCATGGGGCACCAGTCGTCCCGGAACCAGGGACCCTTGCCGGGTTCCACCAGCTTCCACTCTCCCTTCTTCGAGAGGAGGCGGCCCAGATCCGCCAGGGCCCCGGGACGGGAAGAGGCGGAGAAACGGGCCGGGTCGGGGGAACCGCCCTTCTTCGCCGCCAGGATGTAGTTCCGGGAATCCGGAATGTGAGCCAGGAGGACGGCCTCCTGGAAGGCCTTGGCCAAGGTCCTTGCCAGGGGAAGGGCCAGGACGGCCTCCCCCGAGGGGTCGGCGACGTTCACCGCCACCACACCGCCCGGTTCGAGGAGGCCTGCGATTTCCCGGAAGAACTCCAGGGTGGCCAGGTGGAAGGGAATGTAGATCTGGGAGGAGTAGGCGTCCAGGACGACGAACCTGTATGGACCGCGGGCGCATCGGGTGAAGACCCGGGCGTCCACGCCGGAATGGATCCGGGCCCGGCGCGGAAGATCGAGGAACTTCCTGCCCGCCTTCACGCAGACCGGGTCGATCTCCACGCCTTCCAGGCCGAGGCCGGGCCCGTAGTTCTCCTCGAGGAGGCGCAGGCAAGTCCCGCCGGCCGACCCCAGGGAAAGGACCCGGGCCCCCCGGGAAGGAGGCTCGTCGCAGAGGAGAGGAGCGAGGGTGAGGGCGTCGTAGTATCGGCCACCCGTATTCCCCCGGACTCCCAGGCCCAGGACGGAGTGGAATGAGTCCAGGCCCTCGTTCAGGGTGAGGAACCTCCAGGTCCGCCCCTCTTGTTCCTTCTCCAGGACCCTGACGAACTGGTAGGGGCTCTCTTCCTGGAAGAGAACCCGGGCCTTCCAGGGCCTGGGGGCCGAGGGGATGGAGGGAAGGAGGAACCCCGTCCCGCCGAGGAGGAGGCATCCCGGGAAGAGGAACTTTCCCCTCTTGCCGCCCGGGAAAAGGCCCAGTTCCAGGAGCCCCCCCGCGAGAACGAGAAGTCCCCCGGCCAGGAACAGGGTCCACTTCGTGCCCAGGGCGGGCACGAGCCACCACGTGGGGGCGAAGGTTCCCGCCAGGGCTCCCAGGGTGCCCAAGGCGTAGATCGTTCCGCTGGCCCTTCCCACCCGGGCCGGGTCCCCTCCGGCCCAGGCCCTGACGAGGAAGGGGGGAACCATGCCCATGAGGAAGACCGCCGGACCGAAGAGAAGGGCCGAAACGGGCAGGGATGCGGCCGCCATGGCCCCCAGGGCCGCCTCCAGGGGAAGGGATGGATCCAGGAAGGCCTTGGCCAGGGGGGGAAGGAGAAGGGGCGAAGCGGCCGTGAGAATCCCTCCCGCCAGGAGGGGAAGTCCCGGCCTGGGCCGGCGTGCCCGGTCCGCCAGCCGCCCCCCCAGGAGATAGCCCGCCGCGAGGGCCCCAAGGACCAGGCCGATCACGTGGGTCCAGGCCTGGACGGAGGTCCCGAACCAGGGCGCCAGGAGGCGGACGGCCGTGATCTCCAGGGCCATGGACCCGGCCCCCCCGGCAAGGGCGGCCAGGCCGAGCAGGGCCCGGCGGGGTCGGGGACTACTCGTCCCCTCCCCCACCGTCTCCCCCGTTCTCCTTCTGGTCGCTGCTCTCCGAGGTCTTGGGCTCGGGCTTGGGCACCTGGATTCCCACGAGAGTGTAGGTCGTGACGAATTGCGGGTCGTTGTTCAAGGCGGGAAGGATGGCCAGGGAGAGGCTCCGGCTGACCCGGAACTCCTCGGCCTTACCGTTGGTCACGACCGTAACGGGCTTGTCCAGGTCCACCAGGTCGTCGTTCAAGAGGAGGTTGTAGGAGGCGATGTTCCTGGCCTTCACGGTGATCCTGTTGGTCTTCCTGTCGGCCGTAATCTCTATCACCGGGAGATCGGCGTCGCTCCGGGCGTCTTCCACGAACTTCTCGTACTTCGAGATCTGGACCCACCAGTGCCCCCCCAGGCCGCTGAAGAGGGGCTGGAAGACCAGGTGGGGCGGGGCCGGGTTCCGCCGCCGGGCCCGGATCCAGTCCACCACCTTCTGGTTCAGCGATGGGAAGGGATACTTCTCCCCTTCCAGGACGGTGGAGTTGTTGTACTTGAACCGGTCTATGAGCTTGGTGAACCACTGGGCGTTCGCCTTGGTGGCGGGGGAGACCAGGAAGAGGGTGGGAAGGTTGGCGAAGTCCCGGACGGCCGCACCCTGGAGGGGACCCGGGTCGCGGAGGATCAGACCGGCGAAATACCTGGGTGCCACGTTGGCGAAGTAGAGGGCCAGGTTGGTGGATTCCTTGTTGCCTTCGATGATGATCCTGTTCCAGTCCACCTTGTGGCTGTTCAGGAACTCATTGAAGGAGTAGAGGAAGGAGCCGAGCCAATCGCCCAGGAGCTGGGCGGGGCTCTTGGGCCTCCCCTTGGGATCCAGCTCGGGCGGGAGGTCGGGGGAGAAGAAGAGGTGGTCCTCCAGGAGAGGGGAACCTTCGTAGAGGTTCTTCAGGTGATCCCTGCCGCGGTACCAGTTCTTGCTGTTGGGCCTGCGGGAAGGGAGGGAGAGGATCAGGGGAAAGGGGCGCTTCCGGCTCTCCAGGGGGTATTTCTTGGGGATCCAGTAGCCGAAGGTGTGAACCTTCACCTGCCGGGTGCCGGGGACCTTCTCCTTGAATTCGCCTTGAAAGAAATCCCCCGGCCGGGTCTTGGCCTTCTTGAAGTTGAAGGCCGCCTGGAGGACCGCCCGCAGGTCCGGGGTGGAGGCGAGGAACTTGAACTTCTTCCTCTTCTCCAGGGTCTCGATGGTCTTTCTCAGGGCCTCGAAGGCCTTGGCCTTCTTCGTCCCCAGCTTGATCTTCCTGTCGGGACGTTTCTCGTTTTCATAGGCCACTTGGAGGGCCGTGTACTTGCTCAGTTTCTGGGCGATCCTCCGGATGTCGGCGGGAGAGAGGACTCCGCCGTTCTTGGAGCCCTTCTGGGGTGCCGGGAAGGCCGCCGCCGGGATGGCCCCGAGAAAGAGCAGGGAGAGCGCAAGAAAAAAGGACCTCATGTCGGTCACCTCGTTTCCCTTGGGTTTTTTCCGTTCTTTTGGGTTCCCACCATCCTATCCCCCTTGCGAGGGAGCTGTAAACCTTGCCTCAGAAGCCCCGCCTCCCGCAGCAAAAAGCGGACCGCACCCAGAGGAGCCAGGCGTAGGGTTGGGGCGGAGCCAGGCGCAGGGTGGGTGCCATCACCCGGGCCGCTTCCTTCCTCTTCCCCCGGTCCAGGAGCAAGAGCCCCAGGCTGATCCGGGGATCCCGGGTTTTCGAAGGGGGCGCCGCGGCGATTCCCCTGAGAAAGCACTTCCGGGCCAGGTCCATCCTCCCCAGGCACTTCCAGGAGAGGCCCTCGTCGGTGGGAAGGGCCGGGTCCCCCGGAAGGAGGCGCGCCGCTTCGTGGAGGACCATTGCGGCCTCCTGGTAACGCCCGGTGTGGCGCAGGGCCACGGCCAGGCTCAGGGCGGACCAGGCCTGCCTGGGGAAGATCCTGTGGAGGACCCGGAAGCCCTTCACCGCCCATTCGGGCCGTCCTCCCCGGTCCACATGGACCAGGAGGCGGTAGAAGGCCTGGACGAAGCCCCAGTCCCGGAAGCCCCCTTCCAGGGCGAGGAGGCCCGCCCGGACCATCTCTTCCTCCTTCCCTCCCAGGCCCCCTGCCGCCCAGGCCCGGACCAGGTTCCCAAAGGCCCAGGGGGGAGGGGAGGGGCTCTTTTTCACGAAGGCACCCAGGAGCTCTCCCGCGGCCCTTCCCAGTCCCTTTTTCAGGAGGAGTTCCCCCGTCCTGCGGAAGAGGGGAAGGACAGCCGGCGGAAAGGGTGCCTCGGCCCGGCGAAGGTAACGGTCCAGAGCCCGGGAAGCCGGAAGGGGATCCTCCAGGAGGAGCCAGGCCCGGGCCTCCAGGAGGGGGAGGTCCTTTCCTTCCAAGGCCAGGGTCTTGAGGAGTTTCCTCGCAAGGAGAGCCCTCTCCCGCGGGTCCTTGCTCCTTTCGGCCCGGTCCGCCAGGGAGGCCGGATCCTCCCTCCCTGCTCCCCCACCCTGGGCAGTCGCCGGGACCGGTAGGAGGCCCAGGAGGATCAGAACGAAAGATCCACGCCCTTTTCGCCCTCTACGATCTCTCCGCACGGGAAAACCTCCTCTCCTCTCTTCCTGAGGTCCCGGGCCAGGGCCTCTTCCTCCCCGGGAGGGACCACCAGGAGGAAGCCGAAGCCCATGTTGAACACCCGGTAGGCCTCTTCCATGGAGATGCCGCCGATCTCCAGGATCAGGTCGAAGATCGCCGGCCTGGGGATTGCGCCGGCATCGATACGTGCCTTGCATCCGGCGGGGAGGATCCTGGGAAGGTTGTCCGGGATCCCCCCTCCAGTGATGTGGGCCATGCCGTGAACGTGGAACTTCTCCAGGAGAGGGAATACGGCGTGGAGATAGGACCGGTGGACCGCCAGGAGGGCCTCCCCCACGGTTCCTTCGAGCCCACGGGCACGGTCCTCGGGGCGGAGACCCGCCACGGCGAAGAGGACCTTCTGGGCCAGGCTGTAGCCGTTGGTATGGAGCCCCGAGGAGGGAAGGGCCAGGACCTTGTCCCCCGGGCGGATCTCTTCACCCGTAATCACCTTTCCTCCCGGGACGTAGCCCACGATCGTGCCCACCAGGTCGAAATCCCCCTGCTGGTAGAGGCCGGGCATCTCGGCCGTCTCTCCTCCCAGGAGGGCCATCCCGTTGTCCCGGCACCCCAGGACCAGACCTTCCACCAGGCCCTGCAACACCGGGGGTTCCAGGCTCCCCATGGCCACGTAGTCCAGGAAGAAGAGAGGCCTGGCCCCCTGGACCAGGATGTCGTTGACGCAGTGGTTCGCCAGATCCCGGCCCACGGTGTCGTAGACCCGCATTCTCTGGGCCACCCGGACCTTGGTGCCCACCCCGTCGGTGGAGGCCACGAGGACCCCCTTTCCCGCCCCGGCCTTCTCCAGGTCGAAGATCCCTCCGAAGGAGCCGAGCTCGTGGAGCACCCCCGGGATATGGGTGGCAAGGATCTTGTCCTTCATCTCCCCCAGGGCCCGGGCGGCCTTGTCGATGTCCACACCGGCGTCCTTGTAGGTCAGGCCTTTGCGCTGGTTCTCCCTGCCTGCCATTCGTTCCTCCTGGCCTCTTCCTCCCCTTCCGCCCGGCCTTTCCTTCCCCGGGGAAGATGGCGGCAGGTAGACGAAAGGTCCAGACCCAGTATAGTCCTCCCCATGAAACGAGTGGCGATTCTCGGATCGACGGGCTCGATCGGCACCCAGGCCCTGGACCTCCTGGAAAAGAGGAGGGACCTCTTCCAGGTGGTCCTCCTGGCGGCCCGGAAGTCGGGGCGCCTCCTGGCGGAACAGGCCGGGGCCTTCCATCCCGAGGCCGTGGCCCTGACCCACCCCGGGGGGGCCGCATCCTTCCGGGAGGCCTTCCAGGGCTCCCCCACTCCCAGGATCTTCCAGGGGGAAAGGGCCGTGGAGGAGGCCTTGCGGGCCCTGTCCCCCGACCTGGTGGTCCATGGGATCACCGGGGCGGCCGGCCTGGGGCCCACCATGGCCGCCCTGGAGAGCGGTGCCGACCTGGCCCTGGCCAACAAGGAATCCCTGGTCATGGCCGGGGCCCTGGTCCAGGCCGCGGCCCGGGAGAAGGGGGCCGCCCTCCTTCCCGTGGACAGCGAGCACGCCGCCGTCTTCCAGTGCCTGAAGGGAGAGAAGGGCTCCCGGGACGTGCGGAGGATCTTCCTCACCGCCTCGGGGGGAGCCTTGCGGGACCTCCCGGAGGAGGACCTTCCCCGGGTCCGGCCCGAGCAGGTCCTTCGCCACCCCACCTGGGACATGGGCCCCAGGGTCACCGTCGGGTCGGCCACCATGATGAACAAGGCCTTCGAGATCCTGGAGGCCCATTGGCTCTTCCGCCTCTCCCCCGGACAGATCCAGGTCCTGATCCACCGCCAGTCCATCGTCCATGCCCTGGTGGAGTTCGTGGACGGGTCCATCCTGGCCCAGTTGGGGGTCCCCGACATGCGGGTCCCCATCCTGGCCGCCCTGGGTTGGCCCGAGAGACTCCCTTCCCGCCTGGAACCTTTCGACCCGGTGCGCTTCTCGAACCTGACCTTCCAGGTCCCTCCTCCCGGGAGGTATCCCGCCCTGGAACTGGCCCGGCAGGTCCTGGAGATGGGAGGCGACTCGGGGGCGGTCCTCAACGCCGCCGATGAAGTCGGAACGGAGGCCTTCCTTGAAGGAAGGATTCCTTTCCCCAAGATCGTGGCCTTGAGCCGGGCCGTCCTGGAGAGCCACAGGCCCAGGAATCCTTCTTCCCTGGAGGAGGTCCTGGAGGCGGACCGGGCGGCCAGGGAGAGAGCCAGAAGACTCCTGGAGGAATGGTGAATTTCATCATCGTGCTTCTCGGGATCGGGGCGGTGATCCTGGTCCACGAACTCGGTCACTTCCTGGCGGCCCGCTTCGCCGGGGTTAGGGTGGAGACCTTCTCCATCGGCTTCGGCCCCCGCATCTTCGGCTGGAAGAGGGGCGGCGTGGACTACCGGATCTCCCTGGTTCCCCTGGGAGGCTACGTGAAGATGGCAGGAGAAGAGCCCGGCTCGGGGACGGGAGCCGAAGACGACCTGGCCTCCAAGAGCGTGGGCCAGCGCCTCCTGATCTTCTCCGCCGGGGTGATCATGAACTTCCTCTTCGCCCTGGTCGGGTTCGCCGTGGCCTTCTCCGTGGGCGTTCCTTTCCGCCCTCCCGTCATCGGAAAGGTGACCCCCGGCGGCCCGGCCTGGGAGGCGGGAATCCCCGAGGGAAGCCGGGTCCTTGCCGTGGGCGGGACGAAGGTCCTCTCCTTCGCCGACATATCCACCTCCGTGGCCCTCTCGGGGGACGAAGTGGAGTTCACCATCCTTCCCCCGGGAGAGAAGAAACCCAGGAAGGTCCGGGTCCGGCCCTTCTTCGACAAGGCCACGGGCTTCCGGAGGATCCTGGTGGACGCTCCCATGGAGGACAAGGTGATCCTCCAGGTGGAGCCCGGCGGTCCCGCCGAGAAGGCCGGCCTGAGACAGGGCGACGAACTCCTCCTGGTCGACGGGAAGGACGCCAGGAGCCTGGACGTGAAGGCCATGACGCTCCTCCTGGAGAAGCCCAGGCCTCTCCACCTGACGGTCTCCAGGAAGGACCCTTCCGGAAAGGTCACCCGCCTGGAAGTCACGGTGAAACCTCTCCTGAAGCCAGGCCCCTACCGGATCGGCGTGAGGGCCCTCACCCGGAAGGTCCGGGCCCTCCGCAAGTGGGATCCCCTGGCGGCCCGTTCCGGCCTGGCCAAGGGCGACGCCGTCCTTTCGGCCCAGGGGAAGCCCGTCTTCACCAGGGACGACCTGGAAAAGATCCTCTCCTCCGTAAGAGGTGAAGCCGTCCTGGTGGTCCGCCGGAAGGTGAAGCCCTCGGCGAAAGAGGAGGGAAAGGGCTCTTCCGGCGGGGGCCGGTCCGGGAAGGTCACCCTCTCCTTCCCCCTGGACGGCCCAACCCAGGCGGGCGAGCTCCTGGAGAACCTGGCCTTCGAACCCGACGGGACCTTCGTCCTTCCCAGGCCGGGCGGACCCGCCGCCCGGGCGGGATTGCGGCCAGGCGACCGGATCGCCCGGATCGACGGGCGGGTCCTCCGGAAGTGGACCGACCTGGTGGCGGCGGTAACCTCTTCCCGGGACGGGAAGATGGAGGTGGAGGTGGAACGGGGAGGGCGCACCCTCCACCTGGTCATCCAGGCGGAGAAGATGAAGCTCCCCGACTACGGTTTCCAGCCTGTTTCGGGATACCGGATGGAGAACCTGAAGGCCGAGAACCTGGCCCACGCCGTGGCCCTCGGCTTCACGAACTCCTGGGGGATGTTCAAGCAGGTCTACCTGACCCTGAAGAAGATCCTTTCCGGCGGCGTGGCGGCGAAGAACCTGGGAGGCCCCATCATGATCGTCAGCACTTCGGCCTCCCTGATCCACCAGGGTTTCATGAAGTTCCTCTGGTTCCTGGCGGTCATCTCGGTGAACCTTTGCTTCCTGAACCTCCTGCCCATTCCCATCCTGGACGGTGGATTGATCCTCTTCCTCCTCATCGAGAAGATCAAAGGATCCCCCGTGAGCGAGAGGTTCATGGCCTGGGCCCAGATCGCCGGCCTGGTCATGGTGTTGGGCCTGGTGGTCTTCGTCACCTACAACGACATTCTCCGCCTCATCTCCTGACGGAGAGGGAGGCGGCCGGGAGGAATCGCCCATGCAGTCCAAGGGAGCGGCCTGGATGGAGGTCTTCCGCCTTCCCTTGGTCCTCACCGTGGCGGGGGACCTCCTCGTCGGGGCCGCCTCTGCAGGGAGGGGGCCCGGCCCCTGGCTCCTTCCGGCCTTCGCCGCCTCGGCCTGCCTCTTCCTCGGGGGGATGGCCCTGAACGACGTGGTCGACCTTCCGGAGGACCGCAAGACGAGGCCCGGAAGGCCCCTGCCGTCGGGCCGGGTCAAACCCTACCAGGCCATGGGCGCCGCCCTGGCCCTCCTGGCGGCGGGGGTGGTTCTTCCCTGGCTCTTCCTCCCGGAGCCTGCCGCACTCTTCTGGCTCGGCGTTGCGGCGGCCGCCGCCTTCTACGACCTGGCCTCGAAGCAAAGAGAGCGCTTCGGGCCCTGGGTCCTCGGCCTGTGCAGGGGACTGGATACCTTCGCCGGCGGGTTCGCCGCCGCCGGCGGATCTCCTCCTGTCCTCCCCCTTCTCCTGGCCTCTTTGCTCGTGGGAACCTATGCAGGCCTCGTGACCTTCCAGGCCGGCCGGGAGATCCGGCCCTCCGGCAAGGGAGTCAACCCGGCCGGGTTGCTTCCCCTGCTCCCCGCCCTGTTCCTTGCGGCGGTCTTCTCCTCCCGGGTGGAGGCCGTCTTTCCCTTGGCCTTCCTGGCGGGGGACGCCCTCTGGCACTTCAGGAAATCCCGCACGACCAGGGGCGCCCGGAGGCTCACCGGGTCCTGGGTCCGGGGGTACCTCCTCCTGGGGTCGGTCCTCCTGGCGGGAAGGGGATTCCTCTTCGGAGGGGCCGCCCTCTGGGTCCTCTGGTTCCTCCTCACCTGGGGCCTGAGGAACCGGGAGCAGTCCTGAGATCCCCGGAGAGGCCTACTTCTTGGCGTAGGTGCTGTAGAGGGAGCGGGCCTCCTCCCTGTCGATTACGCCTGCCCGGAACAAGGCCGTCAGGGCCTCCTTGAGCTTCTTGGGATCCCGGGAGAGGGACTGGAGGATGGCCCGCATCCTCTCTTCCTGGCCTTCGTCCTCCTCTTCGGGTAGGAAGTCGTCCTCCTCTTCCTCCATCTGGATCTCCCGGGTCTCTCCCGGATCGGGCGAGTGGGATTCCAGTTCCTCCGGCTCGGGGACGTAGACCTCCCCTCCCAGGAGGGTCTCCTCCCGGGAAGGTTCCTCTTCCATCTCCTCCTTACGGGGTTCCTCCTCCCGGGAAGGCTTCCTCTCCTCGGGACGGGGCGGGGCCGGGCTCCCTGCAGGAGGGGCGTCCTCCCCCCGGGCTTCGGTCTTGGGCCTTCCCCCGAAGGCCTGGGAGAGGTCGGGGTCCAGGTGGGTCTCCAGGTCCGTTTCGGGGCCGTCGTCCTTGTGGGTGACCCGGATTCCCTGGATGGTCCTCTCGGCCCGAAGGAGGATCTCCCGGAAGAATTCCTGCATCTCCCTGGTGATCCTGGCGGAGATCTCCCGGGCCTTCTGTTCGGCCATCTCGGCAAGGACAGATGCGGCCAGCTTGGTGGAGTCCTCGAAGAATTCGTGCATCTCCCGCTGGATGCGCCTTTCCAGGACCTCCGTCCGTTCTTCCTGTTCGATCAGCTTGAGGATCTGGCCTTGCCTGGACTCCATCCTCCGCTGGAGTTCCCTTTGCAGGGCCCGCATCTTCTTCTCCCTGCGGAAATTCTCGAAGGGATCCTGGCTGTTGTCGAGAAGGCCCATCGCAACCCCCTGGATGGAGACCGGCGTACACAAAAGCTGCACATCCCCTTTCGTCTCCCCCGGCGGGAAAACTTGACTTTTCTCCCTTGCCCGGGCCGGGGGGGTTCCTCCATACTCTGGCTTTCCCGGCAGGATGGGCGGTCCGCCGGGACCTGGAGGACCCGGAAGATCCGCGGCGGGCGCCGCGGGGCCGGACTTCACGGAACTTCCAGGTGAGAGGCCCGAACGCGCGGAGGAGCCTTCCCTCGTGGAAGACCCATTCCAGGACCTTCCGCGCCGGGCCGAGGCGCGGCATCCTGGGAGGGGTGTTCATGAAGACCACGACACGCGCGCTCACCCTCATCGAGGGTCTGATCCTGGGAGGACTCTTTCTATTCCTGGCCATCCTGGTGGTGCCCCAGGTTCGGGGAGCGAGGATCGCCACCAACGAATCCGAGGCGGCTCAGACCTTGAAAGCCCTGGAGAAGGCCGTCCGGGAATCGGGATGGAAGGAAGAGGGTTCCACGGCCCCGGACCTGGAGAAGATCCTGGAGATCCTGAGGAGGAACAGGCCCGACATGGAGCTCCTGCCCCCTCCCGGAGACGGGGGGCCGCCCCTCTTCCGCTACCACGGGTATCTCTTCGCCCTCTGGGCCTCGCCGGGTTCCCCTCTCACGATCTACGCCTGGCCCACCAGGCTGGGATCCTCGGGAATCGCCGTCTTCTACCTGAATCCGCAAGGGAAGATTTTCTTCTGCCGGAACCTCAGGGAGAGGTATTCGGGGATCCAGGTCCGGCCCGATCCCAACGCGGCGGTCCCCATGCCCGCCCCGGGAGGGAAGAAACCCAAGATCGAGGCCGACGGAAGCTACCTCGGCCAGGACTACCAGAGGTGGGTTCCCCTTGCCGGGGAGTGACCCCCCACCACCGTTCGGCGCCGGGGCTCAGAAGAATTCCCAGAGGAAATCGTTCAGGGCCTGCCTTACGTGGGGCTCCTTCGCCCTGAGCATGGCCCTCTTGATCCGCAAGGCATCGTCCAGGCCGATCCGCCTGACCACGGCATAGGGCACGAAGATCCTGTCCCTGGGGTCGGCCTTCCTGTCGGCCGTCACCCCCAGGAGGAAGCCCAGGACCTTCTTCTTGGCCTTTCCGTCCATCTCCTCCAGGGCCAGGAGGCGGGCCAGGGTGGCCAGGGCACGGGCCCTCCGGGCCGTGTCCCCTGCCAGCTTCCCCTTCACGAGTTCCATGAGGGGCTCCGCCGCTTCCGGGTGGTTGGACAGGACCAGGGCCCCGTAGTGGAGGGTGGTCTCGTTGGAATTCAGTCGTTCCTCCGGGGCCAGGAAGACCTTCAGGAGGGCCGGCACGCACTCCGGGGCGTGGAGCCTGCCCAGGACCCGCATCCAGAGGAACTTCTCCTCCCCCTTCGCCCCCATGACCCGCTTGGCCGCAATCTTGGCGAGTTCCGGGTCTCCCGCGGCGAGGAGATCGTTCAGGGCCCTGTACATGGAGGCCCCCGTTCCCTTCTCCACCACCTCCAGGCGGAGATCCAGGGCGGAGCGCCTTCCCGCCGCGAGGAGGGCCCTCATGGCCGCCCGGCGGACCTGGTCCACCGGATCCTCTGCCAGGACCTCCAGGGCGTTCAGGACGGCCTCGCTCTTCTTCCCCTGGATGGCCTGGACCACGGCGAGCCGGACCCCTCCGTTGGGATCGGTGGAGTAGGGAAGGACCTCCTGGATCCAGCGGGTGCCCGGCCCCTTGCCAAGGGCCAGGACCATCTTGGCACGCAATGCGCCCCGGCCGGGCCCCTTGGCCCCGGCCAGGGTCTTCCTCAGGAGTTCCGTGCCCTGGAGGATCCCTCCCTGGTGGAGCATCTCCGCCACCATGAGCTTGGTCATGCCCTGGAATTCCTGGAAGTAGGGCGCAAGCACCGGGGCCACCTTGGCGGCGAAGCCCATGTTGCAGAGCTTCTGGCAGGCCTCCAGGACCTGAGCCTGGAGGAAGTGGCGCAGGCGGGAGTCCCCGAGGATCTCTCCGAAGTGGGCCGCCGCGGCGGCACCCTGGATCCGTACCAGGGACCGGAGCAACAGGGCCCGGCCCATCATGTTCAGGCCTTCCGGCCCCCCCTTCCCGAAGAACCAGTCCCAGAGCATGGGAGCCTGGTCCGGGCGGGCGCAGGCTCCCAGGGCCTCCAGGGCGGCCCGCTGAACCCCGGCGTGGATCCCCGAGGCGGACATCCGGGAAGGGGTTACGGCTGCCCGCATCAGATCCGGCACCAGCCGCGGATCCCTGGTGAAGCCGGCGGCTTCGCAGGTGTTCTGGAGGATCACCCTGCTGGCCGGGTCGCCCCGGAGGAGCCGGGCGATGGCGTCCTTGAGGAGGGGAACGGTCTCGTCGGGGGGGATCCTCCCGAAGAGGGAGCGGATGTTCTCGAAACAGGCCTTGCTCGTGGCCCCGTCGAGTTTCCTCACCAGCCGCTCGAGGATCCTGGAGCGGCCGAAGGTGAAGAGCTCCAGGAAGTGCCTCTTCCTCCACACCAGGGGCTCGGGGTAGGCCTTCAGCCGGGCCTCCCAGGTATCCTTCCTCCCGCCTTGCACCTCCCCCCCGGCGGGGACCTCCTTCCGCCCGCAACCGCCCGGAAGGAGGAGGAGAACCAGTACCGCCCCGGCCGGGAGAAACCGACTCGTCCGTGCTTTCTTCATCATTGCCCTATAGTAGTGCATGCCATGCAGGTTGAAGAGACATCCCCCCCGGGAAAGCTCCGGATCGGCACCCTGGAGCTGGAGGGCCCTCTGGTCCTGGCTCCCCTGGCGGGTTACACCATTCCCCCTTTTCGGCTCCTTTGCCGCCGCCTTGGAGCCTCTCTGGTCTTTACGGAGATGATCTCCGCCACAGGGTTGGTCTACGGCAACAGGGGCACCTGTTCCCTCCTGGAGAGGGCCGAAGGGGAGGATCCCGTGGGAGCCCAGCTCTTCGGCTCCAAGCCCGAGGACCTGGCCCGGGCGGGAAGGCGGATCCAGGAGGCCCGTTTCCAGGTGGTGGACGTCAACATGGGTTGTCCCGTGCCCAAGGTCACCCGGGCCGGGGCGGGAGCGGCCCTGCTGAAGGATCCCGGGAGGGCCCTGGAGATCGTCCGGGCCTTGGCGGAATCGGTGGAACTTCCGGTGACGGTGAAGCTCCGTTCGGGGTGGGACGCCGACCACATCGTCGCCCCCGACCTGGCTCCCCGCCTGGTGGAGGCCGGGGCCAAGGCCCTGGCGGTCCACGGGCGGACCAGGGAGCAGGGCTATGCCGGGAAGGCCGACTGGGGTGTGATCCGGGCATGCAGAGAGGCCCTGGGAGGGGAAGTCCCCCTCCTGGGCTCGGGGGACCTCTGGACCCCTTCGAGGTGCCTGGAGGTCCTTTCCCGGGGAGATTGTGACGGCCTTCTCCTGGCCAGGGGGGCCCTTTCGGATCCCTGGCTCTTCCGCCGGACGGCCGATCTCCTGGCGGGAAGGCCCCCCCGCCCCGCCTCCAGGGAGGAGCGTTACCGGGGCGCCGGGGAAATCCTTTCCTGGCTCGTGGAACGCAAAGGTCCCCGCAGGGGGACCCAGGCCTTCAGGAGCTTCTTCTGCCTCCTCGTGAAGGGCCTTCCCGGGGCCTCCAAGTTCCGTCAGGCCGTATTCGAGGCCCGGGAGCCGGAGGAGGTGGACCGGATTCTCCGGGAGGCCTTCCTGGAGGTCAGTCCTCCAGGCCTCCCGCCCGGAGGAAGCGGCGGGCCGCCTGGTGACCCGCCTCCAGGTTCGCCTTGATGTGGTTCCTGCGGAAGCCGTTCAAGGGACCCTCCAGGGGGCCCTGGGGGGCGATGACCTGGATGGGACAGGAGTGGACCTTCCCCATCTGCTCCTCCAGTTGCTTGAACTCCATGAGGGCCCGGGACTCGGCGGAGAGCCGTCCCTTGAGGCGCAGGAAGGTCTCCTTCATGCGGATCAGGTCCCTCACCCCGAGGAGGTTCCCCGAAAGGATCCGGCCCCGGAGGATCTCTTCGGCCCTCTCCAGGAAATTGTAGGCCCCGAGGGCCGTCCCCAGGAAGTTGTCCTCGAAGCTCTTCTCCGGCACTTCCCCGTGGTTGCAGGTCACCACGACGACCCGGGAGGGCTTTTCCTCCAGGAGGATCTGGAGGGGCTGGAAGCTCGAGAGGGCGCCGTCGGCCAGGGGCTCCTTCCGGGCGTCGGGATCACCGGGAGGTGGAGCCTCGACAGGCTCCACCAGGAAAGGAAGGGATGCGCTGGCGAAGAGGTAGGACAGGACCCACTCCTGGTATTCCGGATTGTTCCAGAATACGTGGTGTCTTCCCGTCTTGAGGGAGGTCACCCCCCCCAGGAGGGTCTTGCCGCTGGAACAGAGCATGGCCGGGTCGATCTCGGGGGAGAGCAATCGCCTGAGAGGCGTCAGGTCGAAGACGCTGTTCTTCCCCGCCAGGGGGCCGACGAACCCTCCTGTCCTGAGCCAGAAGACGCTCTTCCGCCCCTTGATCTTCTCCAGCCAGACCCTCTGGAGGCGGTCGGCGTAGATGGCCAGGGAGGAGACTGCCCTGGTCCGATCCTCCTCCCTGGGGGCCTGGGCGAGGAAGCCCGCCGTGAGAGCCGAGTCGGAGAGACCGTAGAAGAGCTGGAAGTCCAGCTTTCCCTCCACGACCAGGGTCTCCACCACCCCGGCGCAGAAGGCGCCGTAGGACCTGGGACAATCCAGGAGGAGGGCCGCCGAACCAGGAGAGCCGGAGGCGGTCACTCTCTCTCCCTCCGGCTCCTGGGGGCCTCCTGGAGGGGTTCGAGGCCCATGGCCCGCTTCAGCCGGGCCAAGCCGGTCTTGAACTGGGCCACGGCCCTGGCCAGGCGGGTACGGGCGGCGGCCAGGGCCTCGTTCCTCCTCTGGACTTCGAAGGTGATGGTCTTGCCGGCCTTGTACTTCTCCTCCTCCACTCTCAGGTTGGTTTCGGCCAGGCGGACGCTCTCCTTGGCGGCTTGGATCTCCTTGCGGAGGCTCTTCAGGTCCCTTACTGCGTCCCGGATCTCCTTCCAGACGCTCACCTCCTTGAGCCTCAAGGCCCTGCGGGCCTTCTCCAGGGCGAGCTCGGCCCGGCGCAAGGCGCCCCGGGCCGCCCGGTTGCCCAGGGGGATGGAGAGTTCCAGCCCCAGGCCCCAGGCGGGATACTTGCTCCTACGCATGTGCCCCCAGAGGTATTCCGTGTGGGGATCCACGTCCTCCACGTAGTAGCTCCCCACGACGTTGAGCTGGGGGAGATACATGGACTCGGCCTTCCTGAGGGCCTCTTCGGCGTCCTTCACCATGAGCCGGGCCGCTTCCAGGTCGTGCCGGCGCTTCATGGCGGCGGCCGCCGCCTCTTCCGGCTCGGGGATGGGGAGTTCCAGGTCCTCTTCCAGGGGGGATGTGGGAACGACCCGGAAGCCCCAGTCCTTGTCGTCCCGGAAGGGGAAGACCAGGAGCTTCAAGGCGTCCTCCGCAGCCAGGACCTGGTTCTCCGCCTGGATCAGGTCCTCTTCCCTGCGGGCGATGTCCGCCTGGTCGGCCACGCGGGCCACTTCGGGGGCGAGGGCCGCCTTGATCCTGCTTTCCGTAATGGAGAGTTGCTCCCTCGCCAGGGCCAGGCTGATCTTCCGGACCCGGTAGTTCTCCCTGGCGAAGACCAGGTTCCAGTAGGCCTCGGTGACGTGGAGCAGGGTTTCCTGGACCAGGTCTTCGTGGGCGCTGGCGGCGGCCTTGGCCCCGATTTCGGCCCGGGTGATCTCCGTGCGGTTCACCGCCGTTCCCGCCCCCCTGAGGAGGGGCTGGGAGATCCTGAGCCCCAGGCCCGAACTCCACTGGGAGAAGAAGCCCACTCCGAAGCCCGTGGCGGTGGGCATGGGGGCTTCGTACCGGTTGTACCGGTAGTCGAAGGAGAGGTCGTAGAGGGCCCCCGTCAGGATCTTCCCCTTGAAGCCCGTCTTGAAACCGTAACTCTTCGAGCGCATGGATGGCCGGAAGGGGGAGCGGGGAGCCGTCTGGGCCTCCTGGTAGAGAGGGGAGAGGTAGAAGGCCGGGTCGAAGAACCCCGAGGCCGCCAGGATCCCCGCCCGGGCGATGGGCTTGTTCAGGACATCCACCTTGAGGTTGAGGTTGTTCCTGGCCGCCATGGCGAGGCATTCCTCCAGGGTGACCTCCATCTTCCGGCCGGGAGGATTCAACACCGGGTCGTTTTTCTCGATCCCGGCGGCGGCCTTCCCCTCCGGCGGCGAGGAAGGCCCCTTCCCTTGGGCCGGGGCGGTGGGAGCCGGAAAGGCCAGGATCCCAAGGGCGGTGAAGGCCGCGAAGACCGATCTGGACGACATGGGCGCCCTCCGTAGGTCGAGGTTTCTCCTGGAAAACCGTGGAGGACGGGCTTTCCTTCCGGCCGCCCTCCCGGAAGAGGTCGGTCCAGGATAGGCATCCTGGCGGGGCGGTTCAAACAGGACCCCCGGAGGATGGGAAGTTTACTTGATCGGGGCGGCGTAACAGGCCCCGACGGCCAGGAGCCAGGCGGCCTTCTCCCGAAACCCCAGAGAGGTCGGAGGAGGAAACCTTCCTTCCCTGATGAGCCGCAGGGTCCCTACCCCGGCGGCGGAGCCGGAACCGGGTCTCCAGGAGAGCTGGAGCAGGAGGAAGGGATCCTTCCAGTCCCTTCGGGCTCCCTCCCCAACAGAAGGGGGGAGATCCTTCGGGAAGACCCGTTCCAGGGCGGCCCGAGCGCCCAGGGCCTCATCGCCTCCTCCGCGGGCCCGCCTTTCCAGCTCTTCCCGGATCTTCTTCAAGGCCCTTCCAGGATTCTTGTGGAGCAGAATCGGAGCCCATCCCAGGGCCTGGGCCGCGTCTGCCAGGGCCCAGTAGGGGACCCCTTCCAGGGCCTCTCCTTTGCCGGCGAAGTTCTCGAGAAGCCAACCCATGGCCTTTTCCACCCTCTTCCGCCGCCCCCCCACTCCCAGGAGTTCCATCTCGGAAAGGAGGACGGCCGTCTCCACCTTGGCGGCCCGGCCGGCCTCGTTCCAGGCCCGGAGGAGGCGAGGAAGGTCCTCTTCCAGGGCCTTCTCGGAGTTTCCCGCCAGGAAGAGAGCCCGGATCCCCAGGGCCAGATCCAAGGGGTCCCCGACCCGGGAGAGCCCTCCGGCCAAGGCCCGCGAAAGGAGGGTGACGAACCGTTCCAGGCCTCTTTCGGGAGAGGGCCTTGCCGCCTTCCCGGCCTTCTTCCTGAAGGAGGTGAAGTACCACTTGGTCTTGAACCGGTTTTCCTGGACCAGCCACTCCCTGTAGGAGAAGGAGAGAGAGGGGTACGAAGAATCCCCTTTCTCTTCTTCCAGGAAAGGACCGGCCTCGGCGGGCCCGGTCTCCTTTCGCACTTCTTCCTGGGCGGGGACGATCCTTTCGATCATGTTTTTCAGGTCCACGCCCGTTCGGATCTCCACGCCCCTGACCCTTTCGGCACGGAAGTAGGAGACCGCTCCGAGAATGGGCAAGGCCAGGATCTGGACCAGGAGAGCCGCCGCCAGGCCCTTGACCAACCAGGACTCCCGAAGGGCCTCGCGGAAGAGGGCCAGGTTCCCTTTTTCGGCCCGGGGAGATTCCTTGCGCCGGGACCTTCTCTCCTCCTTTTCCAGGAGCCTCCGGACCCCTTCGAGGACCCGCCTGGAGGGTTCGGGGGAGGGTAGCCTGGAGAAGGTCTCCAAGGTCTCCCGGAGTCCCCGGAGTTCTTCCTCGGGTGGCCGGGGCAAAGCTCCCTCTCCCTGGAAGAGACCTTCCAGGAGGTCTTCCCGCCCGTTCTTCTCTTTCCTGTCCTCCCTCACGACTTCCTCCCGGTCTCTCCCGTCTCTTCCGCCTTCGGAAGGTCCTTTCTCAGCTTGCCCTTGAGTGTCTTCAAGGCGTGGAACATGCGGGACTTCACCGTGCCCTCGGGGATCTCCAGGATCCGGGCCACTTCCTTGTAGGGAAACCCCTGGTATACGGCCAGCTCGAAGACCTCCCGGGCCTTGAGGGGAAGTTCCTCCATGGCCGCCCTGAGAAGGCGGGCCTCCTCCTCCCGGCAGGCCGCTTCCACGGGGTCGGCCGATAGGCCTTCCAGGAGGCTACCCAGTGAGGCGCCCTCTTCGGAGAGGGGCTTGTCCAGGGAGGCGGGCCTGGGGTGGACGGCCTTCCTCCGAACCTTGTCGACCCAGAGATTCCGGGCGATCCGGAAAACGAAGTAATCCAGTTTCCCCGAAGCCTGGTAGGTGGGAGCGGCCTTGATCATCCTGAGAAAAACCTCCTGGGTCAGGTCCTCCGCCAGGAAACGATCCCAGCACAGCCGGAAGAAGAACCCCATCAGGGGACCTTGGTACTTGAGGACGATCTCGTCGAAGGCCCCGGTCGCTCCGTTCCGGAACGCTTCGAGGAGGTCCTGGTCCTTTTTCGGCATGGGCCTAACCACACGAAGTTAGAGAAAACGGCCGGGAAGCAGGGCGGTTCAAAGTTCCCCCGGGAATTCTTCTTCGACCTCTTCCAGGACTTTCCTCCACCGCCGGGGATCGCCGGAGAATCGAATCCTCCGGACCTCCGGGAGGCCCGGGAAGGACAGGATGCGGACCCAAAGGAACCCGGGAGGAATCCAGGCCTCCAGCTTGTCCGCCCATTCCACCAGGGCCACCCCCTCCCCTTCCAGGAGAACCTGGCCTCCTTCCTGGAGGAAACTCTCCTCCTTGGCGGCGAAGTACCCGTCGAAGTGAAAGAAGGGCACCGGGCCGGGATACTCCACCATGAGCAGGTAGGAAGGGCTGGAGACCTCCTCGGCCCCTTCCACGCCGAGACCCCTGGCCACCCCCCGGGCGAAGAGGGTCTTTCCCGCTCCCAGTTCCCCCACGAGAGCGAGTCCGTCGCCCTGGGAGAGGCGCCTGCCGAGGTGGGTCCCCAGGGTTTCCGTCTCCCCGGGGGAACGGGTCTCCAATTCCAGGAGGAGGGGCTCTTTTCGGACCATCACAAGAAATCCAGGACCAGAAGGACCCGGGCCCAGATCTTCCCGGCCGGAACGGGCCCGTGTTCCAGGCTGTCTGGAAGGAGGGAGTCCGGGTTGTCGTTGAGGAGGAAGAGTTCCCCCGGCGGGACCTTGGAGGGAACGACCGCCCCGGGGGGTATCCTGTGGATCGTCCGCTTCCCGTTCACGTAGAGGATGTCCTCCCGGACCTCCAGCCTGTCTCCCCCCAGGGCGGCCACCCGGGCGATCCGCCCTTTTCCCTTGTAGCGGTAGATGACCACGTCCTTCCGCTTGGGCGGCCTGGGCTTCAGGTCCACCAGGAGGCGGGATCCCGGGCGGTAGGCAGGGACCATGCAGTCGTTCGCCTCGTTCATGGACCAGATGTGGTACCTGGAGACCAGGAGGTAGGCGAAGACCATGGTGGCCCCCAAGAGGACCATCCTGGCCCAGCGCATCACCTTCCCGGGGTCGATCCTTTCCGCACCTTCCTTCATGAAAAGAAACCTGCCTCTCTCAGGGCCTCCTCCAGGCGCTTCCGGGAGAGCCTCCCGTCCAGGACCACTTTGCCCGGTTCGGGCCTCTCCAGGAGATACTCTTCCAGGTCCGGCTGGGAGAGGATCCGTTCCACCAGGGCTTCCCTGCCTTCTACGAGATAGTGCCCTTCCGGCGTCTTTCGGACACCTGCCCCCTCGCCCCACTCGCGGAGGGCCCACCGGACGTTTCCCGGCAGGGGCGCCCTGCACCGCCCCTCCAGCCACTCCAGGACCTCCTCTCCCCGGAGGCCTCCCTGGATTCCCCGGGAGAGGCTCTCCTTGCTCAGCCGGAAGTGGACCACCTGGTCGGAGAGGGTCCTCTGGGCGAAGCGGTCCAGGAAGTGGACCGCCTCTTCCTGGTCCCTTCCCGGGAAGAGGAGAACCTCGAAATCGGGTGTCACCAGGAGGGTGGCGACCTCCTCTTCC
>Ga0256914_1001334_pt1 | contig 22672 bp, 15 predicted proteins | sample HulkmetaG_FD_191571 | JGI IMG/M metagenome (GOLD analysis project Ga0256914, IMG submission 191571) | Hydrothermal chimney microbial communities from Main Endeavour vent field at the Juan de Fuca Ridge, Pacific Ocean - Hulk | ecosystem: Environmental > Aquatic > Marine > Hydrothermal vents ... | reverse complement strand
GTGAGCAACGCCCGAGGCTGCAACCCTGGGGCTACGGCTGGCAAAGACCGCTGGGCTGGGGTGGGCGCACGATCGACGCCGGGTCACAGACCCGGCTGGGGAGCAAGAGAGCAGGCCCGGCTTCGGCGGCGCGACTTCCGGGGTGAGGGAGATTGCAGGCGTGGGTTTGCAAAGCAATCTTACTGCCTAATGTTACGCAATTTGTTGCTACCACGGTTGAGAGCCATCGCCTTTTGTTGCATTCCGAGAGAGGAATAGACGATAAGACGAAGATGGACGAAGAAAACCGTCTACTTTCGTCTATCTTGGTCTACGTTCGTCATGGGCAGATCGTCAGACTCCTATCAGGAGTTAAGACATCTTCTGGAGTCTACTCAGACGACGATGGGCGCCCGGTACTCTCCGAACACCTGGCGCAGGACGTCCGTGATCTCGCCCAGGGTGGCGTAGGCTTCCACCGCCTCGACGAAGAGAGGCATGAGGGACGCGTCGGGCGTGCGAGCCGCGGTCTCGATGCGGGCCAGGATGGCGTCCACCCGGGCCTGGTCGCGGTTGGCCCGCACCTGCTTCACCCGCTGGATCTGTTCTGCCTGCGCGGCCTCATCCACCCGCAGCAGCTCGGGCATGGGCGCTTCTGCGGTGACGAATTTGTTGACTCCCACCACGATCTGCTCCCCGCTCTCGATGGCCATCTGCGCCCGATACGCGCTCTCCTGGATCTCCCGCTGCATGAAGCCTTCCTCGATGGCCCGCACCGCACCCCCCATGTCCTCGATGCGCTGGATGTAGTCCCAGGCCCGGGCCTCGATCTCATCGGTCAGCTTCTCGATGGCGTAAGAGCCGCCCAACGGGTCCACCGTATCGCCCACGCCCGCCTCGTAGGCCAAAATCTGCTGGGTGCGCAGCGCGATCTGCACCGCCTTCTCTGTGGGCAGGGCCAGGGCCTCATCCATACTGTTGGTGTGCAGGCTCTGGGTGCCGCCCAGCACCGCGGCCAGGGCCTGCACCGTCACCCGGATGATGTTGATCTCGGGCTGCTGAGCGGTGAGGGTGGAGCCGGCGGTCTGGGTGTGAAAGCGCAGCTTCCACGAGCGCGGGTTCTTGGCTCCAAACTCCTCGCGCATAATGCGCGCCCACAGGCGACGGGCCGCCCGATATTTCGCCACCTCTTCCAAAAAGTAGTTGTGCGCGTTGAAGAAGAAAGAGAGCTGGCGGGCGAAGACATCGATATCCAGGCCCGCGGCCAGCGCCGCCCGCACATAGGCCATGCCATCGGCCAGGGTGAAAGCCACCTCCTGCACCGCGTCGCTGCCCGCCTCGCGGATGTGATAGCCGCTGATGCTGATGGTGTTCCACTTGGGCGCTTCCTGCGCACAGTAGGCGAAGAGGTCGGTGATGAGACGCATGGAGGGCCGGGGCGGGAAGATGTACGTGCCCCGGGCCATGTATTCCTTGAGGATGTCGTTTTGCACCGTGCCCCGCAGCTTGTTCATGGGCACGCCCTGCTTGCGGGCCACGCCGATGACCATAGCCAGCAGGATGGGCGCGGTGGCGTTGATGGTCATGGACACCGACACCTTGTCCAGAGGGATGCCATCCAGCAGGGTTTCCATATCGGCCAGGGAGGAGATGGCCACGCCCACCTTGCCCACCTCGCCCAGGGCCATGGGATGATCTGCATCGTAGCCGATCTGGGTGGGCAGATCGAAGGCGACGGAAAGCCCGGTCTGCCCCTGCTCGATGAGATATTTGTAGCGGCGATTGCTCTCGGCAGCAGTGCCGAACCCCGCGTACTGGCGCATGGTCCAGAAGCGGCCCCGATACATGGTGGGCTGCACCCCGCGGGTGAAGGGATACTCGCCCGGAAAGCCCAGTTTGTCCAGATAATCATCCTCAGCGCCCGCCCCGGGCAGAAAAACCCGCTCCATGGGGATGCGGGAGGGCGTCTCGAACTGCTCCTTGCGTTCAGGAAAACGGGCCAGAGCCGGTTTCAGCACTGCGTCTTCCCAGCGGGCCAGGGCATCAATGAGTTGAGATTGTTCGTCAGACATGGCGCAACACCTTTTGAGAAACTTCAGAGCTTGTTAAGTAAAGCTCTAAAAAGTTATTTGACTTTCATTGACTTGTTTGGTAACGACGCCAAGACGGAAAAGACAAAAAGAGGAAGCTGGACGAAGAAAATCCTCTACTTTCGTCTATCTTGGTCTACATTCGTCATGGGACAGGTCGCCAGACTCCTATCAGACGTTAAGTAGATGAGCATTTGAAACTTGAGAAAAGCGACTACTCATTTTGACGAACATGGACGACGATTGACGGACATAGACGATGGTTCGCTTCGTCCACCTTCGTCTTTTCGTCTATCTTCGTCTGATGAGTTGGAAACATCTCCAAAGTTTATTTCAAATTCATATCATCAACTACTTAAAACATTTTCTGGCGGCTGCATCGCTTCATCTGCACCTGTCGAGATTACGCATCTGATCCGGCCAAGGCAGCGTCGCCCACGTGGCCCCAGCGCTCCGATGTATCCCACGCAGCGATTTTCGCCTTTGGTTCCGGCATCGTCTCCTCCGTTGGATCATCGAACCATTCGCAAGCGTAGACGCTGTTTGGATCGATGCTGTATGCGATACGCAGATATTTTTTGACAGGCGTCGTTTCATCATCCAGCTCGAAACAGCAACGGATGGCGAACCATAGCGCTTTCAGGCTGTATGGCAATTCTTCCAGAATGTGCTGGGCCGTCTCCAGCGCGAGACGCCATTGCTCCATTCGGAATAGGGCGGTCAGCAATCCCAGTCCTGCATCCATTCGCTCGGGATGCGCCAGAAACCCCTGGCGATACGCTGCATAGGCCCGCTCCCAATCCTTCTCTCTGGCGGCAGCATGTCCGCGGGCGATAGGCGTATGCCCCGCTTCCGGTTGCAGTAGATCAAGGGCGTACGCGCCCGCCACCTCTGCATCGGGATGCAAATCCAGCCGAGTGGCAGCGTCGTGCAACGCCGCCCACATTTCACCATCTTCAGGATCGACGCTCAACGCCCGCTGCAACAAATCCACACTATCCGCCACCAAACCAGCAGCTAATGCAGCCAATCCCATTTGTTTGTAAGTGGGAAGATGATGGGGATAATGATGCAGAATATGCCGTCCCAGGGCGAATCCCGCCGCGTACTGCTCTTCGGCAAACAGGTCCGCCAACTTGCGGCTCAGATCGATGAGGAGAACGTCACTCATGTTTCTATCTTACAGGAGACGGGAGTTGCGGGCAAGAAGTGCGCTCGATGTTGAAACCCTTATAGAAAAATTCTTTGAGCTTCGATGACGCTCCGCCAGTGACAAACCAACTTGCGCAGTCCCACCAGTTACCTGCCAGCGCTATTTTCATCGGCATCGGAGCGGGTAGGCCCGCCGTCAGGCTGTATAGTTTACCTTTGCGCATGAAAGTTATCGAGCAGGGCGCGACTTTTGGGGGCGTGATGGGTTTTCAATCCTACAAGGAGGCATTTCATGGAGTGGTTGTTCATCTCGGCAGCCCTGGCCGCGGCGATTAGCCTGTTGGAATTCATGCAGCGCCGCTCCGGGTAAAATGCGATTTATGACCGAACATGTCTATTTTCTAAAGGAGTATGAGGCTGTTGATGGTGCGCCCATCGAGGCTCGCCCTTTCTATGTCAGCGAAGACTTGGTGGCGGTGCTGGTGACCATGCAGCCTGGTGCGCGCGTGCCTGATCATTTGCATGAACACCATGATGAGATATTCGATGTCATCAGCGGTTCGGGGACATTTTTCTACGAGGGAAAAGCCATCGAGTTCGGTCCGGGCATGACCATAGTCGTGCCGGCGGGCACTCGGCACGGATTGCTGGCCGGGGATGATGCGTGGGTGCTACGCGAGACCGTTCACAGGCATGTTTATGCGCGAAAGGCCATCAGAAGAGCCGTTGCCAAACGTTGGAAGCAGGTGCGATAAAAATCAGCCTTTGACCACAGCGATGGGGCGTAGCCGCGCGACTTTGCGGGCGATGCCAGCCCTGTGGACGATATCCACCACCTGGTTCACGTCTTTGTAGGCGATGGGCGCTTCTTCGGCCAGACCGCGCAAACTACCCGCCCGCACCGCAATGCCCCGGGCCTCTAGCTTCTCTCGCAGCTCACGGCCATGCACCTGTCGTTTGGCCGCTTTACGGCTCATCTGCCTGCCTGCGCCGTGGCAGCTAGAGCCGAATGTCTGGTGCATGGCCCCCTGTGCGCCCGCCAGCACATAAGAGGCGGAGCCCATGCTGCCCGGCACCAACACAGGCTGTCCTGCATCCATGTAATCGGGCGGCAGCGCAGGATCGCCCGGGCCGAAGGCGCGCGTGGCGCCCTTACGATGCACGCAAACTCGCACTCGCTCGCCATCCACCAGGTGGGTTTCGATCTTGGCCATGTTGTGGGCGATGTCGTACACCAGACGCAGATCCCAGTTTTTGACCTTGCCCGCCAGCGCCTTCATAAAGGCCTCTCGGGCCTGATGGGTGAGAAGCTGTCTGTTGGCCCATGCGAAATTGGCAGCGGCCGCCATGGCCGCCAGATAATCCTGGCCTTCGGGAGACTGGATGGGCGCGCAGACGAGTTGTCGGTCGGGGAGAAATATGTTGTAGCGCTTGATGGCGCCCTGGAATCGCTGCACATAATCGGTGCAGACCTGATGTCCCAGTCCGCGAGAGCCACAGTGGATCAGCACCGTGATCTGACCGGGAAACAGCCCGTAGGCGGCCGCGGCCTCGTCATCGAATAGCTCATCGACTACATCGACTTCTGCAAAATGATTGCCCGCGCCCAGGGTGCCCACCTGTCCCCGACCGCGCTCCTTGGCGCGTTCACTGACCTTATCGGACCGGGCAGTCTCCAACGCGCCCCCTTCCTCGGTGTGCATCAGATCATCATTGGTGGCATACCCCTTCTTCAATGTCCAGCGAGAGCCAGTTTCTAAAACCTCGTTCAACTCCCTCTTCGAAAGTTTGAGAAAACCGCCCACGCCCACGCCACTGGGCACGTGCTGATAAAGCAGCGTGGCCAGATCATCGAGATAAGGCCGCACCTCTCCCTCCTCCAGCTCCGAGGCCAACAGGCGCACGCCGCAGTTGATGTCGTAGCCCACGCCTCCCGGAGAAACCACGCCATCCGTCACCCGCGTGGCCGCCACCCCGCCGATGGGAAAACCATACCCCTGGTGGATATCGGGCATGGCCAGGGCGCTTCCCACGATGCCAGGCAAAGTCGCCGTATTTACCAATTGGATGAGGGAATTGTCCCGCAGTGACGCCTCCAGAATGGCTTCATCCGCATAGATGCGGGCGGGCGCACGCATATCCTGGCGAAAATGACGGGGGATTTCGTAAAGGTAAGGACCAAGTTTGTGAATATCTTTTCGGGCGATCATAGCAACTTTCAGATTCAATTGATCACCCAATATGCAACTTTTCATGGCCCATCAACGGGCTTAGCAAGCATCTTCCTCCAAACAAGCCGACGAACATGGACGAAAAGTGACCAACGTGGACGCAACCTGCATCTTTCTTCGTCCACTTCCGTCCTATCGTCCCTGCGTCTGTTTGTGGGACGGCAGAGCAAAGCACCGACGCCCGCTTTTGAGAACAGAAAAGTCGCACATCAGGTTTACAGGAATGTCCTATCGCGAAGAGAGGATTCCTTCCCATTGTAGCACAAAAGGCGTCCGCCCGAAGTTGCTGGTTCGTTTCAAAATGGGAGCGCTTTTTCGCATTCCTGATCGACTCAAGCCGGGCGCCCCTGGCCTGCCGCCGGGGCGCAACGCCAATTGACGCACAACCCATTTTCCGTCATCCTCTGCGCCGAGCCTCAACTGACAGATTATTTTCAGGCGCCGACAAAACCGATGCCGCAGTAATGAAACCGCAAGATATTGTGATAAAATTGACATGCCAAGGAGACATTCGCCTTTCCACAAGACAACAAGGCAATTGGTTGGAGAATCTACCTATTGGAACTTTTTCATCATTTGGAGGAAAACATGAGGATAACAGCCCTTTCAATTCTGCGCAGGATGGTCGTAACGGGAACGACGGCGCTGATAATCTTGACTGTCATCACTGCGGCAACCCAGGCCTCGGCGCGACATGCGACGACTGGAGCGGACATCATTATCAATGAGTTGATGGCGTCCAATCACTTTGGATTGCAGGATGAGGATGGTGATACGCCTGATTGGATTGAACTCTTCAATACGGGCGATACAGAGGTGGACCTATCCGGCTGGACGCTAACCGATGATGCCAGCCAGCCATCGAAATGGGTTTTCCCATCCCGCACAATTCCAGCCCACGGCTATCTAATCATTTTCGCCTCGGGCAAAGACCGCAGGCCAACCGATGCCGCAGCAGAACTGCACACGAACTTCAAACTTTCATCGGGCGGTGAATATCTGGGACTTTTCGCTCCCTCCGACCCGGCCCATCCTATAGATGACTTTGCTCCCGAATTCCCCACGCAATACACCGATATTTCCTATGGTCGTTTCCAGAAAAACGATTATCGTTACTTTTCTCACCCCACACCTGGGGAAATCAATGATGAAACATCGGCCGTCGAAGGCGTCACCCAGGGCGTTGCATTCAACGTGCATCGAGGCTTCTTCGAATCGCCGTTCAAGATAACGCTCACATCTGATACACCGGAAGCAACCATTCGCTACACCCTCAATGGGGAGGAGCCAACCGACACGGTGGGCGCCACCTACAACGGCCCAATCACCATTTCGAAGACAACGGTGGTGCGCGCCCGCGCTTACTTCCCTCACTTCCTGCCCTCTCCGGTAAATACGAACACCTATATTTTCCCCAGACAGGTCGTTTATCAATCGAAATATCCTGGCGGATTTCCCCGAACATGGGGGTGGTATAATGGCGAACAAACGCCTGCTGACTATGAAATGGACCCTCACATCGTCAGACATCCCGAATATAGAAGGACAATCGTTGAGGATCTCCAAACATTACCCGTGCTGTCCATCGTTACCAGCAGGACCGACATGTTCGGAAAGCTTGGCATCTACTCCTACCCTTTGAAACGGGGCCGCGACTGGGAGCGTCCGGGCTCCATTGAACTTTTTTCCAGGGATGATGCAGGTTTTCAGATCAACGCGGGGGTGCGCATCCATGGCGGCATGAGCCGCATTCCGACGAATTCCGCCAAACACTCGTTCCGCCTTTATTTCCGCGATGACTATGGAGCTGATTGGTTGGAACACCCTATCTTTCCAGATACAGATGTCGCCCGTTTCGATAAACTGGTGGTTCGGGCGAATTTCACCGACAGTTGGCTCTGGGGCGTCTCTTACGCGCTATTGCTGCGAGACCAGTGGATTCGGGATACGGAAGAAGCGATGGGCAAGATCAATTCGCACGGCATCTTCGTCAATCTTTACGTCGATGGACTGTATTGGGGCGTTTATAACCTCATCGAACGCATTGATGATGACTTTGTAGCATCCTATTACCCCGATGCGGAGAGCTTTGATGTGCTTAAGGGGCTTGGCGGCCACGATCCCGAAGTCAAAAGCGGCGATCTGGACGCCTGGCACGCCATGATCGCCCAGGCGTCCACCGATTTGAGCGATCCATCCAACTATGCCATCCTCCAGCAGTATCTCGATATTCCCACATTCATCGATTACATAATCATCAATCTCTACGCCGGGCATCATTACGAATGGCCCTGGCACAACTGGTACGCATTGCGCCCGAGAGAAGATGACGGCAAATTCCAATTTGTGAGCTGGGATTCCGAAGCTGTGTTGAATAATGTCAACGAGAATATCATCGACATCAACTCTGATACGCCCACGCCCGCCTGGATTTATCAGCGCTTACGCGCCAATGCCGAATTCCGGCTGCAATTTGCGGACAGAGTGCATCGACATTTCTTTAATGGCGGGGCATTCTATGTAGATGCAGCCCACCCTGATTGGACGCCCGATGCTCCCGAGCGCAATCAACCAGCCGCCCGCTTCGCCCGTCGTGCTGAACGCATTCGCCGGGCCATGGTGGGCGAGTCCGCCCGTTGGGGAGATTGGAAAAGCGACAAAACCTTCACGCGCAACGAGCATTGGGATCGGGAGGTGGCGCGGCTGTTACACCGTTACTTCCCCCAACGCTCCGCCATTGTTTTGCAACAATTCCGTCATGCTGGCCTCTATCCCCGGGTGGATGCGCCTGTATTCAGCCAGCATGGCGGGGAGGTTGAAACCGGCGCGGTCTTGACTATGACCGCCTCTTCTGGCGACATCTACTTCACTACCGATGGCTCTGATCCCCGCACGCCCATCACTGGCGAGCCATCGCCCGCGGCGTCGGTCTATCATCAGCCGGTCATGCTGCCTCCTGGCGTTATCACGGTCAAGGCCCGCGCACGCCATCACAACCAGTGGAGCGCATTGGAGGAGGCGACATTCACCGTCACATCTCGTTTCGACGCCCTGCACATCACAGAGATCATGTATCATCCCCTGGACGGCAGCGACTATGAATTCATCGAACTGCATAACGCCGGAGACGTCCCTCTGAATCTGGCGGGCGTATCCTTTGTGGATGGCATTGCATTCACTTTCCCCGCGGGCGCCAACCTGGCCCCGGACGCCTACGGCGTACTGGTCCAAAACGCAGAAGCTTTTACCCAACGCTATCCCGATGTTGACGTCATGGGCGAATACGACGGCAAACTCTCCAACAGCGGAGAACAGGTGGTCCTACAAGACCCGAAAGGATATACCATCATCGACATGACCTATGATGATGGCGGTTTGTGGCCGTCGAAACCCGATGGGCAGGGCTACTCTCTGGTCATCTTCGATGAACAAGGCAATCCCAACGAGCCAGCCAACTGGCGGTCCAGCCGCGATATCTACGGCTCTCCCGGCGCAGCTGATCCCGCTCCGCTGGTGGACGGCGTGGTAATCAACGAAGTCTTGGCCCATTCCGATCCTCCTTACGAGGATGCCATTGAGCTCTACAACCCGCTGGATCAGGACTTCAAGATCGGCGGATGGTTCCTCAGCGACGATCCCGCGGAGCCCCAAAAATTTCGCATCCCCGACGGCGCGATCATCGAGGCAGGGGGATATTACGTTTTCTATGAATACCAATTCAACCCGCAACCCGGAACACCGCCCAGTTTCGGACTCAGCTCTCACGGCGAAACGGTCATCCTCTCCGCCGCCGACGCCGCCGGAAATCTCACGGGCTACGCCGATAGCGTGAAATTTGGGCCCAGCCCCACCAACCTCTCGATGGGCCGCTTCGGCATCAGCACAGGATTCGATTTCACACTGCTGCAAACCCCGACCTTCGGTGTGGACGCCCCTACCAGCGTCGATGAGTTTAGAACAGGTTGGGGCGCGGCCAATGCAAAACCGATCATCGGCCCGGTGGTCATCAACGAGCTGATGTATCATCCAGCTGGAGATGGTGACGAATTCATCGAGCTTTACAACTTTTCAGACGATCCCGTCCCGCTGTTCGATGAAAAAAGGCCCGAGAACACCTGGGCCTTCACCGACGGCGTGACATACACATTCCCGCCTGGCGTAACCATGCTCGCGCACAGTTATCTGCTGCTGGTGCGAATGCAGCCGGACGCCTTTCGCTCGAAGTACGCCATCCCGGCAAACGTTCCCATCTTCGGGCCATATGATGGCAAGCTCAGCAATGGCGGCGAACGCGTAGCCCTTTCCCGGCCAGATACACCCGACGGCAACGAAGTCCCCTACATCGACATCGATGTGATACAATACGACGATAACGCCCCCTGGCCTGACGAACCCGATGGTGACGGCCCTTCATTGGAACGGTTGATTCCTCATCTTTACGGTAACGATCCAGCCGATTGGGCGCCATCAGCGCAGGCTGGAGGCTCGCCTGGCAGGAAGAACTGCTCCCATCCCATTCTCCTGCCCCTATTCTTACGATAACCTTCCCCGCGTCGTAGCAAAAAGTTGGATGGGCCACCCACATAATCTCAAATAACCACCGCACTCGCCTCGCTCATGCCGTCCGTGGTCATCGCCCCGGACGGCATGCAATTGGTTTGCTCCCTCGCGCGTTGGCATTCTCCGCAATGGATGATGGCGGAGATATGCGCGCGTTTTGCGAACATCCCACGTCTCGCCCAGACCCCACCAACCTTATGACACGTTATCTCCCGACCTTCCTTTTACTTCTGCTGCTCATTCTGTTTGCCGGCATCCTACTCTACGGCGCCGACCTCAATCACGCTTCAGCCCAAACCACAGGAGAAGACTACGCTCTTCTCCAGGAACAACCGCTACGCATTACCCGTGGCCCCTACCTGCAACTGGGAACGCCCGATAGCATCCTCATCCGCTGGCGGACCAACCTGCCAACCACCAGTGCGGTGCAATTCGGCCTCAATGCTGAAGCCATGACCAACAACATCACCGCCTCCCAGGTTGTGACCGAACATGTCATTGCGATCAACAACCTCGTTCCCGAAACAACTTACTTCTATACTGTCGGCGCCATCACCCAAACCCTAACCAGTCCCAACGCCAACCACTACTTCGTCACAGCTCCCCCCGTCGGACAACGCACCCCCACCCGCATCTGGGTGCTCGGCGATTCAGGTTACGCACCGACCGCCCAACGGGTGAGGGATGCCTATTACCGCTATACAGGCAATCGTCGCACCGATGTGATGCTCATGGTGGGGGACAACGCTTATCCGTATGGAACGGATGAGGAATTCCAGACAGGGCTTTTTGATGTCTTCGCCGACACAATCGACAAGACGACGCTCTGGCCTGCACTGGGCAATCACGACACGCACAATGCCGATGTCGCCAGCCAAACAGGCCCCTACTTCGATGTCTTTTCCTTGCCGACTCAGGGCGAGGCCGGGGGAATCCCTTCGGGAACCGAGGCGTACTATTCTTTCGATTATGGGAACATCCACTTCATCTGCCTCGATTCAGTCAAAAGCATCTGGTGGCCTCTCGGGCCTCAGCCTATGATCGACTGGCTCTACAACGATCTTCAATCCACGCATCAGGACTGGATCATCGCCTATTGGCATCATCCTCCATATAGCAAAGGCAAACACGACTCAGACACAGAGAGCGGATCTATTCGCATGCGCGAACGGATACTCCCCCTTCTGGAAAATGCCGGGGTCGATCTGGTTTTGTCCGGCCACAGCCATTCCTATGAACGATCTTACCTCATCGATGGCCATTACGGGACCTCCGGCACCTTTGAAGAAGACATGATCCTGAACCACACCAGCGGCGACCCGGGGATCGATCGGGCATATTACAAAACCAAACACCCTCACAAAGGCGCGGTGTATGTGGTGGCTGGCACGTCCGGCGCGGCTCTAAGAGATGGCGCATTCGATCATCCCGTGATGTACACCCATCAACTCAAATATGGCTCAGTCGTCATCGATGTCGTAGAAAACGTCTTGAGTCTGGCGTTCCTTGATGACAACGGGATCGTTCAAGACCGATTTTCGTTATACAAATCGATGCCCCATGGCTCTCCCACACCGTCGCCCACCTTTACGCCCACAGCCACGCCGATTCCAACAGCCACGCCCGCCACAATCTACCTGCCCGTCTTGTTCGCAAAGGGATGATGTGGCGGGGCGGCCGACGCATTTTTCAGGGCGGCGATGATCTCGCGATCGGCCTTGGCGAAGGCGAAAGCATCCAGCTCCGCCAACGTCACCCAACGCCAATCGTCCACCCCAAGACGCTGCGGTTCGCCCGCGAGGTGTCGAGCATGAAACGCGTGCAGCGTGATGCGGAAATGGGTGAACGCGTGTCTGACCTCGGCGACTTTCTCCCCCACCGCCACCTCGATCGCCAACTCCTCCATCAACTCTCGGACAAGGGCCTGCGGCAACGTCTCGCCTGGCTCCTGCTTGCCGCCCGGAAATTCCCACAAGCCGCTCAACATGCCGCCGGCTGGGCGCTGGGCGATGAGAAAGCGACCAGGCTCGGCGGCGTGCCAGACCACGCCCGCGGCCACGTGGTAATGAGGAATGCGCGTCCTGGGGGAGCGCACTGGCCGATAGGTCTGCACGCCGTTGGCCCGAGCTGCACAAAACGCAGCCACCGGGCAGACGTTGCAGGCGGGAATCCCGGGTAGACAAATCGTCGCGCCCAGCTCCATCATCGCCTGATTAAAATCGCCCGGGCGATGGGCGGGAAGTAGCGCCGCCGCCCGAGCCCAGAGGCGTTTTTCCGTTTCTCGAAGATCGATACGCTCCTCGATATCGTCCAGACGGGCCAGCACCCGTTTGATATTGCCATCCAGCACGGGAGCGGATTCGGCAAAAGCGATGGAGCGGATGGCCCCCGCCGTGTAACGCCCGACGCCGGGCAAGGCCAGCAGCGCCTTCTCATCCCGAGGGAGCTGGCCGCCATGCTCGGCAACGACGATGCGGGCAGCCCGATGCAGATTGTGCGCCCGACGATAGTATCCCAATCCCTCCCACAGCTTCAACACATCATCGATAGATGCTTCGGCCAGGGCCTGCACCGTGGGAAAGCGTTGGATGAACCGCAAGTAGTACGGAACCACCGTGGACGTCTGGGTCTGTTGCAGCATGATCTCACTGACCCAGGTGTGATAAGGGGTGACATCCCGCCGCCAGGGCAGATCCCGGGCGTGCGCGTCGTACCAGGCCAGCAACGCTTCCCGAAAGCGCTCGATCTCCCCCAGCATGATCAGAATGCGCCGCAGCGCCCTATGAGCAGCGGCAGGGCAAACATCAGCAAGATGAGGACGAACAGCCAGAGGGACATGCCCATAATCTTGGGCGCAGACCGTTTTTTCTGCTCAGGCTTGGGCTGGGGCAGCGGCGTCTGACAACGCCAGCAAACTTTCTTGTCGTCCGGATTCCAGGTTCCGCAGTTGGGACATTCCATGAGAAAAGGCTAAAGAGAAAGCAGCTGCTACATCGGCAGCTACGGGAGAAAAAATCAGTCGGCTTTTGAATAATTTCGCAAACGTTGGGCCAACGCTGGCGGAATATCGCCGCCGCGCGCCAGCGTCTCCAATATCTCGGCGGGATCGATCGGCTCAGCAGATGGGGGAGCGGACGCCTGCGCCGCCGCGACAATGACGTCCGGCGGGCCGGACGCGGCCGATTCCGCCAGACGCAAAAAGAAGAACTCTGCATCCCCATAGACATCAGGGCAGGAAGAGCCATCCGTCAGGCCCGGCCAGCGAAAACAGGGCTGCTCCGGAGCCGGAGCGAATGCGGGCGGCGACAGCGCCAGCAGAGCATGCGCCAGCGAGTGCGCAAACGCCACCGCGTGAGGCAGCATGGGATTCTCTCCCTCCGCAGGCGCCCGCCAATCGGGTTGAAAAGGGCTGACAAGCAGCGCCCGTCCCTCATCCAACGCCTGTTGCAAGCCCGCGGGCGGGACATACGCAGCCAATCCCTGGGGGACGAGCAATACAAAGGGAACGCCGGCGGTGATGAAGGTCCGAACCGCCAGCGCCTCGAACCCAGCCTGAGCGATCAGCAGTGGCAGCGCCCCCTCCATCGCCAGATCTGCCAACACATCCAGCGCCCAGACGATAGCTTCCTCGTCGGGCTGCGTTCCGGCCACCGGTAAAAGCGTGGGCATATCCCATAGCGCCATCTCTCCGCGCAGGAAGAGCAGAAGCGGGCGGCGTTCGGGTGGCAGAAAACGGAGGAGCGAGTCAGGATAGCCGGGCTCATTGATGCGCAACGTCTGTAACCCTCCGCGCCGTTCTGCATCGAAACGAATGTCATATGCGGCCCAATCAGCATACACCTTCTGAAATCGGGTCGACTCCTCGGGCGAAAGCGTCAATTGCTGAGCCAAAATGGCCGGGCCCGCCTGCCAAAACAGCGACAATGCGTTACTCTGCGCGCCCTGCAAGATGATCTCCCGGGCGCGACGACGATTCAGGCCCGACTCGAACAAAAGCCAGCGCCAAAGATCACTTTCGAGATGCGGAGAAACAGGCGTTTCATCATTCATACAGCAAGTATATCACCGACGAACGCGAATTCCCTACATCAGCAAGAGCATGGCCACGCCAATGATGGCGACCAGTGTGCCCGCCACCGCGCGCAGACCGATGCGCTCGCCAAAGACGAAATGGCTGATAGGCAGCAAGAAGACGGGCGGGAGCGACATCAACGTGCTGGCAACGCCCACATGTACGGCCTGCACCGCGACCAGCGAAAGATAAACGCCCAGGAACGGACCGAAAAAAGCGCCCGCCAGCAGATAGCGAAAGGCCAGCCCATCCGACTTTAGCTTCCGCAGCGTCTCCTGCCCCTGCCGCATAAGAAACGTCACGCCCCAAAGGACGATGGTTGCCACCACCATACGGATGAGCGTGCCCGACAACGCGGAAAAATCTCCGGACAAACCCTTTTTGGCGGCAACTAGGCCCAGCGACTGCCCCAACGCGCCCCCCAAGCCAAACAGAATGCCGATGAGATAATGCTTGCCCGAGACGATGGCTGCATTGTTCCCGCCCTGATCTGAGATCACCGAAGAAACGCCCGCCACCGTAATGACGATGGCAACCAACTGCCATGCCCCCAAATGCTCTCCCAACAATAACCAGGCCAACAAGGTGCTGATAACCGGCGCCAGGCTCATAATGAGCATGGAAAGCCGCGGTCCCAGCCAGACAAAACTCTGAAAAAGCAACGCGTCGCCGATGACCAGACCCACAATCCCCGACACCCCCAGCCACAACCAACGTTCGGGCGATGCACGCCAGGGAAAGAGGTCGCCCAGCATCACCCAGTGAGTCAGCATCAGAAAGATGACGGCCAGGATCAGTCGGGTGCGGTTGACCACCATCGAGCCAACCCGACGCCCCGCCAGGGCGAAAAATGTGGACGTGAACGACCAGCAAAAAGATGTGCCGAGTGCGGCGAGCGGGCCGAGTAGAGACATGGGCAGAGTCGGTCGATACTGAAAACGCAGCGCCATCCAATCCGCATGCCCCATCGACATGAACGCGCAGAACATGTCCCGGCCAGCAAGCGGATGAGACTGGTGGCGTGAATGAGTGTTTGGTCGCTGGGAATCAGGCCCAATTCTCGTTTATTTTCGACCATTCGTCCACTTTTGGGACAATCGAAACAGGCGATGACGCCTGATGTTTGACGCCTGGGCGGTCAGAAACGCTTATTTCATGACATCAATCACGGTCAAGCATGCCACCTAAGTAGTTACCAAACATTTCCAATTTCGACGACAAAGCAAGATTTCGCTGTAACATTTCTTGCTTCGCGATGTTATTCAATTGGCGGGTGCGCATACCCGGCGGTCAATACAAATCTAACATTTCAAACAAGGAGTCTGCAACATGGCATCATTTCTCACACAAAGACGATTTCTCTTGACGATTACGGTCCTGGGTTTCTTGCTGACCAGCTTTCTGTTGGTTGGCGGGATAATCTCGCGGGCCGATAGCAGCGGTTCGGGGCAGACCGTGTTTCTGCCCTTTATGCAAAACGGTCCCACAGGCAGCGTCACAGTCAATGACGACAAAACCTTGATCATTGGCTTGCCCAAGGGAAGCTCCGCCACATGGGTGGCGTTGCAACTCAGCCAGCGTTTCGGCGGACAGGTGCAGGATCGGATTCCCCAACTGGATATCTACCAGGTCTATTTTCCGCAGGGAATCCCCAGCCCGGACGTTCAGGAGCAGATGCGTTTGTTGTTGAACGCCCGTTTCATCGAGCCGGATCTGTCAGCGGAGCTGCTTGAAACCCGTCCTAACGATCCTCGTTACTCCGACCAGTGGGCGCACGAGAAGATCGGAAGCCCGCGCGCCTGGGATGTAACGCAAGGCAGCGGCAGCGTCGTGGTCGCCATCGTGGACACCGGCGTGGATCTAGGGCATCCAGACATCAAAGATCGTCTCACCCCGAGCGACACCTGGTACGATTTCGGAGAGGATGACGATGATCCTTCTGACACCTACGGACACGGCACCCATGTGGCGGGCATCGTAGGGGCCACGGGCAACAATGGCGAGGGAGTTAGCGGCGCGGGCTGGCGCACCAGCCTGATGCCCGTAAAAGTCTTCCCCGATGGCAAGGGCAGCACTTCGATGTACACCGTGGCCAAGGGCGTGGTTCACGCGGTAGATCACGATTCAGACATTATCAACCTCAGCCTGGGCAGCGACAGCGACAGCGACGCCATGCGAGACGCCGTCGATTATGCATATGACCACGACGTGCTGGTCATCGCTGCGGCCGGAAACGACAACAGCGAAAATCCATCTTATCCAGCCGCCAATGAGCACGTGCTGGCCGTAGCCGCCACCGACAACCAGGACAAAAAGGCGTCTTTCTCCAATTACGGCGATTGGGTGGACATCTCAGCGCCCGGCGTCTCGATCCTGTCCACCATGCCCACCTATCATGTCAAGATGAACGACGATGGGGTCAAGCAGGACTATGATTATCTCAACGGCACGTCTATGGCCAGTCCTCTGGTCGCAGGCGTGGCTGCCCTGATTCAGGCTGTTCACCCCGACTGGAATCCAGATCAACTTGCCCAGCAGTTGCAGGAAACCAGCGATGACATCGACGGTAAGAACAGCAGTTATGCGGGCAAGTTGGGCTCTGGCCGGATCAACGCGGGCAATGCTCTGGCAGGTGACAGTCAACCCACGGCAACCCCGACTGCCACGCCCACATCGCAACCTACGGCTACGCCAACTGCGACGCCCACTTCGCAGCCCACCGCCACCCCGACTTCGCAACCTACGGCCACGCCAACTGCGACGCCCACTCCGCAGCCCACCGCCACCCCGACTTCACAGCCAACGGCTACGCCCACTGCGACGCCTACTTCGCAGCCCACCGCCACCCCGACTTCGCAACCCACGGCCACGCCAACTGCGACGCCCACGCCGACAGAGACGCCTCCCAACATGCTGCCCAATCCATCCTTCGAGGAAGGTTCCGGCGGTTTCTTCGGAGGAAGCCCTATCGGCTGGCAAAGCAGCGGCAGCGGCGCCGCCTGGACGCATGACGAAGCCAGTGATGGCGGCGCCTCTCTGGTCATCGGTCCCTGCATGTTCGGCGGTTGCGGCTACTGGGAATCAGAGCAGATCCCCCTGGACATCAACCACCAGTTCCAGCTCGATGGCGACATGATGGTGACGCCGGGAATGAAGCCGGGCATCGCCTTCGAGCAGTGGGATGAGGATGGCGACTTCCTGGGTGAACTCATCCTGCCCATCACCCAAACCCTTTCCACCTCCATCTGGCAGACGCTGGAGGACATCGAGGCGGGCGCGGGCACGGACATTCACTTCGATCCAAAAACAGTCGCTGTGAGTTTGCGTCTATATGTGGAGGAAGGCGCTTCTGGCAGCATCTGGTTCGACAACTTCTACCTCGGCGATTTCGGTCCGCCGAACGCCCCGACCTGGCGCTCCCACTAACCCCCTTTCTCCTTCCACAACACAGCTCAGCCCACCAAGCATTGCCTCCCTCGCCCGTTGTAGAGCGAGGGAGGCAGCGCGTCACGGTGGTCACCCAGGACGCCTTGTCGTCCAACCCATCGCGCAACCGGGAGGCGGTGGTCGATTGCGGACAGAAACCTCGCCCCGGAACATTTTCAGGTCATCCCTGCGCGCTCAGACGCGTCGCAAACGATCCGGTCGCAAGCCTCACTTGTCAACGATTTTCTTCTCCACCACCTCGAAGGCCTTTTGTAGCTGAATATCGGGCTCTTGGCGCAGCCCCCACTGGCCCAGCGGCGCTTCCACATCGGGAATGACGCCCGTGCCTTCCATGGTTTTGCCGTCGGGAAGGATCAAGGTTTCGACGGCCAGACGAATGATGGAGCCATCGGGCAGATTGAAGCCGGTGATACCTTCGGTATTGCCTGCGGTGGGCATTCCCACCAGTGTGGCCCGGCCCGATTGTTTCATGGCGGTGGCGAAGTATTCGGCTGCACTGTGGCTGGCTCCATCGGTCAGCACCACCATAGGCGTGGTCTCATTCCACTTCACGGGCCCGCGAATGCGCCAGATGGTCAGGGTGGCGTCCTCCCGCAATTTGCCCATCTTGCCGAACACGCCTGTGGTGAAGATGGCGATGGCATTATCGGCATTGCCGCCAGGATTATGGCGCTCGTCGTAGATCAACCCGTCCAACGGGCGCTCCTCCTCCAACATGCCAATGATTTCCAGGATGTTGGCTTCGGCGTCGCCGCTGTATTCAGGCACGCGGATGTAACCGATGTAGGGGTCTTCCGATGCGATGTCGTAATACCAGCCATCACAGCCAGACGCGCTGCCATACGTCACCGTGACGTCGTGCGGCTCCTCATCGGGCCCCTGCCACACCGTTAGATCGACAGCGCCATCGCCCGTATAGATTTTGTGGATGGTCTCGCTGTCGAATCCGTCCTCGCCCTTGACCACATTCTCGCCTGCGATGGCCAGGATGATGTCGCCCCGGTGCAGACCTGCATCGGCGGCGCCGCCCTCCTCGCACACGTCCCAGATGAAGAGATACTCATCCTCGCGTGCGGGCCAGACAGTCATGCCGGGCCAGGGTTTCCCGCTATTCTCGCTGGGCAAATCGAATTCCGCAGCGAAACGGTCGGGCCGCACGAAACGACTGTGATTGTCGTGCAATTCGGCGATCATGGCTGTCATCAAATCCCAAAAGGCCTCCTGATCTTTGACCTTTTCAGCCTTTTCCTGATATTCCTGGCAAATCGCGTCCCAATCCACGCCATTGAAATTCCCCCGCACATAATTTTCCTTGACGATGTTGCAGGCCAGCCGCGTCATGCCCACGTAATCATCGGGCGCGATGTTGGCTTCGCCGCTAATGGGGGTTGGGGGCGCTACCGTCACTTGTTTTTTCAGCGCCTCCATGGTTGCCATGATGGGATTTAGGGTAGGTTCGGCCTCTGGCATGCTGGTGGCAGGCGCTGTGGGCGCAAGCGTACCGGTGGGTGAGGCCGGAGAACGGGTCTGCACGAATGTGGGCGCAGGTGTGGGAGAGGCGGGTGCGGTTCCGGACAATTCAGGCGCGCCACACGCGGCAAATGTCAGGACAAGGATGAGGAGAAGAGGGAAGATCAGCCGTTTATTCATGGTGCATCAATTGGTGGCCAGGATAACGGGGCCGTAGATGGCAGCGCTGAGAACGCCGTCTACGGCCAGGTAGAAGATGAGAAAAAGCAAGGAGGATGGATTTTGGCGTTTGTAGGTGAAGCGCCAGGCGACCAGCACGCCCAATCCCAGGATGGTAGCCGGGACAGCGATTTGCAGAGGCAGCGCCATCCAATCTGGAATGATGGGCAGCCAGGCTGAAAAAGGCGCATATCCCGTCAATCCCCCCAGAAAACCGAGTTTGGTGATCCAATACCCGGCGATGGAGACGCCAAGGCTGAGGAGAACGCCCGTGGTGAGCTCTCCCTCTTGATTCCGGCGCAGGGGAAAGGTGATGAGGTAGAGGAAGATGGGAGCGATCATCCACATGAAGACGAAAGGAAGCAACAAGGCGCTGGAAACCAGTCCAAACAGGGTCTGTGCGGCCAGCGTTTGATAATCTTCCGTGGAGAGTGTGGCATAGGTCGTGATAATGTCGGGATTGGTGCTGGCGTAGACGATGCGGAATCCATCGACTGCGCCTCGTTCCAGCCATGCCGCGTACAACCTGCGGTCAGCATCGCTGGTGATGTAAGGCCAGCGGGAATCGCCGCCGGTGAAGCTAAGAAGTTGGTAGCTATCCGGCTGGCCATCATCGAAGAAGAGGGTGCCGATTTGATAAGAGCTGTCCCGCATGGTGAAATTCACCCGCTCGCGCTGAATGGTGACCAGCTCTGGAAGATCGCTGCTGTGAGGGTAAATATGGGTGACTTTGCCGGTGCGCGGCTGCACGAAGGGGGCGCGTCGTCCCGCGCGAAAGCCTGCATCCAGCCATTCTTCGTAGGACAGATGGTAGTCGGAGGGGACGAAGAGCTGGGTGGGTTTGCTCGTCTGTTGCGGGCGTCCCAGCGGAAAGCGCAGATAACGGCTGTTCACCGAGCCCGCGGCCACGCCCGTGCGGATCTCGATGCTCCAAAAGATGTAGGCGCTGCTGGCTGCGAGTCCCATGATCGGCCCCGAGAACAAACTGCCCATAGCGGCCTTGGGTTCGGCTACAACATGGATGTCGTTGGCCCCGGGCCCATCGAGCGCATCCGCCGTATAGAAGATGGTGATGTTGGGTTTGCCCATGGGATAGTGAATCCAAATCGCATGCAACACATCATTGGCGTCGAAGGCCAGAGAGGGGCGAAGGCCCGCGAGATCGACAAGCTCGGGCTCGCCGTTTAGATCATAACCGGGCAGGCGATACAGGCCAGGCTCGATGCGGGGGCCGGCAAACCAGATGACCAAACGCCCCTGGTGATCCACCGCCACAGCGTAATCCTCCACCAGGATGTCCCCCGAGAGTTTGCGGGGAGCCTCTGCCAGTTGCCCGTTGGCCTGGTCCAGCTGGACGTGATAAAGCTGCTGGTTGCTGATCCAGAAAGCCTGCACCGCACCACCAGCCCAGTAGGCTCGGGGCTTATTCGGACGGGCCATGCTGATTTCAGGATACGCCGCCTCCCAGCGCTTCTGTCCCTGACCATCGAAGGAAATAGCCTTCGGGTAATTGCGGCCCGCTTCATTGGCGACCAGGAGAAAAGTGGCGCTGTTATCCGGTTCCAGAGCGAAAACAGGACGGGATCCGGTTGCGGTGTCGCCCACAAATTGGGCGCGGCTCCAATCGGGCGCATTCAGCCACATCCGATCAGTCTGACCGCTGCAACCGGTCAGATTGAGTGCTGTCAGCAAGACGCCCAAAACCAGCAGAAGCGGGGTGAATCGTTTGTTCCGTCGTGAGGGAGAAGTCATGGTATGGAATGCATGCACACGCGTTAGTGCGATGGGACGGCGTCGGGCATGTCGCTATCGCAGTTCAGTTCCTCGCTCTGAGCCCGATATTCATAAACGGGAGGATGAGTCGACCGCCGGACCCTGTCCGGGAAGACCTCCTGGAGCAAAGTGATGAATTCGCCCAGCGCCATGGCTGTCGCTCCCCACACTTCGTGATCGTTGACGACAAAACAGGGAACTTGCCACACGCGGCCATCCCGTTGGACTCTTTTCTCAGTTCGAAAAGAAGGATCGAAAAAGAGAGATAGGGGGACTTCCAGCAGAGACTCGATTTCACTGGGATTGATACACCAGTGCGGGCGTTCGGGCGCATAGCCTACCACAATCTGGATGCAGAAATGACTGGGCGGGATATAGATGTGAGTCAGGCGTCCCAACACCTCGACGCTTTCGGGATCGACGCCGATCTCCTCGTGCGCTTCGCGGATGGCGGTCTGGGCCACTGTTTCGTCGCCATCCCGCGAGCCGCCGGGCATGGAAATCTGGCCCGGATGCTGGGGCAAATCATGTCGCCGCTCGGTGAGCACGGTGTAGAGATGGCCATCGCGCGGGTATAGCAGAAGCAGCACCGCGGCCCGCCGGCATGTTTTAGAGCCCTCGGCATAAACTTTGGGATCGAGCGCGCGATAGCCGGGAGCCATGACCTTCTGGCCTCGCAAACCTGGCAGCGGTCCGGTCAGAGCCTGTTTGATATCGATGTGGGAGAGGGCAAGACGATCGCTCATCCTCGCTCCACCGTCAAACACTCCTTCCCCAGCAGGCGCTGTAAACCAGCCACCAGATCAGAGCCGTAGCGGGTTTTGCGATGGGGAAAGGTGATGCGAACCTCGTCATGTGCGTCGAAAATGGCGATGGTGAACCTATCTTCGCCCGGATAGCTTTCCAGCAGGACCAATACGTCATCCAGGCGGGCGGCGTCCAGTTGTGGGTCTTCAGTCAGCGAAAACCGGATGTGCAAAGTGCGGCGGGGTGCGGCGGATGATGCCGGCGGCGGAGACTCGAGCCGCGGCCGTCCGGCGCCATCGCCATTGGCAGCTGTCCTGGCGGACAACTCTGGGATCGGAGGGGGCGCTTTCAGATCGTATGCAGGCATCCATGCCGCCTCTTTGGCCAAAAACGCACCCGCATCGTCCTCATCATCTGGCTCGAAGTCGTCCGGGGGCGGCATAACGGCGTAGTCGGATTCCGGTTCTCGCAATGCTGATTCGGATGCGGGCCGGTTCACGCTATCGGCCCGGACGGGCAGCTTATTGGTGATGCTGTCGGCAATGATGCTGGCCCGATCGTTGCGCACATCCACCTTGCCCCGCACCAGCACGATGCGCCCTTCATCCAGGAATTCCCGGGTCTTTTCGAATGTCTTTGGAAAGACCGTGACATCGCACACGCCGTGCATGTCTTCGATGGTGACAAAGGCCATGCGATCGCCTTTTTTGGTGGTGATGGTGCGCACGCCCGAGATCATCCCCAGCACCGCCACGCCCCGCCCCTTGCGAGCCGGGATGATGTCCGCACAGGTTGCGGTCACCGCGTGCTGATAACTTACGCTCAATTCCAGCAGGGGATGAGAAGAGACATACACACCCAGCAAGTCTTTCTCCCAGGCCAATTTTTCCTTCTGGGCGACGCGATCATATTTCTCGGGTAATCTGAGGTCG
>Ga0256914_1001333_pt1 | contig 22675 bp, 16 predicted proteins | sample HulkmetaG_FD_191571 | JGI IMG/M metagenome (GOLD analysis project Ga0256914, IMG submission 191571) | Hydrothermal chimney microbial communities from Main Endeavour vent field at the Juan de Fuca Ridge, Pacific Ocean - Hulk | ecosystem: Environmental > Aquatic > Marine > Hydrothermal vents ... | reverse complement strand
TTTGCAGTTGGGCAATGGCCGAAGCGATGGTGAAGGTTTTGCCCGTGCCGGTTGCGCCCAAAAGCACCTGGTGGCGGAACCCGCGCTGCACGCCATCCACCAACTGGCGGATGGCTTCCGGCTGGTCTCCGGTGGGCTGATAGGGCGCGTGGAGGCGAAACAGCCCCGAACGGTCGCGCATCGGCATCTCCTCCCCAAAAATGGCGGCTCAGCCCCGTTTTGCCGCGCGAGCGCGGGCAATCCGCTGGGCGCGTGCCACCAACCTATCCATGACCCAATACGTGCCACTGCCCAACCAATGGCTGACCTTCCACATCCATTTGGGGTCAAACCCTGGCAAAATCACATACCGCCCCTTGAGCACGCCCTTGATGGTTTCTTTGGCTACAGCCTCGGCAGAGAGCAACCCGCCGGTTTCGGCCAAAATTTTGGTCTCCGGCGGCTTGAGGGGCATTTCATAATGCAGCTGGGGCGTATCTGTGTCGGGCGGGAAGACGATGTGAACCTGCACCCCCTTGGGCTTGAGTTCGGCCCGCAAAGTATCTGAAAAGCCCCAGACCGCGAATTTGCTCCCGCTGTAGGCCGTATAACCAAACACCCCCAGGAAGCCGGCCACCGAGGAAATATTGACCACGTGCCCGCTGCCGCGCGCCATCATCGCCGGCACAAAGGCTTTGCAGACGTGCACGGTGCCATAGTAGTTGACTTCCATCAATTGATGGAAGACTTCCACAGGGAGCTCCCAAAAATAACCCGGGTGGGTAATGCCTGCGGAATTCACGACCCAATCGGGCGTGCCCATATCTTGCTGGACTTGCTCAGCCATGTGGGCCACCGCCTCGGCATCGGCCACGTCGCACGGATAAATCCGATGGTCCTCCCCGGGCAGCGAGGCGAGGGCGGCTTCCAACTTCTCTCGACGCCGCGCCACCAAAGCCACGCGCGCCCCTTCCTGGGCAGCCAACTGCGCCAGGGCCAAACCAATCCCGCTGGAGCCCCCCGTGATTACCAACAAAGCATCCTTCAGGCCTTTTTTCGTCATAACACACCTCACTACTCGCTACGCGTTCGCCCGCGAATGGAGTACAATATGGGTACACAAACCCTTTCTATTCTATCCCCAAATCTACCAAAAAGCCCAGGGAGCAAGCACCATGCATTGGAAAATCCTCCTCACCGACGGACTCAAAGCCGAAGGCCAGGCCATTCTGGCCCGCGAAGCCGAAGTGGACGATCGCAACGGCATCTCTGCCGAAGAACTGCTCCAAGTTATTGGCGAATACGATGCAGTGATCGTGCGAGGGCGGACGAAAATCACCGCGGCCGTGCTGGAAGCAGGGCAAAACCTCAAAGTAGTCGGGCGAGCCGGTGTGGGGGTGGACAACATTGACCTGGAAGCCGCCAAGGCCCGCGGAGTCACTGTGGTCAACGCCCCCCAAGCCTCGACCAACGCCGTCGCCGAGCTGGCCATTGGCCTGATGTTCGCGCTGGCACGACGCATTCCCGAAGCCGATGCTGGCATGAAACGGGGAGAATGGCTCAAGAAAAAACTACTGGGCACCGAGCTCCACGGCAAGACGTTAGGCGTCATCGGCATGGGGCGGATTGGCAGCCGCGTGGGAGCGTTGGCCAAAGCCTTAGGGATGCGCGTGGTGGGCTACGACCCGCTCATTCCCGCCGAAGAGATCGCCCGCCGCGGCGCCGAACCCTTGGCCAATCTGGACGACCTCTACGCCCAAGCCGACGTCATCACCCTCCACGTGCCCCTCACCCCCAACACACGGGGCATGATCGGCCAAGAAGCCTTTGCCAAAATGAAACGTGGGGTCTTCCTCATCTGCGCTGCCCGGGGCGGCGTGATTGATGAAGAAGCCCTGTTCGAAGCCCTGGAAAGCGGCCAAGTGGGCGGCGCGGGGTTAGACGTTTTTGCCACCGAACCCCCGGGCGCCTCTCCCTTGGTCACCCACCCCCGAGTAGTCGCCACCCCCCACATCGGCGCCCAAACCCAAGAAGCCCAAACCCGCGTGGCCGAAGACATCGCCACCGAAGTCTTGGCCGCGCTCAAAGGTGAGCCTCTGCGCTGGCGCGTGGTGTAACCCCCATGACCCACTTTGTCCTCGGCCCTCTCATCGGCGGCCTCCGCCACAATGGCGTCAACCTCTGGGCCAGAGCCAATGGCGAGGGCATGCTTTACGCCTGGATCGGCCACGAGGCCGACCTGCGCGATGCCAAACTGGTCGGCGCGTCGCTGCTGGTAGCAGCCGCCGGCTATGCCGCGCGGGTGCCCGTCCACGGCCTGGAACCCGCCACCACCTACCACTACGCCCTGACCCTCACCGACCGCCAACCCGACCCCGCCCAAGGCCCCTACCCCGCCTTCACCACCGCCCCCCTGCCCGGCACCGCCGCAGACTTCGCCTTCGCTTTCGGCTCCTGCTTCATGCCAGGGCTCATCAACAACGGCAAAACCCTCGAACACCTGGAAGCCCTCCGCACCCCCCTTGACCTGCGCTTCCTGCTGATGGTCGGCGACCAAATCTACGCCGACGCCTGGTGGGGAAACGGCATCCGACGGGTTGCCATTACCGAAGAGGATTACCGCGCGGTCTACCTCCACACCTGGGGACACCCAGCCTGGCGGGCGGTCACCCGCGAACTGCCGGTGTTTATGATTCTCGACGACCACGAAGTAGACGACGATTGGGCTTGGACCACGTTTGAACGCTACGAAGGGCGCATTCCGTGGTGGCATCCATTGCTGCGGCGGCTCAAAAAACAGCCCCCCGAAGCCCTTCGCCTTAGCCATCGGCGCATCCAGGCAGCCATCCAAGCCTATTGGGAACACCAAGCCATGCACGCGCCGCCGCTCATCCACCCCCCGGAAGGCGTCAAACACGACCGCCCTCTTTTGCTCACCACCGACGACGGCTATTTTGCCTACACCTTCACCTACGGACCAGCCGCTTTCTTCGTGATGGATACCCGCACCCAGCGGGTGTATAAGCAACGCATGCTCAACCGCTCCCAATGGGAAGCCTTAGAAACCTGGCTGCTGGAGGTCAAAAACCAGTTCCCCATCAAATTCATCGTCTCCTCGGTCTCAGTGCTGTTTAGGATGTGGGGCGACTTCACCCACGACCGGTGGAACGGCTACCCCGACGAACGGCGCCGCCTCTTGCACCTCATCGCCGCCAACCACGTCCAAGGCGTGCACATCCTCACCGGCGACCTGCACAGCGCGCACGCGGTGGAAGCCACCCTCCGCACCCCCGAAGGGGAAACCCTCACCGTCTGGGAATTTTGCGCCTCACCCTTTGAACAAGCCACCAACAAACTGGCTCTGTTTGGGGCACGCCCCATCCACACTTACCCCATCGAAACGTACCGCATCCACTTCCGCTTCGCCCAACCCAACTTCGGCGTGGTGCAAGTGCAAACCCAAGAGGGGAAGCCGAGCGTCCGCTTCGCGGTGTATGACGACCGCCATGACGAGCCCCGCTTCAGTGTCACAACCTCGCCCTAACCCCCAAAAAACACTCGGGGCGCAGCCTCAACGCTGCGCCCCGAAAATTTACCCCACCGTTACTCCACGGTCACCGACTTAGCCAGGTTGCGGGGCTGGTCCACATCCAACCCTCGCATCGCGGCAATGTGATAGGCCAGCATCTGCAACGGCACCACCGTGACCACCGGGCTGAGCAGCCAAGGGGTCTGCGGCACCCACAGCACCGCGTCAGCCACCGGAGGGATGAGCTCATCGCCTTCGGTGGCCACGGCCACCACCGGCGCGCCGCGCGCCTTGGCCTGCTCGACCTGACTTACCATCTTCTCATACCACGGGTCGCGCGGCGCGATGGCAATCACCGGGGTGTCTTCGTCCAACAGTGCGATGGGGCCGTGCTTCATCTCACCCGCCGGATAACCCTCCGCGTGGATATACGAAATCTCCTTCAACTTCAACGCGCCCTCGTATGCCGTGGCCATATTGATGCCCCGCCCCACATAGAGGCAGTTGCGGACGTCCTTCAACATCTTAGCCACTGCCACGACCTCATCTTCGCGCGCCAAAACCTGCCCCACCAAATCGGGCACCAAACGCAAATCGGCCACCAAACGCCGCCGCTCGGCCTCGGGCAGTGTGCCCCGCAAATCGCCCAGCAACACGGCCAACATGTACAAATCTACCAGCGGGGCGGTGTAGGCTTTGGTCGAGGCCACGCCAATTTCAGGGCCCACCTGCATGGAAATGTAGCCGTCCGCGATGCGCATGGCTTGTGAGCCAATGGCGTTGACGATAGACCACAACAACGCGCCTTTGCGGCGTCCCTCTTCCATCGCGGCCAGGGTGTCGGCGGTCTCGCCCGATTGGCTGATGGCCAACACAACGTCGTCGGGGCCCACCAAGGGGTCAGCATAGCGGAATTCCGACGCGACCATCACCTCAACCGGCACGCGCGCGATGCGTTCAATCAGCGTCTTCCCCACCAAACCGGCGTGGTACGCGGTGCCACAGGCGGTGATGAAAATCTTGTGGATGCTGCGGGCGGTTGCCGCGTCCAGATTGAGGGTATCCAGATAAACGCGGCCTTCCTCAAAATCTACTCGGCCGGCAATGGTGTCGGTCAGACCGCGCACTTGCTCGTGAATTTCTTTTTGCATGAAGTGCCGATATTCGCCTTTTTCCGCGGCCACCGGGTCCCAAGGCACCACCGTGGGCTGTACCGCGACGGGCTCTCCGTCCAGGGTTAGCACTTCAACGCCTTCGCGGCGGACAACGGCCATTTGGCGCGGTTCCAAGAAGGCGACACGGCGGGTGTGCTCTAAGATGGCCGGCAAATCCGAGGCCACCAACATCTCATCTTCGCCAAAGCCAATGACAATGCCCCCTGCGTTGCCCAGCCGAGCGGCTACGATTTTGTCAGGTTCCAAAGCCGACATCACCACCACCGCGTTGGAGCCTTCCAACAGCTGCAGGGTTTGCCGCACGGCTTCCACCAGGCCTGTTTCCTGGCTCAGGAAACGCTCAATGAGATGGGCAATGATTTCGCTGTCGGTCTCTGAGCGGAATTGTGCGCCTTCGGCCGCGAGTTCATCGCGCAAGGTGAGGAAGTTTTCCACAATACCGTTGTGGACCACCACAACCTGGCCTGCCTCGCCCACGTGGGGGTGGGCATTGCGGCGGGAAGGCTCGCCGTGGGTTGCCCAGCGCGTATGGCCAATGCCCAAATGGCCCGAAAGCGGCTCGGCTTCGACCAAGGCTTGCAGGCGATGGAGTTTGCCGACTTCTCGGCGCAATTCGACCCCGTGCTCGGTGAGCACGGCCAAACCTGCGGAGTCGTATCCGCGATATTCCAGACGTTTGAGGCCGTTGAGGATGATGGGCGTCGCGTCACGCGGCCCAATGTAGCCAACGATGCCACACATGGGGAAAAACCTCCAAGGGTGTTAGGTATCATGAGACGCGCTTGCCGTCTGCGGGTCAGCGCCGCGACGGTCTGCTCATGCCACGCCCAGACGTTTTGCCCGTGCGGTTACCCGCGCGGTGTTGTGGTCTGGGTTGGGTCATTCCCCCTGATTTTGGAGGGGACGGGGCGTGGCCACCCCGTGAGGGCATCCGCCGATCTTTCGATTTTCCCGACGCGCGGCGTCGGTTAGCCCCACCTCGCGGTGGGGAACCCTCATCCTCGTCACCCACACCTTAGGGTGTGGGCCAGGCGCTTTCCCTCCACGGTGTTAGCAGGTCAAAGGGTTTCACCTCCTTTCACGACAGGCGCCGCTGGCGCGGCGGGGGTGTGAGCGGAACATAATCATACCACAAGCCAGGGGAAGGCACATAAAAAAACGCAGCCCACAGGGCTGCGTCCGATGGGCAAAGGCTTGGGGGGTCAGTGGTCGCCTTCTTCCTCTTGATGGGCTTCAGGGGGCAAGCCGGCAATGATGGCCGAGAGTTCGCCCGGGGTGTAACCGCTTTGTTCACTCAAGAGCAGGAGGTCGTCGGTGGCGTGGGCCTCGATACCGTAGGCTTTGAGCCGCGCCAACGCTGTGACCACGGAGATGTTGTTTTGAGCCGCCAAATCGGCCACGGTATAGCGGCCATAGCCGCCATGCGTCAGGGACTCGCCGCCTTCTTCAAGGGTGGTTGTGTGGCTGAGGTGGGCTTCCCAGTAGGTGTTGAGGTTTTCACCAAAGTCCATGATTTGTTGGGTCGGCGGGAAGTTGGCAGCCGCCACAATCAGCAGCAAGACGCTAACCGCCGTTGCGGCGAGAAATTCACGCCGCAGGTTGAAGAGGCGTTTGACGCGGGCCTTCATGTAACCCAAAAAGGAGCGCCAATTGTATTTGATGTGGAAGAAGGCAACCACCACAAAAGCCAAGCCCCAAACGGTGTGAATGGCCTCCCATTGCGACTTGGTCAGGAAGAGGAAGCGCCATCCATAGGTGTTGACAATGCGCCCCGAGGGGGCGATGTAAAGCACCAAGCCCGACAGCGACAACACAATCGCCTGGAAGAACATGAAAACCGCGACGAACGAGCGCCATCGAAAGGCCATGGCTTTTCGCTTGGGTACGACACGAGTGGTGGTTCGTGTTGCCGTGGTCATAGGCAACCTCCTTCGTGAAGTAACAAGGCAGCGTGGGGGGTCCAGCAGGGCAAGGTCAGCGGGCGGCAGCGCTTGCCGCCGCCCGCCGAGCGGACGTGACGGGCAGGCGAGGATGTTATCTTAGTGACCGCCACGTCCGCGCCCACCACCGTAACCACCACCAAACGACGGAGCGCTGTTGAGAATCGCTTGATAAGCGTCTTGGGTGAGATATTGGGGTTGGTAGGTTTCGCCGGTTTGGGCTTCCAGCGTGCGCACAAAGGCGCGCAGATGGTTTTCGGAGCCCGCCATCAGGTTACGATAGACCTGTTGAATATCTGCGTTATCGGTTTGGTCAAGGCGTGCTTGCAGGTCCAAAATGTCAATTTCCTCAATGGCGGCGCCCACTTTGAGAGCATCGGCCAAGGATTGGCTGCCCTGAGCGATGAGTTGGTCATACAAGGCTTGCAGTTCGGGGTTGGTAAACTCGCCCAAGCCCTTCCCTGCGGCAGGGTCGTCTAAGCCATATTTTTCGATTAAGCCCAACACCATGTCCATGTGCATCTGCTCAGAGCGGCTGATGTTGGAAAACACTTGGGAATGCCATTGGTTGTAAAGGGTGATGTAAACGTCGTGAGCCAGTTTTTCTTCCTCTCGCATGTAAAGAAGCCCTTGGGCTTCTTCGTCGCTCAAGTCACCGGCAGGCAACGACAAAGCCGAAGTGCCCGGGGTAGCCTGGATAGCCCCTCCGCCCCCCTGCGCGCCCGCGCCGCGGCCATAGCCACGGCCGCCGTAAAACTCATCGGCGGGCTGGGGTGCGGCTTGGGCTTGCCCGGTGGTTGTACATCCCACCAGGGCCACCACCAAGGCGGCCAACAAGGCCAAAGGGAACAATTTTTTCAACATGTTGCACCTCCTGGTTCCTTCAAACCCAAGGGGCAAGTCTTGGGCATGAAGTCGTAAATCAAAATGGCTTTTTGCCATCGCCTTCATGTTACCTTTGCTTTGTAAAACGAGCATGAACGCGATGTAAAGAGGATGTAAAAAGTCATGGTTTCAATCCTAAAATCATTCTTCTGCTGAGCCCGCTTTCTGGGGCTTCTGGGGCAGCTGGGCAATGGGCTGTGCGGCCGCGCTGATGCAAGCGTTGCTGCAGCCTCCGCCTGTTACACCAACGGCGCCGAAGAGCCTCTTGCCCTTCGGCGCCGCCTTGTGCTTCTTGTGAGCCTGCGTAGGCCAAGCCTCTTAGCCAAACCCAAACTGCACCGGCGAAGGCAAAGCCACGCCAGAGATGTGCAGCGTCCAGACCGCCTCAAAGGCGGCGTCGCGCAGGGCGCTGGGACGGTCAAAGAGGATGCGATACACCTCGCGCGCCCAATCTTCCCCCGGGTAATACGGCACACGCTCTAAGGCGGCCTCCTTTTGCTCGGGGGTTCCTTGGCTCAACACCTTGTGCAGCAGTTGCAACGCGGGCAAGCCAGGGGCAACGCCCATGCCGTGCTCCGCGGCGAAGGCAATCAACCACGGGGCCTCGTGCAACGGCTCCAAGGGCTTGGGGATGCACGGCGAAGGCTGCTTCATCTGCTCGAGCACGGCAGCCGCGGCATCGCGCACCACCCATTGGCTATCTTCGACTTGCACTTTGGCCAGGATTTCTGTGGCCCACGGCTCAGGAACCCTCGCCAGGCCATACACGGCCGCCCGCCGGATGCGCAGGTCGTCTTCCATGCCGATGGCCTCTTTGAGGGTCGGGTAGCCTTCTTGCGGGTGATTGGCCAAAGCCTCGGCTGCAATGCGGCGCTGCAGGTCATCGCCTGTGAGCAACAGTGCGGCCAAGCCTTCCAAGGCTGCGTCGGTGCCGATGGCCACCAACGCCAAGGCCGCCGCTCGCTGCACAGCCCGGCTGGGGTCCGAAAGCAAATCCACCAAGGCATCCACCGCTTTGGGGTCGCGCACCGCGCCAGCGCCCAAAGCAGCCAACCACCGCACGGTGAGATCGTGGTGGCCCATCATCTTGCGGAAGAGCGCGCCCATGCCCTTCTCGCCCGAGAGGGCCAACGCCACCACGGCTCGGGCTCGCAAATTTAGTGCGGAAGCCAAATCGGTGACCAGGGAAGCCAACGCACGCAAGACTTCTCCACGCCACGGGGCCTCGTTGCCGTAGGTCAAAGCCCGGCCCGCGGCCAAAGCGCGCGCATGGACGAGGATGTCTTCATCTTCCAGCAGGCCAGCAGCCACCGACCCACCCCGCCCCATCAAATTCAAAAAGCCCAGTGTTTCGGTGCGGCCTTCCCACCAATCGCCTCGCAACAGCCGACTCTCGCCCCCCGCCATCAAGGCGCGCGCGGCAAAATAGGCCCGAATGGTTGGGTGTACAAACCCCACGCGATCGTCACCCCGGGCGACCAACAGGCCGCTTTCCAACAGGGTGGGCAGCAGACGCCGCACCTTGGGCGGGCGTTTGGCTTGGGCTTCGGAAGCCTCACCTTCCTCGGGCTCGCCCACGAGGTCTTCTTCCGCGAGCGCTTCGTGTTTGCCGGCTTCTTTCTCTGCGATGGAATCGCCCGGCCCCAAGGTCAGTTGCAGCGCCAGGGCTTCCAGCGCGGGCAGGGCTTGGGATGTTTCGGGCAACATCCGGCGGATGTAAGCCCACACCGCATCGCCATAGGTGGGGCCCAGCGCGTCGCCGGCATAGGCAGCCCACGCCTTGAGGGTCAATTCCAAAGGCCGATAGGCCGCCGCGGCTGTGAGCAACCAGCGGTTGAGCAAAAGCGGATCCAACGACGCGGCCGGCGATGTGGATTCGGCCGCGGCTTCGGCCATCATGGGCGCGATGTCGCGCTGCCAGGCTTTGCCCCACTGGGCCAAAAAGCGCTGGGCTTCGATTTCAGACCACGGCGCCAGGGTCACAGGCCGCAGCCCCAAGGCCAGGAGCCCATCGTGGTGTTCCGATGAGGCCGCAACCACCATCCGCGCCCGCGGGTAGGCTTTCATCAGGCGCTTCAGGAACGCGGCCAAAGCGGGCTGGCGCGTCGGTGCCATTTCATCTGCGCCATCAATCAGCAACAACACCTGCCCTTCTTGCAAAAGGGCGGGCATTTGATGGCGCAATGCTTTCATCAACCGCTCCGGCACCCGCCGCCCCAACGCATCCAGCAGCGCTTCCAAGGGGTCAGCCTCAGCCTCCAACGGGAGCGCCAAATCGGCCACATGCAAAGGCACTGGCAAGGCCTCGGCCAAACTTCCCATTTGGGGGTCGCGGCGGGCGGTCAGCAGCGCCAGAGAGGCCAAAGCCGTGGATTTGCCGCTGCCATAGTGCCCCCACAACAACAAGTTAGCCCCCCCTTGCAGCGCCTCGGGCAGGCTCAAGGTCGGGGCCCGGTAAAGGGCGGCCAGTTCCGGGAAATCGGGCGTGTGGGGAACGGCCAGCAATGCAATGTCTTCGGGGCGGCTCACACCTTGGGGCAAATAAGCAGGCAGCCGCGCGATGATTTTGGGCGGCACGAGCACCGCTTCCAGAGGGAACAAAGGCGCAGCCAAATGGGCGGCCTGGCTTTCTTTGATGACCCACCTGCGCCACTCTTCGGTGCGACGTTTGAGCCGCTCGGTATTTTTTTCAGCCTTGCGAGCGGCCCATCGCTCTTGCCAGCGACGATAGGTGGGATACCAGCGTGTCAGGGCATACCAAAACAGGCTGCCCAGCAACACGCCCATCCAAAACCAAAATGGGGAAAAAGGGGGAAGGCGCAAAAAACGGCTCATGGGACGTAAAGGATGCGGCCACACGTGTGGCAAAAGGCCAAAGGCTCGCCCTTGCGGGCGGCTTGAAGCAATGCCGGCGTCAACGGCGCACCACAAGCATCACAGGCGCCATCGTGAACCGTGGCGACCGCCAAACCGTGACGGCTTTGGCGCACGTTTTCGTAAACGGCCAGAACCTCGGCCGACAGTTCCGCTCGCAAATCGGCCCCGCGGGCCTCAAGGGCGGCCAAGGCTTGGCGTTTCTCTTCCAAATCGCCCAGCCAACGCGCCTCGTCTTGACGACGCTGGGCTTTTACCCGCTTCAACTGTTCTTCAGCGGCCAAAAGTTCTTTTTCGGCCTCGTCTAACGCCATCATGGCCCGCAACTCGACGTCTTCACGACGGGCCAAAAGGCGTTTGAGGGCTTCGGCTTCGCGCTGCAAATCTTGAAGGTCCTTTGGGTTGCGCACGCTGCCATCATACAACGCCCTTTCTGTGCGGCGCAACTTCTCGCGCACAGCCTCGGCTTCGGCCTCGGCCTGAGCCAAAACCCTTTGCGCCTCGGCCACTTGGTCGCTCGCCCGGCGCAAAGCCCACTCCGCGCGCACCACTGCTTCCCGGTTTGCCAGTTGGGTTTCCAGAGCTTGGATTTCTTCCCGCAACTGGTCGCAACGCGTATCCACTTGTTGAAGTTGGTAGAGCTGGAAGGAAAGCATATTGGGATTATAGAAGCGATTGCGCGGAAATGCAAGTGCCAACCACCGTGAAAATCAAAACGGGGAAGACGTGCGGCCTCCGAGCGCCAAAAACGCAGCCGCCCCGCAGATGAACCGCGGCCTGCACGGATTTTTCGTGAGATTGCACAGCGCACGCGGCCCCAAACACCAGGCCACCGAGCCCAATCGCTTCATTTTGTGCTTGTTTTGCATATCAAAAGCGTGATATAATGCAACAATTCCGTAATTATTTTTCGTCCAATTTCGTTCCAGCATGGGCATTGGTCTCACCGCATTTTTGCGTCTTTTCGCGGCAAGGCGAGCGTATTTTTCGTTGGCTCAGGCATCATCCTTTTCCATATAGGGCCCGATTTCCCATGCCTCGCGCTCGCCCAACAAAACCATAGTACCCCCATCCCACGGGAGGCTGCTATTTGAAGCAGTGCTCCCCACCTTGGAGCACGTCGTGATGCGGAAACGGTTTGCCCTCATTTTCGTTTTGCTGGCTGCGGGCTGTGCTTTTTTGTACCATACGCCAACCGTGCGGGCCCAAGATAGCACCTATACACTCTCTTGGGAAGATTTAGGACTGGGGACCAGGCTACGCTTCCGAGGCGCGATCATCTCTCAAGAGATTTTCGTCCCTATTCCCCAGGGGCTCCACCCTCAAAACATCCAAGGCCAACTCCACATTTCGCCGGACGTCACCAGCGGCTTCCTGGAAATCCGCAGCCGTGAGCGACTACTGGTCACTTACGACCTCAAAGCCCCCCCTCCTGAGATTACGATTCCCCTGGCCGATGTCCCAATCGAAAATGGCTATCTGCCGCTCACCTTCATCGTACGCCTCCGCAGCGAAGATTCCATCTGTATTGGAGACTACATCGGCCGATGGCTGGAAATCACCGACATCGCCGTTCACTTCCAGGGCACGCCCCAACCACCGAAAACCGTCGGTAGCTTCCTTCCCTCGGTGCTGCATCACCTTTACATTGCTGTTCCCCAAAACCCCACCCCTGCTGAAGCCCAAGCCGCGTTTACCCTCACCACAGCCCTGGGGCGCAAGTATCACGCGCCCGGCCTGCGCGTCAGCCTCTTGACCCTGGACGATCAAGGGCACATCCTTGACTTCCCCACTGATGCTTCGCCCTTGTTTAGCCGCTTCATCGCCCTTCAAGAGACCGAAACGCCCGAGGGGCACCTCCAAATCCGCACCAGCAAAGACGGCAAACACCCCGTGCTCTGGGTCACAGGCTCGGCCGACGCGCTCGAAACGCAAAGCCGCTGGCTGATCAACGAATGGTCTCAGGCGGCCCAAGCCCCCTCGGTCAGCCACGCAGTGGATATGTCCTCCCCTCAAGAAATAGGGCGCGACATCATCCTGCTGGATGCCCTCCAACCGCCAGGCTGGACCGTCGAGGGCTTGGGGCAACTCGACATCCCCATTTACTTCTCCCAAGCCGACCTCGGGGGGACGGTGAAAGACATCGTCCTCCACCTCGCGGGCACTTACACCCCCTTGCATCCCAATTCGCAAGCCACGCTGTCCATCTATTTCAACGGCGGGCTGGTTCGGTCGCAAATTTTGGGGCAAGGGGGCTCGTTTGACTTGCGCATTCCCCTCCCCAGCCTGCTTTTACGGCGGGATAACAACCTGACCATCCGCTTTTTTTACACCCCGCCCAACGGCAACTGCCCGCTGAGCGCCCATCCCTTTGCCGCCACCATAGACAAAGGCTCATACCTCGCCGTTGCCCTGGGGGAATCGGCCGCCACAGGCTTTGACCGCTACCCTCAAGCCTTGCTGCCCACGTTTGTGGTCGCGCTGGACCCCTTGGACACCGACACATTACAAGCCGCGTTGACCCTCATTGGTGAATGGCAGCGCCTCACTCGGCGACGCTTGCATCCCCAACTGGTCTCGTGGGATAAAGCCATCGCGGCTTCCCAACCTGCCTTGCTCATCACCCGCCAAGCCCAACAAGCCCAAGCGCTTCACGCGCCCGTCCGCACCGAGCCGTTTAGCGTGCTGGACGCCAACGGCAACGAGATTTTCCGCTTTGATCTCCCAACCAAGTTGGCTGTCGCAGAAGCTTATCGGCAACACCAGCGAGACATCTTCCTCATCGTTGCCCCCAGCCCGCTTCAACCTTCGCAGGTGGCCGATGCGGCGCTGCGCTATCCCAGAGGTTGGTATGGCATCCAGGGCGATACCCTGGTCGTCCCCAGCGATGGGGAACCTGTCACCCTTGACATTCAAGGCAAAGGTGTGCGCGTCAAACCGCTTTCCACGGAAACGCAAGCCTGGTGGCGGCGCTGGCTGCCCGCGCTTTACATCGGGGGGATCTTGCTCATCTTGTTAGCCGCGGCGTGGTTGTACCCCCGGCTGGTCCGCCCGGGCATCAAATCCAGCGACAAACAAAGCAACTAACACCATCCTTGCCTCCGTCGGAGAGCCGTCATGCCTACGCGCCGCCTTGGTGAACAACTGCTTGCTCTGGGCATCATCACCGAGCAAGACCTGGAACGAGCCCTCGCGTGGCAAAAACGCACGGGGGAACGTTTGGGGCGCATTCTCATCGCCTTGGGAGCCGTGCGGCGCCGCGACATGTACCACGCCCTGGCCAGCCTTTGGGGGATCCCCTTCGTTGACCTCACCCAACGCTTGCCCAACCCCGAGCTGGTACAACGCTTTGACCCCGAACGCTTTGTGCGGGAGAGTTTCATCCCCATCGAACGCCAAGGCAATGTGGTCGAAGTGGCCACCGCCGAAGCGCCCAGTCAGGCCGTGGTTGAATACATCCAATCGGTGCTGGGTTCCGACGTGGAAGTGCGCTTCCTGGCCACGACCGAATGGGACATTGACTATGCCATTCGCGCCTCGCTGCGCGATTGGGTGCTGGACCGAGCGACTTACGGCCTCTATTACCGCCATCCCGAGGAATGCGCCTACACGGTGCTCACCCGGCCACAATTTGCAGTGCTCATCGGCGGGGTGCTTTCTCTGTTGATTTTGTTGTACCTCTACCCTCGCCCCACAGCCATTGCCCTCAACCTGGCCGTCAACTTTGCCTTCTTGGCTGGCATTGTGTTCAAATTTATCATTGCCCTGGCCGGCGCCTCAGCCGAACGCTTAGAGCCAGTCACCCAAGAAGAAATTGACGCGCTCAAAGACGAAGACCTCCCCCACTACACCATCTTGGTGCCAGTGTACAAAGAGGCCAACATCATCGCCAAGTTGATGAACAATCTGCGCGCGTTAGATTATCCCCCCGAAAAATTAGAGATTTTGCTGTTGTTGGAAGAAAACGACACAGAAACCATCGAAGCCGCGCGGGCCGCCCGCCCCCCCGAAACCGTCACCTTCGTCATCGTGCCCGATGGGCAACCCAAAACCAAGCCCAAGGCATGCAACGTGGGGTTGTTTTTCGCGCGCGGCGAATATCTGGTGATTTACGACGCCGAAGACCGCCCCGACCCCGACCAACTCAAAAAAGCAGTCGTCGCCTTTCGCAAAGGGCCTGACAACCTGGCCTGCGTGCAAGCCGCCCTCAACTATTTCAACGCGCGGGAAAACTTCCTGACCCGCATGTTTACCCTGGAATATTCGTATTGGTTCGACTACATGCTCCCCGGCCTGGATAGGTTGCGCCTGCCCATCCCCTTGGGCGGCACCAGCAACCACTTTCGCACCGACATCCTGCGGGAATTGGGCGGCTGGGACCCCTTCAACGTCACCGAAGACGCGGATTTGGGCATCCGTGCCGCGGCGCAGGGCTACACCGTGGGCGTGATCAATTCCACCACCTACGAGGAAGCCAACAACCACCTGGGCAATTGGATTCGGCAGCGTTCCCGCTGGATCAAAGGATACATGCAAACGGTGCTGGTACACACTCGGCACCCCATCGAACTGGCCCGCAACGTCGGCCTCCGCAACCTGTTTGGCTTTATCATGCTGATTGGGGGCACGCCGATGACCTTCCTTGCTGCCCCGCCCCTGTGGCTGATGTATTTGAGTTGGTTGATTACGCGCTCGCACATCTTCGACTATCTCTTCCCGCCGTTCGTCCTCTATCTGAGCCTTTTCAACCTGCTCCTCGGCAATGGCCTGATGGTCTATCTCAACATGCTGGCGGTCTTCAAGCGGCGTTATTACCACCTCTTGCCCTTTGCTTTGCTCAACCCGCTTTACTGGGTTTTCCATTCGATTGCCTCTTACAAAGCCCTCTGGCAGTTGCTGACCAAGCCCTTTTATTGGGAAAAAACCATCCACGGCATCACCAAGGTGACCGATGAAACTGCTACTGCGCCCCATTAAACGCTGGCCAGCGCTGAGTTTTGCGTTTCTGCTCGCCCTACCCTTGGCAGGCGTGGCCTGGGCAGCCTCGCAAAACCTGTTTTTGAGCAACCTCCATGCCCACCTGGTCTCCAAAGCCCTGGTGGCGACCAACCGCGGCCGGCTGGAATTCATCGGCTTTACCTACCCGCCGATGCCGTTTCTCTTGACGGCCTTCTACCCGCGCCCTTTCACCCCATCTCTGTGGGCGGCGCTGGCAGGCGGGATCCTGCTTTGGACTTTATGGGAACACCTCTCAGAGATTGGGCTCCCAGTGCTCCTCCGCGTCCTGCTGATACTCCCGTTCATCGTCTCCGCCCCCATGGCTTTCCTGCTCACCGAATCGCTCAACGGGGCTTTTTCCCTGATGTTTTATGCGCTGGCCTGGCGGTCGTTTCTGCAGTTTATGAAAGAGCGGCTCACCAGCGCCGGCTTCAACGGCGGGCTTTGGCTGGGCACCGCCTTCTTCTTCAACGTCTACGCCCTGTTTTGGGGACTTCTCTATGCCCTGAGCACCTTTTTGCTCTATCGGCTCTATCACCCTCATCAACAAAAAGAACGACGCACGATGTGGGCGATGGGGTTCATTTTGCTCTTTCCGCCTCTGTTGACCTTTGGGGCTTGGAGTTATCTCAGTTGGATTTTCACAGGTGTGCCCCTGCACTTCCTCACCGACCCCAACGGGCCGGTTTACGCCTTCCTCCAGCCTGGTGTGGCAACGACCCACACCCTGTGGCAGGCGGTCCGGTTGACGGCCTCGGATTTATCGCACCTGCCGCTGGTGCTCGCAGCGGGGCTGCTTTGCGTCTTGGATTCATGGATTTGGGCAGCGGTGTATGGCTTGCTCATCACCGGCATCGTGGTCTTGCGCTCATGGGGGTTGGTGTATCCTGAAACATTAGCCCAAGGCTCTTTCCTCATCATGGTGCTGATGGCCTTGCCCAGCCGCCTCAACCGGCCCAAACGCCTGTTTTTGGCCTCGGCCGCGGTGCTCCAAATCCTGCTCATGGTGCGCTTGCCAGCCCGTGCACCCGAAGTGCAAGCCTGGCGAACCGCGCTGCGAGCCACGCGGCCCGCGCTGCAAGACGAATTCGAGCTCGCGGTGGCGAGCCAACTGGCCCAGGCGCCGTCGCGCAGCATCTTGGCCGACGACCGCAACGCGTACCGCTTCATCGCGCGAGGGCACACGGCAGACCCCTATCTGCTGCCCATGGATGCCACCTACCTTTCGGCCGTGGTGAACCCGGCCAACTTCGTGGATTATGTGTTGGTCGCAGAGAAACCCGACGCCGGGGAATCATTGGCCGGGCGTTATGCTTACCAAGCCCCACCAGGGTTTGTGCTCTCAGCCACATGGCCCGGATGGCGGCTCTATCGGCGCAAAGACGTCCCACCGCTGCTCACCTTGCAATCATTAGGCCCTTGACGGCCCCTCACACGGCCCTGCCCCCAGCGTGGTGCAGGGCTCAAACTTTTCCCAAAAGCCTCCCCTTGCCCTCCAGAGACAACCGCTTGCCCAAAAGCACGCTGCCTCGCCCCAATGCCCTGTGCAGCCAAGCCCTGCTCACGCGCGGCCACTGCCAACGACAAGGAAACCAGGGTGCGGTATAATTGCACTCCGACCAACGCATTTTCCAAAACGAGGAGAAAATCCATGCACTACCGTCGCTTAGGCCGTTCGGGCATCAAAGTGAGCGAAATTTCCTACGGCGCCTGGGTGACCTTCGGCAATCAATTGAGCGTCGCCGAAGCCAGAGAACTCATCCACATGGCTTACGACCAAGGCGTGAACTTCTTTGACAACGCCGATATTTACGCCCGCGGGCAAGCCGAAATCATCATGGGCAAAGCCATCGAAGGCATCCCGCGCGAGGCTTTGGTCCTTTCCAGCAAAGTCTTTTGGCCGACCATGCCCGGCCCCAACGGCCGCGGGCTCTCGCGCAAACACATCACCGAATCCATCCACGCCTCCCTGCGCCGCCTCAACACCGACTATCTGGACATCTACTACTGCCATCGCTTCGACCCCGACACGCCCGTCGAAGAGGTGGTTTACACCATGAACATCCTCATCCAACAGGGCAAAATCCTATACTGGGGCACGTCGGAATGGACCGGAGCGCAAATCGTCGAAGCCATCGGCTTTGCCCGCCAAAACCACCTCATCCCGCCCACCGTAGAACAACCGCAATACAACATGTTCCACCGCCGCCAAGTAGAGGTTGACCTGGCGCCGGTCGCCCAAAAATTTGGCATTGGCCTCACCACGTGGAGCCCCCTCTACTCTGGCATCCTGACCGGCAAATACAACAACGGCATCCCCGAAGGCAGCCGGGCCTCGCTGGAAAACATGGCCTGGATTCGGGACCGCATCACCCCCGAAGTCATCGCCAAAGTGCAAGCCTTGGAAGCCCTGGCCCACCAATTGGGCATCACCACCGCGCAACTGGCCATTGCGTGGCTCTTACGACGCAAAGACGTCTCCAGCGTCATTACCGGCGCCAGCCGTGCAGAGCAACTGCAAGAAAACCTCAACGCCGCCGAAGCGGTCTCGAAACTCGACGACGACATCTTGGAACGCATCGAAAGCATCTTAGACAACGCGCCGGAGGACTAACCATGAGCCGTTGGAGCGCCATCCGCAAAGCCAAGGCGTGGCTCGCCCGTCAGCCTGTCTATCTGGACACCGAAACGACCGGCCTGGGGCCCGAAGCCGAGGTCATCGAAATCGCCATCGTTGACTCGGACGGACGGCCCTTGCTGGACACCCTCATCCGCCCCCAAGGCGAAGTCCCTCTTGAGGCCTCCCAAGTACACGGCCTCACCACGGTCATGCTCCAAGGAGCGCCCCCCTGGCCGCAAGTGTGGCCGCAAATTCAAGCGCTCCTGGCTGGCCGGCTGGTGCTGATGTACAACGCGCCCTACGACCTGCGCGTCATGGAACAGACCGCAGCCCGCTACAGGATGGCTTTCGACATCCCCGGCGCCGAATTTGGCGACCTCTTGGAACTCTACTCCGAATTCAAAGGCGTTCGCGGGCCCGACGGCGAACTGCGGCGCTGGCGCCTGGAACAAGCCGGCCGCGAGCTCCAAATCCCCATCCCCAACAGCCATCGCGCCCTGGATGACACCTTGCTGGCGCGTGAAGTGCATCGCAAAATCGCCGCCGAACCCCTCCCCTGGGGCTGATCATGCACCGGCCTTCTCGCATCCTCGTCGCCCTCTGGTTCCTGCTTGCCCTGCTTCCCCTGCCCGCGCTGCTCAACCAGCGCGCCCCTGGCTGGGCGGGCATCGCCTTTTTGTGCCAAGCTGCCCTCTTTTTCGGCGTAGGCTATCTGGGAAGCGGCAGCCTGGGCTACGGCACCACCTTGCTGAGCGTGCTCGTGTTGGGAAGCGGGCAACTCGCCCTGCGCAAAGTGTGGCTGGGCAACCTGGGCTTTTGGTGGGCAACTTTGCTCCTGGACCTCGTCGCCGCCTTGGGAGGCGCCCTCCTCTGGCGCTGGCGACAAGAACACTACGGCGCAGACTTCCACTTTGACCTCATCGCACCGTGGTACGAGCGCCTCATCCATCCCCAAGACCCCACCCGCCTGCTGGAAGCCCTCCAACTCACCCCCGAAAGCCGCGTCCTCGACGCCGGCGGCGGCACAGGACGGGTGGCGCAGTTCCTCCAGCCAGCCAAACAACTGGTCGTGGCCGACCTCTCGGTCGGGATGCTCCGCTACGCCCAAGAAAAACCCGGCGTCCAAGCCGTTGCCGCCCTCACCGAACACCTCCCCTTCCCCCCCGAAACCTTCGACCGCATCGTCATGGTAGATGCCCTGCACCATGTCTTCCAGCAAGAAGCTTCGGTGCAGGAACTCTGGCGCGTGCTGGCCCCTGGCGGGCGGCTCATCATCGAAGAACCCGACTTCAACCTCCCCATCATCAAAGCCCTTGCCCTGGGTGAAAAAATTTTGCTCATGCGCTCCCACTTCCTCAAACCCGCCGACATCGCCGCCCTCCTTCCCCCTGAAGCCGACGTGGAAATCACCTCCCAAAGCGGCATGGCCCACATCATCGCGACCAAAAGCCCCTAACCTGGCGCACAGCCCAACACCCGCAAGCCAAAATCGGCAGTTTCGCGCTTCCCCCGTATCTCTTCTCACGATACGGGGTTTTCTTTTGCGAAATCCGACCAACTTCGAGGAAACGGAGGAACCCCCTATGGCGCACAAAATTGCCTTTGTAACCGACACCACGGTCAACATGCCGCCCGAAATCGCCCAAGCCTATGGCATCCAGATGGTGCCGGTGTATGTCATCTTTGGCGACGAATCTCTCAAAGACTACGTGGAAATCCCCCCCGAGACCTTTTACCGCCGTCTGGCCGAATACAAACAAGCCACCGGCAACATGCCCACCACCTCGCAGCCCTCGCCAGAAGACTTCCGGCAGGCCTACCTCGCCTTGGCCGAACAAGGCTATCAAGACATCATCTCCGTCCACGTCACGGCCAAAGCCTCGGGGACTTGCCAATCTGCGCAGTTGGCCGCGAACATGGTCAAAGACCGCGTGCGGGTGCATGTGGTGGATAGCGAAAGCACCTCCATGCAGATGGGCTTCATGCTCATGGATGCCGTAGAGGCCGTTCGGGCAGGGGGTGGCGTTGCCGAAGCCCTGGCAGCCATCGAAGCGGCCAAAGCAAAGTCGTGCCTCTATTTCACCGTCACCGAGGTAGAACATCTGACCGCCTCCGGGCGCACACAAGGGGCGGAAGCCGCGGCCCAAGCCGCGGTGCAGGTGAAGCCTGTGGTCGGGCTCTTAGACGGCGTGCCCAAGGCCGTTGCCACAGAGCGCACGTATCGCGGCGCGCTCAAACGGGTGCTCGCGCTGGTGCAGGAAGCCGCCCAAGGGGCGCCCATCCGACGGATGGCCGTGGTACACGGGGGCATCGAAGCAAAAGCCACCGCGTGGGCTCAAGAGGCCGCCGAGGCCCTGGGCTTCGAAGGGGACCCCCTGGTGGTGGATTTTGGGCCCGCGTTGGCCGTCCACTTTGGGCCGGGGTTGCTGGGGCTGGCCGCCCAATGGGAATAGCCCTCCCTTCCCTGCACAAACCCAGCCCCTCTGCAGGCGCAGTTTCCCAAAAAACACCATCGCCCCCGAAAGTTTCCGGGGGCGATGCTTTTAACACAGCGGTGCAAAAAAAGCCATCGGCCGCGCGGGGCAAAACGCCGGAGCGCGGCCTTTGCTCAGCCTCACCGGTAGGCCAGCGCCCGCAACACAGCGGGCAAAGCCCGCCCGACGTCGCCCGCCAACACAGAGGCCGACGTGCCCATCTCTTGCCAGGCCGTCAAACCGGCCTGAGCGTGCAACCACGCGCCCGCCGAAGCGGCTTCCCAAGCGGGGACGCCTTGCGCGCGCAGCCCCACGATGATGCCGGCCAACACATCGCCGGTGCCGGCCCGGGCCAAAGCCGGTGTGGCCACTGGCACCACAGCCGTGCGGCCATCAGGTGAGGCCACCACCGTGACCGCACCTTTGAGCACCACCACGTGCCCCCATTCTCGCGCGTAACGCTCGGCCACACCCATGCGGTCGGCTTGAATTTCAGCCCGCTGCAAACCAGTCAAAACCGCCATCTCGCCCGGATGCGGCGTCAACACCGCCGGCGCGGGCAAACGCTGCGGCCAGTTCGGGATGCGGGTCAGCAGTTTCAAGCCATCGGCATCCACCACCAAGGGCGGAAGCGCGGCCGTTTGGATTTCTTTGGCCTTTTGGGGCACGAACCCCAATTCGCCGCGCCCCTTTGCCGCGCCCAACAAACGCGCCAAAAAGTCGGCAGTGGCTTGTTCCTGGCCAAAACCTGGCCCCAACAGCAAAGCCTTGACCCGCGGGGTGAACGCCTCGCGCAACACATCCGCGGCGTCTTCCGCAATCACACCCAATTCATGGGGCAACAAAACCCACGTGGCTTCCGGAAATTGCCCGGCCAAAGCCGTGTGGAGCGGCGCCGGCACAGCCAACGTCACCAAGCCCGCCCCAACCCGATAGGCCGCCTGGCCCGCCAACAACGCCGCGCCGGTGAAATTGACCGAACCCGCGGCAATCAAGGCCGTGCCAAAGGTTCCCTTGTGGGCATCGGGCGGGCGCTCGGGAAGCCACTCCCGCACCATCTCAGCCTCAATCCAGTAGCGTTGCACCGCCTGCCAGGCGGGCAAATCTGGGGGAACGCCAATATCAACGCACACCACACGGCCCAGCAGGGTCAGCGCGGGCAGTTTGGCCATCCCCATTTTGGCCGCAGCCATTGTGACCGTCAAATCCGCGGGGATGGTCTCAGGCGCGGCCTCGCCAGTATCGCAGTCAATCCCCGAGGGCACGTCTACCGCCACCACAACCGTGCCGTGTTCGGCGACGGCTTCCTGGGCTGCGGTCAGCACCCGGGCGGCGCTTTCCCGCAGCGGCAAGCGAATGCCCGTGCCCAACAGGCCGTCCAACAACACGGCATGATCGGCTACCATCCGCTGGAGCGTTTCCAGGTTGGGGTCTTCCTCGGCGTGTAGCACCCACCCGCCGCCTTCGGCAAAGCGCGCCACCAGCGGATCGTCGGGACGAGGGCGAGCCAAATAGGCCGTCGCCTGCCAACCCAAACGCTGCAATTCGGTCAAGGCCACCAGGGTGTCACCGCCGTTGTTTCCCGAGCCCACCAGCCCCAAAACCGTGTGTGCGGAAAGATGGGCATACGCCTGCGCCACAACGTGCGCCAGGCCTGTGCCCGCGGCTTCCATCATCTGTGCGTACGACCATCCACTGGCGTCGGTTTCCTGCTCAATCTGCCGCATTTCAGCAACGGTTACCAATTTCATGGCATCCTCCACAGTGGCTCATTTGGGGAAGCGCCGCACCACGGCCGCGGCGCTGGGCAGGGGCAGGCTGTCGCCCAGGTCCAGTTGGGCCGGGGCTTTGGGGGCCTGCTTCAGCCGCGCCGCGCCTTGCAGGATGAAAAGCGGCGTGCCTTCGGCCGTGTATTTGCGCAGCACCACGGCCTGGCCGGTCAGGTAGCCTTCGCGGTCAATGGCGCAACTGGTCACCACGCCAATCACCTTGCCGCGCTTGTCGAGCACTGGGTCGCCCAGGTGCGCCATGCGCACATGCTGGTCCGCGAAGCGGAAGCGCACAATCTCCTGCTGGCGCTGAGCCTCGCGGGCCAAAAAGGCCTCGCGGCCGATGAACCAGGGCTTGTAGGTCTTGACGAACTTGGCAAAACCGGCCTCGCCCACGCCCAGGTCGAGCGGACCGCCCAACTCGTGGCCGTA
>Ga0256914_1001332_pt1 | contig 22678 bp, 23 predicted proteins | sample HulkmetaG_FD_191571 | JGI IMG/M metagenome (GOLD analysis project Ga0256914, IMG submission 191571) | Hydrothermal chimney microbial communities from Main Endeavour vent field at the Juan de Fuca Ridge, Pacific Ocean - Hulk | ecosystem: Environmental > Aquatic > Marine > Hydrothermal vents ... | reverse complement strand
TGATACCAGTCCGGCGAGGATCCGTAGGTTTTGTATTCCCGGTATCCCAGGGCGGCAAGATCATCCAGGCCGAGATTTTCGTCAATCGCTGCCAGGTACACATACCCGGCGGAAAATGTAAACGGCCCGGCGTTGTTTTCATAGGAAAAGGAGAGATAATCTTTATTGAGCCAGCTGCCGGCAGCTGTCCTGGCACTGCCGAGACCGGGCAAGATCAGTTTGACCTGCATGGTCTTGTCGGCGATCAGCTCAGACTTGATTCCTTCCAGGATCGAGGCGTTGAGATAACGCTCGTAGACTCCCAGTTCGTTCTTTGCAGGGCTGAGTTCAAAGGAGTTGACGTGAAGATTCCGGGCCGGGGCCGAAACCGGACAGAGGGTCTGGGCAAAAAAGAGAGTCCCCAGTGAGATACTCAGGGTGATGATCAGGCGTTTCATGGCGTCTTCTCCTCCCGTCGGGATCAGGAGTAAAGAGTTTTCTTCCTGATATAAACTAACTATCTACCCTCAATATAGTGGTTCATCTCCAATTATGCAAGTTCAAATTTTTATACGGTTCAAAAATTAATACCATCTCTTCGGCTCAGTGGTCCTCGGCCTTGTTCATAAAGGCCTGTACCAGAGGTTCTGAGGTGATGATGACATAAAGAGTGGCGGTCACCTTATCTTCGGGGACATTGTCCAGGCTGGTGATGTTGGATTTGAATTTGACTGTTGCAAGAATGTCCAGCTGTCCGCTCTGCTTTGCGGCATCATAGAGTTCCTGGGAGATTTTTCCATCCTTGTTATAGGCCCAGTAAATGATCTGGTCATGGGCCATGGTGGTCGGTTCCTCGAATTCCAGCATGAGACGCCCAACGATTTTTTTTAAGTCATCGCGGGTGCCGTTTTCCTTGCGTTGATACACGGCAAGAATCATGTCTGATTTTTTGGAAGCCACAACGAACACATCGTGATCCTGGAACTTGTAGGTGCCTGCATAGGCCTTGTCGACGGGGAATTTTGCAGCGGTTTGTTTTTGCTTATCGGTGAGAATTCTACCGATATAATAGCCGTCCATGCCCAGTTTTAAGGCGGCGACCTGGGAGGCCAGCACGTCGATGGGACGGGATTTGGACGTTGCGGCACAGCTGCCGGACACATCGGAGAACAAACTCACCCAAGAGAGCAGTAACGCCAGCAGCAGGGGGGAAATGGGAATGGTGAAATACCTTGAGGTTTTCATGGGACGCTCCATAAAAATACCGCCCCGGACTCCATGTTGTTTCGGGATTCCAGGGCGGTATGGGATTGAGCAATCAAATACGGAATGTATTTTTGATATGCTTAGTTGAGCTGATTATTGCTTATAACGCTCTTTCTGCTCAGCCTTGATGGCCTGCATGACATCCTCACCAAAGCCTTTCTTGTACCAGGCATGTTCGGGCTTGGCCAGAATAGCTTCGATTTCCTTCTTGTACTTGTCGGTCATGCCCTTCTTCTCAGCCAGATGCATGAGTTCCGGGATGAACTTGAAGTAGAAGTTGTGAGCAACGTCATAGAGACCGTGCCAGTGGGTGTAGTCGGGACCCTGCATGGCGGCGCCGTGACGGGCGCGGCGTCCTTCATGATGCCAGAGTTCCCACCAGTACCAGCCCAGCTCGGTGTGGAAGGTGGAACCGTGGATCAGTCCGTCCTTCTTGGCCATGCCGTAGAGCTTCTTGGTCGGTTTGGCGAATTTTTCATTGTAGGTGACGACCAGGGAATCGAACTGCTTGTAGAAGTTTTCAACCTGCTGCTGACCATGACACTGCTTGCAGGTGATCTTCATGTTGTTCCGACGATCTTCCCAGCTGACAACCTTGACGGCCTCTTTCTCCACCGGAACTTTCTTCCATTTGCCGTCAACCAGCTTGAACTCTTTGAACTTGACGTTGGCGCCCACCTGGGGAGGTACTTCACCCGGGATATCCTTCTGGGTACCATCTTCAAAGACGACACGGTTGAGTTTGGAAGAAACTTTGGGACGCAGGGTCCAGGAGATACGGTCACCGACGTTATGAGTATTTTCGGTGATGCCGCCATCGGACTTGACGGTGGCGCCCATATGGCAGGTGGAGCAGGTGGGAGCGGAATAGTAATCCTTGCCGAGAACCCACTTGCCGGCCTTGAGGATGTTCATGCCGTTCATGCCCTTCTCGCGAACAGAAGAGTAGTAGGCGATACCGTGCTTGGACTCGTTGTAGATCTCCATCTGTGGATGATCCGGGCCCAGATGACACTTCCCGCAGTTTTCAGGCTGACGGGCGGTGGAAGAACGGAAGGAATGCTTGCTGTGACAGGCGTTACAGGCACCCTTGGTTCCATCCGGGTTCAGACGACCAATACCGCTGTTGGGCCAGGTAGAAGGATCAAGCATGACTGCCTTGAACTCGTTCTTGAGCGGCTTGCCGTCCTTGTCTTTCATGATTTTGACAATGGAGCCGTGACACTGCCAGCAACCATTGACGGCATCGGCCTTGTCTTCCATGGAGCAGATAACTTCACCGACAACGTTATCCAGGGAAGCCATGATCTGGCCGGCGGAAGCGTGATGGGAAGGAGCCATTTCCTTTGCTTCCTTTTCATGACAGAAAGCACAGTCTTTCGGTGACATGATGGTTTTGATCAGGGCGCCTTCATGCTCGTAGGAGCCGATATCACCCTTTTCGGCGGCATGGCAGTTGTAACAGGCAATCTGTCCGTCCTGGGCAGCCGCATGGGGAGAGTTCTTCCACTGCTGAACCAGTGAGAAGTTCTCCTTTAAGTGACAGTTGACACACTTGACATTCATTTCCTTGATTGCCGGATCCGAGGCGTTCTTCGACTTCTCGGTGGTGGCAAAGGCGGAGCCGGCGATGAAGATACCGCCCACCAGCACAAATGCCGTTTTTTTCCAAAGTTGCATATGCTATCCTCCTGTTTTGTACTTTGGCACTACTATCTGTGCGCCGGGGTTTCCCGACACACCCACTACCTCACAACTTCGTTTTTACACCTCCTTTTTTCTGTTGGTTACCTCCTTTTGTTGTTTGATCTTTTTTTGCCTTACTCCGGATGGAATTTTATGCCGCAGTGTGACCGGCACGTTTTTCCTGCCAGAAGGGAAAGATTTTACCGAGAATATAAAGAATGATTATCGGCGCCACCATAATGATGACGGCAGCGAGAATTCCCTCTTTTTCAAGCCATTCCGGGTGAAATGCGACGCTGCCGCGTTCACTTTTCGACATGAGCTGTCCGCCGATGACAACGTTCCAGCGCATGAGCAGTACCTGAATGAGAATCATCAGTGAAACAATGGGAGCGAAAAACTTGACAATACCGTCACTGAAACGGATGAGGCTGAGAAAGCCGAGCAGGAAAAAGGGAATAACCGAGAAGATCATTACCTGATAGACCCAGTAGGACTGATAGAGCGGACCCCAGAGCAGTGATTCCAGCACGTGCCAGTGATGGGTCGACATATAGAAGTGGGTGAACACCTCAAGCATCTCGAAGACAAAGTCAAGGATAAAAAATCCCCAGAGAAATTTGATACAGGTGCGCACACAGTCCATATCAACCTCTTCCCGCCGGATCGTCTTGATCACGAAGTAAGTCAGGATGATACCGGCGATCCCGGAGACACAGGCGGAAAGCAGGAAGATCAGCGGCATGAGTGGCGTGGCCCAGAGGGGATTTGCCTTGACACCGCCGAAAATGAAACCGACGTACCCGTGCAGCACGCAGGCCATGGGAATACCGATTCCGGCGAGAAAACTGATGATCTTGTGATCCAGTTTCATGGCGCGGGCGCCGATGTTGTCGCTGCCCATGGTCAGAATGCCGTAGAGAAAGCGCATAAAGCCGCGGGACTTCTGCTTCAGCTCCACCAGGGTGCCCCGGTAGATGAAGAGAATTTCCAGAATCAACACCACCATGTAGGCCGAATAGATGTAGCCGAAACCGGCCATTGCCGAGGTGGGATTCGGGGTCAGCATCATACTCATGGCCCGTTCCGGATGGCCGAGATGGTTAAGCAGCGGCCAGGTGGCGCAGATCAGAAATGCCAGCGCAAACAGCAGGGCGAAACGGGAAATGGGTTGCAGGGTTTTGACGTGAAAGACATGATACAGGGAGCTGACGATAAACGCTCCGGCCACGATACCGGTGATATAAGGATAGAGAACGATCATCAGGCTCCAGTGAACGTGCAGATCGTTGGGAAAAACGTAATTTGTCAATGCGGCTGCACCGCCATGCAGGGGACTCATTAGACCACCTCCCTTCGTAAGCCGAGATAATGCAGTGATGGCTTGTTGCCCATGTCCGGTTTGAGAATGGAAATAACGTGGGGCTCATGCATAATTTTGTAGACCTCGGAGTTCTTGTCGTTGAGGTCACCGAACTTTCTGGCCTGTACCGGACAGACATTGACACAGGCCGGCAGCAATCCCTTCCGTACACGGTGGTAGCACCAGGTGCACTTGTCCGCGGTCTTGGTAACCGGGTTGAGAAAGCGCACCGAATAAGGACAGGCCTGAATACAGTAGGCGCAACCGACGCACCTTTTTTTGTCGATGAGAACGAAGCCGTCCTCGGTCTGGAAGGTGGCACCCACAGGGCAGACCTGCACACAGGAGGGTTTCTCGCACATGTTGCAGAGCTTGGGAACGAAAAAGGTGTCGCGGACCGGATGGGGCAGGTCCTCCCGCGGTTTAGTATAGCCGTCAAGACCGCCGTTGGGGGAATCCACATAGACATTGTCATGGTCGTCGATGATGTAACGTTCCACCCAGGTCCGGTAGTTGCCGTCAGGGACGTTGTACTCGTTCTTATCGGCGACGCAGCATGATCCGCAGCCGATACAGCGGGTGATGTCAACGATAAAGGCAAATTTTTTTCCCTTGATGAAAGGCCCCTTCTCTTCCTTCATGCCGGGAAGCTGCTCCGGCAGTTCAAAGGCTCCGGCGGGAATAACCAGCAGCAGAGAACCGGCAATGGTTCCACTTGCCACTTTTTTGATAAAGGCCCGTCGATCCTGTCTGATCTCGGCCAGTATTTTTTCTCTCTCCATTATTTCTTCTCCTCCTTCATGTTCATCATCTCTTTGGCAAGATTCACGTAATACAGCGGAGCATGAACATGGTGACACTGGTCGCAGTTATGGTCGGTCCGCACTTTTTTCTCCTCAAGGTGAGCCGGCAGCTCGACGACCTTGATCGAAGTGACCGGGCGGGCCTTGATGGCCTTGTTGTGGCAACGCAGGCAGAGTTCTCTGATTTCCTTACCCTGTTTGCGCGGCATTTTGGCAAAGACCTTACCCTTTTCATCCACATGGTTGGCATAGGCCGAGTGGCACATCTCGCAGGAGACGGTTTTGTGCACCCCTTTCAAATGAATCTTCTTGATGAACGGATGGCAATCAAGGCATGATTCATTGGTCATGTTTCGCAGCGGCCGGTTTATTTCATCCTCAATGGCTCCGGGCCGGTAATGACCATACTTGCCGAATCCATCGGGAAGAAACGCCTTTCTGGCATAAAAGCCGCCCACACCCACGATAATCAATACTATCAGTAGAATGATTACATGGGTCAAATATCCTGACTTGTAATTTTCCTCCACCACATCCTCCTAACACAAAATTAAACAACCTCGGAAAATGAAATCCCCTTCTAACATGTCAAAATCCTATGACAAAGACATTTGCAATTCCCGTTCCAAAAAAAAAAGGTCAATATTTCATGGAAATACCCTCCTGCACTTTTCCTGCTGCTACCCACCGGTAACACTATAGCATGCCTTCCTGTTACCGATTGGTAACGGAATCGGCCATGCTCTGTTTCCCGTAACTTGTTGAATTTAAAATGATTAATTCTCAATCTCCCGGGGGAGAGTGTTGTCGGTCACCGGCATGGAACCGGTGCCGGAGCGGAGTGCGGGTATCGTCCTTGACACCTGTTGATAAATCCCGTACATTTTTCAGGTTACCTGCAATCACCGAATTTTTCAATCAACATCCATCAGCCGAAGGTTCACGTTTATGTTTGGTATAGGTCTTCCGGAGATGCTCGTTATCATGGCAGTGGCTCTCATTGTCGTCGGCCCGGAGAAGCTGCCGGATCTTGCCCGGAAACTGGCGCAGGGAATTTTTGAACTCAAACAGACCATGAATACCCTGAAAGACAGTCTCAGCGATGAGAGAAAAATCATCAGTAGTGTTCAGGATGATCTCAATAAAACGGCCGGCGCCATCAAGGATAGCATCAAAACCGAACTCCTTGATCAGGAAACCCGGACCTGGGAGGAGGTCAAGGAGGAGAGGGCCGATGAGGGCGAAGATGCCGCAGGCACCAAAGAGGTGGCTGCAGATGATATGATTTACAGGCAGGAAATTCCCGGAGAGGAAGAAAAAAATAGCGGGAGTCCGGAAGGGGGAGATGAAGCGGAGGGGATTGCCCGCAGCGGGGACCGGGAGAGCGCCGGCGAGGTGGAAGGGGACAGCGTCCGGGAGCCCGAGGACGAGGCCGGAGACGGAAAAGAGAGCGCATGTTAGCGGCGCTGGAACACTTCGCTCCCCATCACCGGGAGCTGAGGCGGCGGCTTATCAGGATTTTTCTGGCAATTGCCACGGCCTCGATCATCGCCTACCTTTTCATCGAGCCCATCGTCCAATTCTGCCTTCGGCCATTATTTACCGCTCATCCGGGTATCAGGCGCCTGGTCTATACCAACCTCACCGAAGCGTTCATTACCTATATCAAGCTGGCTCTGATGATCGGGGTCATCAGTTCTTTCCCGGTCATTCTCTATCAAGTCTGGATGTTTGTGGCACCCGGCCTCCTGGACAAGGAGAAACGAATCGTCATCACCATCGTGCTCTGGGCCTCCCTGCTCTTTACGGGAGGGGCGTTGTTCGCCTACTTCATCGTCCTGCCGAAGATGCTGACCTTTTTCATGGCCTATGCCGGGCCGGATCTCAAACCCCTGCCGCGGCTGGGTCACTATCTCTCCTTTGTGGCCCGGATGATAGCGGCCTTTGCCCTGGCCTTCGAGATTCCGTTTCTCATGGTAACCGCAACCCGGACCGGACTGGTTTCACGGGATCATTTCCGCCGCAAGCGGAACTATTTTTATATCGTCATCGTGGTGGGCGCCTTTTTGCTCTGCGCGGGAGAGCTGACCGCCACGGTTCTGCTCGCCCTGCCGCTTTTCGCCCTTTATGAGGCGGGTATTATCGCCGGCAGGGTCCTGCCGGGTAGTTAGGATTTTCTTTTGCCGTTCCCCATATATTTTCCAAAATAACGTCCCAACCGATCGCGGGGAGAGTTTTTGCTGACAAATTCCGTCCAGCCCCAGGGCGAGTTGATGATCTTGAATCCCACATCCTGGTAGAGTTCATCTGCGGCGTGCTCCGACCACACCGGCCTCAGTTTCACCTTGATGGTCAGCTGATCGTCGGAAATAACGGCCACGCAGGTCATTACGTTGGAGTTGAACTGGATTGGAACCTGGGTAAGGCTCAGGCCGTCATCGGAAACTTCCCTGATAATACCGTCATACGCTCCTCTATTGTCACAGATATGGGTAACGTATCCGGAAACCTTGTACCGATTGTTTTTTCTCTTGATAAACGTCATTCCGTCACCCCGTTCGCAGCGTTGGCGTTTTCTTGTCGGGCGACATGCCCAGACTTGCCATGACAAAATGCAAGCAATATGCCCGTTGGAAAATACCTGAATGACTGAGATTAACAATCTGTTTTACTTGTGTTTTATATATTTTGACTCCGGAAAGGTTTATCTGGATACACGGAGCATTCCTTTTTTTCGGATTCGTTTTTCCTGAAACAAGGACAACGTGTTTTTGGTTTGTTTTTCTGGAATATTAATGTTGACAGGGTGCCGGACGACGACGCTGAAGGCGGCCTGCTACCTGGGAATGATCTCCGGGGTGATGTCGTCGAAAGAGAGAATTTTTGTGCCCTTGTGATCCAGGGCAAAGGTTTCGGCGTTCTCCTTGCCTTTCACCGGGATGAACTCATGACCCATGGGGCCGAGCACATCACTGCCGAGCACAAAGAAAACATCCCCGGCTTTCATGATCGAGGTGGAGTAATATTCAGTGACAAAAATGGAGGCGATTTCCTCTTTCTTTTTATCCCGTTCATACTTTTTGATGTTGAAATAGTATTTGAACATATCCTTGCAACCATCAAAGACAGCATAACTTCCGTCTTTGAAGACGATCTCGGCCACCCATTTCGGGTATTTGGCCACGAACATGCCGCAGACCGGGCATTTGTCTTTTCTCGCCGGTTTGACGAAGTCGGCGGCCCCTGCCGGGGGTGCGAACGGGGCCGAAAATATGCAGAGAAAGAGAAGGGGGTAAAGCAGTTTTTTCATGTAATCGCTCCTGATAATCTGATCTGTTGATGAAAGCTGCAGGCCGGTTTCGTGTCTACGCTCAATATAGCCTGTGGCATTTCCCCTCTCAAGCTAAAGCTACAGCTTCCACCTGCGGCATATTGTCGCAGCGCAACAAAAAAAGGCCCGGAAGCGTAAACTCTTCCGGGCCTGGGCTTGCCTTATTTTTCCTCTTCTTTCTGCGCCTTTTTGTAGATATCGGAGAGATATTTGGAAATGGCATTGACCTCCTTTTCGCTGATATCCTGAACATGGGGTTTCATGATATTTGCATTGCGCCATTTCCGCACGCCGCTCTTGATATCGTTGAGCTGATTGACCAGGTACCAGTAGGTCTGGCCGGCCAGGGAGGGATAGACAGCCGTGGTGGAGCGTCCCTTTTCTCCGTGACAGGTCTGGCAGTATCTTACCCGGTAAAGGGTGGCCCCGTCTTCTTCCATGCCCGGTGGGATGGATGCAGTTGCCGCCCCGGGTTTGGTGGATTCGGATCGGTAGGGATTGGGAAGATAGGCCACGGGGATATTTTTCTTTTTCCAGCTCATCATCAACAGAGAGAGGGCCTTGGCCTCTTCATCGGAGAGCATGAAGTTGATCATCAGCGAGTCCTTGCTGACCTTTTGTGGATTTTTAAAATGTTCCATGTGCCAGTTGAGTACGCTCTTTTTGCCCTCAACGGTGTCAAAGACAAAGCCTTCCGGATACTTGCTCCCTTCAAAGGTCAATTCCGGTCCCACGGTCATACCCGTGCCCTCGATAATATGGCAGATGGTGCAGTTTTTCTCCTCCATCAGTTTTTTAGCCAGGTTGATCTGCGGCATGTCCTTTGTCCGCCGATCGCTGCGGTGGCACTGATTACAGTTCATCTCGATCAACGGTTCGGTGGAGGCAAAGCCATACTCCTTGGCAAGGGCGGTGGTGTACATGGGGGTCATCCAGTGATGCACCTCGCCGTGGGCATCCTTGGCCCTGGTGGCCTGACCCTGGCCGTCGTGACAGGTGGTGCAGCCGAAATCTTTGAACGGATGAGTTTTTTTGTAAAAATCAAGATCCGGGTGGGTGGCGAAGGGCTGTTTTTCTCCTTCCAGGCCGGGAATATCGATGCCCAGATGACAGGTCTGGCAGCGGTCGGTGACTCCCAGATCCGGATTCCAGATCTGATATAAACCCCTGTCCACCGAAGCCGCCACTTCAGGACCGAGTTTTTGGGATACCAGCTGGATGAATTCATCCTGGTATGATTTCCATTCCGTGTACTTTTCTTTGAGTATTACTCCGGCAGTGAGCAGCAGAACCAGGAGACCGCCGACTACCAGCAGGATTTCATCACGTATTTTCATATTCGCTTCCAGCCGATAAATTAGATTAATGTTGGATGATGGGGCCAGGCCTGCCAGGGCATGTAGAGGCCCCAATTGGGTCCGCGTAGCACCAGGCCGACGAAGCTGAGACAGGCAATAGCTATGATAATAATCAGAAAAACGGTGTTTTGAATGGACCTGCTTCTGGGAAACCAGATGCCGGCGGCACTGCCTGGCGACCTGTCAAGATAGGGCCAGACCGCGGCGAACAGCACCAGGAAACCGGGAATCAGGATGCCGCCCACAAGACCGCCGTTTAAGGTATAGCCGCTGAAACGGATGGTTGTGATGGTCACCAGCTCCTGGAGCCACAGAAAGTACCAGGGTGCCTTGGCCGGATTGGGGGTCCATTCCAGCGAGGCTGGTTCTTCCAGTGGAATGGTGAAAAAGGTGGAGAGGAACATGACGATCGCCGTGGTAAAGAGGAAGACGATCATGATACGAATGAGGGTGCCGGGGACAAAGAGCCGGCTCTTCTCCTTGAGCCGATGGTAAAGAACCGTGGGCCTTACGCCCCGGGTAATGCCCATGAGGGTGTAGGTCTTACCCTTTACCGGTTCGCCGCGAACTTCCTCTTCCGGGATGTTTTCGACTGCTGCCAGGCCGCCGTCCTTTCTGATTCTCCACATATGCCAGGCGATGAGACCGGTGGTCACCAGCGGCAGCACCGCGATATGCAGGGTGTACCAGATGATCAAGGTGTTCTGGCCGATGATGGTGCCGCCCTGCATGAGAAACTGGATCTGTTCGCCGATCACCGGGGCGCTGCGGGCAATGTTGGAGCCGATGGTGATCGCCCACAGGGCAAGCTGGTCCCAGGGGAGCAGGTAGCCGGTGTAGGAAAGCAGCATGGTCAGCACCAGCAGAACAAGGCCGAGGATCCAGTTAAGGGGGCGATTGGCGCCGATATTTCTGCTGGAGCGTTTGAAGGCGCCGGTGAGAAAGACCCGGATCATATGCAGAAAGACAAAGGCGACCATCAGATGGGCGGACCAGCGGTGCATCCGGCGGATAAACCAGCCGTAGGAAACGGCAAATTCAACATCCTTGATGGTGTGATAGGCACGTTCCACCGACGGCACATAGACGAACATCAGGATGACCCCGGTCACGGACAGCAACACGAAGAGGGCCAGGGTAACAGTTCCCAGCCAGGCGGAATAGCTCCATGACCTGCTTTTCTCGGTGATTTTGGCGGGAAACCAGTGCAGCAGCAGGTTAAAACCGATGGCCTGCGCCGCTTCCCTGTCGGACCCGGGAGACCAGCTCCAGAAGAGCGATCTCGACTCTTTTTTCGAACTCACCATTGTTCAGCTCCAGTTAACTTACACTTTCAGACGAAAATCCTTCTCCACCTTCTTTCCCGTATCCACCAGTATGTCACCATCCGGTGCGATTTTCATATCCCAGGGAGGCAGGTCCACCGGAGCGGGTCCATCATAGATGGTGCCGTCCCCTCTGAATTTGGAACCGTGGCAGGGGCAGTGATACTCCCACTCCTGGACGATTTCCGTGCCGTCGGGCAGGGTTACCTTCTGGGGTTTGGGCAGCTTGACCTCCTTGACCGTACACCCCAGATGGGTGCAGACCGCAGAAACCGTGTTGAACTCGTTTTTTTTGCGGATGACGAACATCCTCTCCTTGGGAAGGAACACCTGCCCTTCCGGAAATTTTTTCGGTTTGCCGATGAGCATCTTCTTGAGCGGCTCATAGAGCACGTTGGGCTTGATGGAGCGGAGAAACATGTAGACATTGCCGAAAACCGCACTGCCGATGGCGCAGACGGACAGCATCTTCAGAAACCTTTTCCGGCTGACTTTTCCGGAGTCACCCTGTTGTTCAGATGTCATGATTGCACCTCTTTCATCTTACTGTGGTTGCAAAAAAATATGTTTAAATCAGTTTGTCCAGATATTTCAGGCCATAGCCCAGCGCTTCGTCGTCACAGATATCCACGCAGAGTCCGCAGCGGGTGCAGAGCGAGGAATCCACATAGGCTGATTTACCGGTATTGACGCAGTTGTTGAGTACCTGGGGAACAAGGCAGACACTCTGGCAGCGTTTGCAGTTGGAACATTTTTCCCGGTCCCATTTGATCCGCAGAGGCGAGAGCAACCCGATGAGCTGGTAAGAGACCCCCACCGGACAGAAATAACGGCACCAGGCCCGCCGGCTGTAGAAAATCTCAAAGAGCAGCAGCGTCGCCACCCAGAGGAGCATGAGGGAAGGCCCGTAGACCACGGCACGGCTGATGATGGAGACGGGATTGATGGTTTCAAAGACCGTGTAGCCGGTGATGAGTGCCAGGCCCAGAAAGATTACATAGAAGTAGTAGCGGATATTGCGGTCAAAGCCGTGATTGCGGATTATTTTTTTGGTGCGCAGTTTTTTGTGGATCATCTCGCCCAGTTCGGCCAGCCAGTGATAGGGGCAGATCCAGGAACAGAACGACCGGCCGCCGAAGAGCAGGTAGATAATAAAGATGGTGGCCATGCCGATGATCAGATTGATCATGATAATCTTGCTGGCCAGAATGAGCTGAAATGCGGCCAGGGGATCGATCTGGTGGAAACCCAGTAAGCGGGAGCCGCTCAGCGTCCCTTCCAGGATCTGGATGTCAAAGAAAAAGGAGGCGAAAAAAAGAAACTGGACAAAGAGCAGGACCGACCAGCGGATGATTCGCCATTTATGGCGGCGATGACCCGGCTGCGGGGTGTTACGACTCCGGAGACCGGCACCCTTGAAACTCCTGACACTCGTTGTTGACGCCTTGGTATCACGATTGGTTTTCATGTTGACTGTCCTCCCTCGCCGACATGATCCTTGTTTTTCCCCGGCCATTTTTTCTGGGGAGAAATGGTGATCGAGGCAACCGGAGTGGGGCATTTTTCTTCACAGACTCCGCATCCCACACAGCTTGTCTGCACCACGGGAAAGAACGCCCCCTTTTCCTGTGTCTCTGATTTTGGTTCAAAGACGATGGTTTTTTCGTCCCTGATGGGGCATTCATCCAGGCAGACCCGGCAGCCGCTTTGCGCCAGGCTGGAGCCGGTGACAAAGGCGATAAGCCAATCAAGATCGGAGAGCTTGACCTTTGCAATGAGTTGGGGCAGGGTGGATTCGGAGATCTCGGGCATGGAAAAACGTTCCTGCAGTTTCGTTTTTTCCGCCGGACTGATTCTGCCGGCCAGCCGGGCGACAATATCGCGCAGTTCCGTGACGATGTCGCCTTTTTCCGGGTGCTGCTGCAGTTGTTCCAGCCTGAAGAGCAGATCGTTTTTGCCGAGCATGGCCAGGCAGGTTGAGGGTGAGCTGACAACGGCAATGCCCATTTCCGCATCCTTGCCCAGGGACAGGTGATGGTTCAGAGCCCCGGTGGGACAGGCCAGCACGCAGGGCAGGCCGCTGCAGAGGATACAGCCTCCCCGGCGCGGAATAATGTAGGGGGTGCCGATGCCGAATCCCTGGTCGATATCGGCCAGGTGGATCACCTGGGGTGGGCAGACCTGCAAACATTGGCCGCACTTGATGCAGGAGGCCAGGAAGAGGTCTTCGTCCAGGGCGCCGGGTGGTCTCAGCAGCACCTTGTTTTTTTTGCGTAACAGCGGTACGCTCACCGCTCCGTAAGTGAGGGCGGCGCCTGTGGCCACAAAGGTGGAGGCCTTGAGAAAGCGCCTGCGGCTGATTTTTTTCTCTGCTTGTGCCATTGCCTTTTACCGGATCTTGTTTCAGGGCTCGGACCGGACACCGGAATCAGAGCCGTTGGGCCCCTTTTCCTCCTGTTCCTGCCCGGTACCCAGATGTTTCAGCAGGTTTTCGTTGGCCAGATGTTTGCCGGAGAGCATCAGCCTGACTACCGTCTGGTAATCGAGACTGTTTTCCAGCGGCGAGAGAGTGGCGGCAAAGCCGTATCCCATGGGCGTTTTGGGATCGTCGGCAATCCAGTGGGCCTTGGTCGCCTCGATCCATTCGGTGGTCTTGAAATCGTTGACCCAGACGCGGGCCTGTTCGCGCCAGGGTTGAACCGCCAGCCAGAGGATGGCGCAGCCGATATCGTCGAAATAATATGGCCGTCCACGCTGGTCAATCACCTGGGCCGAGTAGCGGCGGTCACTGAGCGCCATTTTGCACTGTTCACAGGCCACCCGGTCCCAGACAAAATCCACCGGCAACTGCTCGTCGTTACTCGGGCTGCACCCGGGGAGCAGGGGCATAAGCAGGAATGCTCCCAGGATGAGATGGAAGAATTTGCCGGTGGAAATTTTCATGGCCTCTTACACCAGGTCCCCCTTTCTGAAGCGGAAATATCCCAGGCAGGAGAAGAGCCAGCCCAGGAACATGGGATAGAAAATGGTATAGGCCATCACTCCGCGGTATCCCAGGGTATCGAGAATCACATAGGAAGCCGGTCCCATGGAGGTCAGCTCCGGATCAAAGAGCAGGACCGCACCGGTCCTGAAAACCATAACCGGGTTGAGCAGGGCCACTCCGACGATGACGCTTTCCATGATCCGTTGCTGGAGCATGAGACCGATGAGAATGACGTCGATAAAGAGTAAAAAGACCAGCCAGATGAGGATGGAAAGCCCAAGGCCCCACTCCTGTTTTTTCACCAGGGTGGAGATAAACATGCCGATTCCCAGGAAACACCAGGAAAGCGTGCCCAGCAGGAGGGCATAATATCCTGTCACCTGCCAGGACACTTCCAACCCCTTGACGGCGCCCCAACCAATGGCCCCGGCCATGGCCAGGGTAATGGGAATGAAGATCAGAAAAAATCTGGAAAAGACCTTGCCCCAAAAGTAGGCGGCCAGGGAGATGGGCATGGAGAGAAAGTATTCAAGGATATTCGATTCCCGATCACCCACTACGCTGCGCACCGTTGATATGAGAATCATGATCGGCAAAATGGCGACGCAGAGCTGGATATAGGTAATGAGCAACCGGCTGAGACCGGTGAAACCCATGACCCTCGATTCGGTCACCCCCAGCACGAAGAGCAGGACAATGGCGCCGCCGAAGACCAGGCTGTACATCAGAAACCATTTGGCGCGCACCGACTCCCGGAAATCGGCGAGGGTTACCTGGAAAAATGTCGTCATCTTTATTGGATACGCAGTTTTTGAATATGATTTGCAAAATGAGAAACGGAAGTGAGAAATCGCAGTCGTTCCGTTCCCAGGAAACGTCCTTCAAATTCCAGTTCATCGTCACAGCGGCTGAAGTCCCACTCGTCAAGCATGTTTTTCGCAGCAGCGGGAAGATCGGTGAGGCGGATGAGGCAGCTCAACATGGTTTCACCCAGGCGTGACTCGTCAATAATTTCGTCCTGTACCACCCGGCCGTAGTCCATCTCGATGATACGGTTGACCAGGTTGCTGATTTCATCCACCCGATGGCTGGAGAGCAGCATGGTGGTGTCTTTCATCGATTGGAGCAGCTGCAGAAAAAATGTCTGACGGGCCTGGGGATCGAGGTTGGCTGCCGGTTCATCCATAATGAGAATATCCGGCTGGCCGGCAAGGGCCAGGGCAATGAGCAGTTTCTGCTTCATACCGCCGCTGAGTTTTTGGAACGACTTGCCGCGGTTTGCATCGATATCAAGGCCCAGTTTTTCCGCCTGACGGCCGATGGCCTCGCTGTTGGAGCTGCTTGAGACGGCGGCGGAAAAGTGGACCAGTTCTCCCACGCTCATCTGAATGGGCGGCGGCAGCTGGGGCACGTATCCCACCCGGTTGAGGATCTCTTCACGGTGACGACGGGGGTTTTTTTCAAAGATGGTCAGCTCACCGTCAAAAACGTACTGGCCGAGGATGGAGCGGATCAGGGTGGTTTTGCCGGCACCGTTGGGACCGATAAGAGCGATGCGGTCACCCCTGTTCACAGTGAGGGTGATGTCGTCCAGGACCCGTGTTTTGCCGAATGTTTTTTTCAGCCCGGTAATCTCGATCATCACTGTCTCAGAAAATACCTGTTGAAATTTGTGTCGTTCCCACCGGGCGGCAGGGGTTCTTCGGGTTCCTCTTCATCTTCGTCATCCTCGAAGGAGGAAAAACGGGCAGGCGCCTCCTCGTCGTCATCAACGTAAATGTCGATTTTCGGCGGATCATAGGCCAGGTTGGCCTCGGAGTGGAGGACGGGATCTTCCGGTGAAAAAACCGGTTTCTCGTCGGTGAAGAGCCGCCGCGGCTCGGAGATGGGCGCCAGCCTGGCCAGCAGATTGATAACACTGATAACTGGAGATCCTGAAAAGAAGAGCATCCAGTCGTTATCCATCCACAGGGTATCGAGAAAAATATCATGGATGTGTGGAGAGTCGCCGTATCCATCGCGGTCACGGTCGAATCCCTCGTAATCACTGTAGTAGTTGCCTTCCCAGACATTGCCGGTGGCCACTCCATTGCCCCGCACCTTAATGGTTTCCAGGTTGTCGATGAAAGCGTTGCCCTTGATGATGTTGCGTGACAGGGTGGAGTTGAAGTCAAATCCGACAATGTTGAAGGCAATGGTATTGGCCTTGATAAAGTTATACTTTTCCGGCTGGAAGGGCGACAGGTCAAAGTAGAAACCGGAGGAACAGTAGACCACCTTGTTATTCCTGATCGTCATATTATCCGCCTCCTTGAGGCCGATGCCCACACCCGTACCGCCCAGGGAGTAGCGAATGGTGTTCTCTTCCACGGTGATGTCGCGGCTGTACATCAAAAAAATTCCCACGGTATTGTGGTGATAGTTGTTACGTCGCACCGTATTGCCGCCGGAGTACATGAAGTGCAGAGAGTAACGGTTGTTCCAGCCCGTGTTGTCCTCGATGAGGTTATCGTTGGAGTACCATATTACCATATCCCTGGAGTCGTGTATGCGGTTGCGCCGGAATATATTGCGATGACCGGCCCAGCAGCGGATCCCGTCGCCGCGCAGCCCCAAGGAAAAGTTTTTGGAGGATATCTCATTACCGGTGATGCTGTTTTCGTGCGCCTCCTGCAGGTCGATGCCGAACAAGGTGTTTTTGATGCGATTGTTCTCGATACGATTGTGCGAGGAACGGATCAGGATACCGGCATCGACCTGGTCATGACTCTCACCTGAATTGGTGATGATCATATTTTTTACCACAACCCCGTCCGCCTTGATGATCAGGACTGATCCATGGCCCCGGCCGTCTATGGTAATCTTGCCGCCGCCATCCAGAATCACCGGTTTGGTGATGATCGCCGGTCCCAGATAGGTGGAGTTCGTCAGCCGGACCTTTTCACCGGCCGGAGTCCGGTCGATCACCTCCTGCAGCAGAGGAGGTGACTGGCCGGACCCGGCCATGGCAAGGGGCAGCGACAGTTGGACGGCGAGAAAAAACAACGCGATATTTTTTAGTAGAGCCAAAACTCGCGAGGTTCAACGGGCAACGGCCGCATCCTTGAGCGCCTTGCGGCGGATAAGCACGGAAAAGGTCAGCAGAACAAAGATCGCCAGGAGAAAGTAAAAGCCCACTGTCGGGTATGAATGGGTGGTGAACTGAGCGACCTTGCCGTCTCCCAGTACCGTGGGCATAAAGGGCTTGACCTTGAATGCTCCCCAGGGGTGCAGGTGATGGCCGAACCAGTAAAGCCACTTGGAGTAGAATCCGAGATAAAGCCACGGAAAACTGGCAGGGATCATTGCCAGCAACCACCAGCCGGGTCCCCGGTAGAAGAAGTAGGCAATGAGCATGATAAAAAAGGTCAGAAAGACAAAGGGAATGACCTTACGGGTGGTGACTGCTCCCACGTCCATGGGATCCATGCCGATATAATGATTGATGGTGTTCATCTCGTTGGCCTTACCGCTCCACTCGGTGAAGTGGAAAAAGACGGGAATTCCGTCCGGAAAGGAAGCCTTGGGATATTGTGGCGCCTCAAGCGACACCATCCACACCGGCATGGTCCTGGCGCCGATGAGATAGGCGTAGAAGCCGGTGGGATGATATTCGTAGATCTTGTCACCAACGTAGGGCCGCAGGTTCTCGGGTGCCTCGTATGATTCCACCCCGTCTGGGATCAGAAATTCAAAGGGCTGGAAAGATTCGTTTTCCTCAATGGCATCCTCTTCATCGATGGCAACAGGATCCCTGTATTCAAACAGGGGTTTCAACGTGTATGTGCCGATCAGCAGCAATAGGGCCGCAAAGGCCAGAATATTGCTGAGCAGCATTCTCTTTTTGATGCTGTTATCCATGGTCGTCTACTCCTGATATCTGAAATTCCGTGACTGCTTCAGTAAAGGCATGTACGGAATTTGCATCATTTGCGAAAAACAGGCGGTTGTAAAAGTCCCGGGGTTGCCGGCAAAGATTTAAGATCACCTCAGATGGACGGGGATATCGTCGTCCTTTTTCTTGTCCACATCGAGGTCCCAGCCCTCTTCATCGTCGCCGCCGCCCACTTCCATCCAGTCGCCTTCCTTCATTTTGAAGCGGCAGGCGTAATCGACAACGCTTTTCATGTCGAGGAAAGAGAATTTTTCGATCTGTTTGATCATGTCCGGGTTGGCGTTGCGCCGCTTGCCGATCTGAATCCAGCTGAATTGGCGGACCAGGTAAAGATATGTCTGGCCGGCAATCACCGGAAAGTAGCCGGGTTCGGTCTTGCCCTTTTCAAGTTTCGTGGGCTTGGCCGCACCTGCCTGTCCTTCGGCCTTGGGTACCGGATCCTTCCAGTTGCCCTGACCGTGATCACCGTGGCAACGGACGCAGTTTTCCTCGTAGAGTTTTTTTCCCAGGGCGAGGTCGGTTGTCCAGTCGGCATTCTGGAGGATGGCGTCTTTGTACTTGCTCAGTTCACCGGGTCCGATGGCCTTGGCCACGGCATCCAGAAATTCCTTTTCCGATTTGAACTCCTTTTCCTCAAGGGTTTTAAGTTTTTTGAAGTTGTCGTCACCCACGGTTTCCTGCAGACGGTCCAGGGAGATGGGCCATACCTCCTTGCGAAGGTTGGAGAGAATATAGGAAGGACCGCCCGGGCCGGTGCGGGGTTCGGGATTCATCTTCAGGGTCTGGATGTAGGAGCAGACATCGCGGATATCCTGGGCGCCTTCGATTTGCATGGCAAAGGGATACATGGTGGGATTATCACGATTTTTTGCTCTGATATCAGCTATCTGCTTGATGAGAACCGTGGTGTGCTGACCGGCGAGCTGCGGAAAGACACCCAGGGGATCTCCCCAGCCGGTGGGAAAATGGCAGGCAGCACAAACAGTGTAGATTTCCGTGCCCTCCTCAACATCACCTTTAAGTCTCAAGGCCTCAAGCGCCTCTTTGGCAGTGGCCTTCCACTTGCCGCCTGGCGGTGGTTTGGCAAGGGCCGCGGCCTTGGCTGCGGCAGCTTTGCGCATCTCCTCGGGGCTCATGGGCTCGCCGCCTAAGGCGAGGTTGACGGGTGCAATGAGGAAAAGCGCCAGAACCACTACTGCTGCGAGGGATTTGGGTGTACCGGATGAATTTCCTTTCACTTGTTCTACCTCCTTTAAAAGTTGTAAATCCGAAATCCGGAAATCTGTCCGGATTACTTTTCAATTTTTACATTGGACAGGTATTCGGCAATGCACATCAGGTCGTCATCCGTGATCTTGTTGTTCTCTATGTAAGGCTGGATGCCGCGCATTGCCTCGGAATTGCCGTTGGTACGTTTTTTCTCTAGTATGTCTTTCATCTGCTGAAAGAGATAGATCTTCTGGTTGCCGGCATGGCGGGGATAGGTCTCGAAGCCGGGAATAAGGTCTCCCTTGTGATAGTATATCCGGCCGCTGACCTTGATGATGATGTCCAGGTATTGAGCGGTGCTCTCCTTGCCGATGAGTTCTTCCAGGGCCTGGATGTACTTTTCCTTGCTTCTGAATTTTTTCTTGTAAAGCGGTTTTAACAGTTTCACCTTTTCAATGGGCATCCCCTCGCGGATAAGTTGTCGGTACATCTCTTTCTTTTTGAGGGAATATTTTTCCTTGGTTTCGGTGCGGACCATACCGCGTCCCTCGGGACCGTGACAGGTATGGCAGGTCAGTTTGACGTACAGCTCGGCACAGTCACGCGCCGACACGGCCGATCCCGGGAATATGCCGCTGAAAATGAAAAAAGTTGCCGTTATCGCAAAAATGCGTTTGTCCATTGTATTTCACCTACCAACCATGAATCATGAAATCATCCGCAATCCCGGCTGCAGCTTTCGGGAATGCGGATGTTGAAAGGTCATGGGCCCGGGCGGCTTACACCGCCGGGGCCCATGATGTCTTTTCCGTGAAGCTCGGTTATTCGCCGTCAACGATTTTTTTGGCGAAGATACCGCGACTGGCGCATTTGACCAGATACTGCCAGGCCATCTCCTCGTTGAGAAAGGCGTCCTGCCACTTGTTTTCCTTGGCAGCCTGTTTGGCCTTTTCCCGATAAGGGAAATGCATCTTGAACTGCTCAACCGCATCCCAGAACTGCAAGGCGGCTGTTTTGTTCAGAAGTTCGGGCATCTTGGCATCTTCGATGTCCTCGTCTTCCTTGTTCCAGTTCTGTTCCATGTACTTCTGGACCGCCACTGCGGAACCCACCGGATCTTTTTCGTTACAGATCTTGCCGGCCTGAGCCGCAGGGATCAGCTTGGGACAGACATAGTTGATCACACCGCCGATAATCCCGATGGTGTCGTCATTTTGCTTCACCTTTGCCTCGTAGTTGGCCTTGTAATCCTCCCCGGCCATGACGCCGCTCACCAGACACAGGAGCGCGGCAAGGGTAAAAAGTGAAGAGATCAGCTTCATACAGTTTTTCTTCATGAGTCATCTCCTGTAATAATAAGTCATAGATAATCCGTACACATCAGCGGCGGGTATCAGGGTTTGACCAGCAGGTATCCCATCATTTCGAGATGAAGGGCGGAGCAGAACTCCGTGCAGTAGAACGGGAAAACCCCCTCCTGGTCCACCTTGAACTTGAAGGTGTTGGTCTCGCCGGGCTCCAGGCTGCCGTTGATGTTGTACATGTAGACGGAGAAACCGTGGGTCTCGTCTTCCGCCCTTTCCAGGTTGGTGACGTGCCAGGTGATCTCGTCGCCCACCTTGACCTCGATGATTTCCGGGCTGTAATGGCTGCGGATCAGGGTGGAGTGGATGGTTACCTTGTTGCCCTCGCGCACCACTTTTTCCTTGCCCGGACGGACGCGGTTCTTGAACCATTTCTGCTTGTAGCGCTTGATGGGTTTGAGTTTGTCGGCCTTGATCATGACCGCATAATGGGGCTCACCCAGGGGCAGCGGCATGTCGTAGAGCAGCTGCATGGGTTTGCCGGGGCTGATGTCGATGAGCTGATGGTTCTGGGGGTGCAGCGGGCCCACCTGCACAAAGCGGTCGATGGCAAGTTTGTTGAGTCCGATCAGATACTTGCCGTCCGGAGAAACGGTGTCGCCTTCGGCGGCAACCAGGTGGCCGACGTTGTAATGAATGGCGACCTTCTCAATGAGTTTGAGGTTGAGGTAGTCCCACTTGGCAATGGCCGAGTCGACAAACAGCGAGGTGTAGGCAATACCCTTTTCCTTGTCATACTGCGTATGCAGCGGTCCAAGGCCGAGCTCGACCTGGCCGTGGAGGGAATCCTTCATGCTCAGGATCGGGATGCCGTAGGGATCCTTGCCCTCGTATTTCTTGTCCGCGATCAGCTTGGTCATCTTCTTGATGTCATACACGGAGACATGGGTATCCAGCTTGCCGGAGACCGTGATGTACTGACCGGTGGGATCGATCATGACGCCGTGGGGGCTCTTGGGTTCGGGGATCAGGAACAGGGCGTTGTTTTCCACCATGGTTTTCATCATGACGACGTCATGACCGTTGATCTTGGTGGTTTTTCCCTCCTTGAAAAGCTTTTCGGCGACCTTGAGGTTGATCATGTGCAGGTAGTCGGTATCCTTGGAGGACATTCCTGCCTCATGGGGCAGCCTGTTTTTCAGGTCGGTGTTACCCGGGCCGAAACCACCCACATAGCGCTCGGAGTTGAATGAGTTGGTGAATACCCAGCCCTCGCTCAACTTCTTGCCGGCATCGGAGAGATCCTGGCAGTAGGGAGGCAGTTCCACGGAAAAGGACTTGTCGGTTTCGATTTTGCCCTTTTCGCGGTTGAACTTCCAGAAGGTCATGGCGCCGCGATACTTCTCGTTGTACTCGGACAGCGGCACGTACTTGTTGGTAAACGGCGCGGCCAGCTGGGAGGCCTGGAGAATATACTCGGTGTTGGGTGTAACAAAGGTGGAGCCGTGCTCATTTTTGATGATCGGGTTGGGAACGATCTGGATGGTGCTGAAGGTCTTGAGATCGATTACCGCAACCCGTGGATTGGCCTTGTCGTTGATGAAGAGATACTGGCCGTCATACTCGCCATTGGTTTCGGACAGGGCCGGATGATGGGTATCGCCCCAGGTGATCTTCTTGCCGCGGATGGTGCCGCCGGACAGAACCTCTTCGCTTTCCACGTCTCCATATCCATATCCCTGCCACGGCTCGGGCGTAAAGACCGAGATGTACTTCAGGATTCTCATGGAAGGAACACCGTAGGCGATGACCTGGCCGGACTGTCCACCGGATGAAAAGACATAGTACTCATCCTTTTTTCCGGAAGGGGTGTAGGTCTTGGCGGCAGCCAGGATATCCTGCTGGGTCAGCCCCCTCTCTTTCATGATTTTGTCCAGCTCGGGAGATTGCGCATTGGCGGTCGCGGTCAATCCCCAGGCAATCATGCCGAAAAGAACAATCTGCGATGCTCTTTTCATTTTCCTCATTCTCTTTTGCATTTAATCACCCTCCTCTCAGGTTAATGAATAATGCGTCCCGGGGTATTGCGGTGCTCTCCCCGACCCCCAGTACGGGGGAGAGTACCGCCGGCCGG
>Ga0256914_1001331_pt1 | contig 22682 bp, 23 predicted proteins | sample HulkmetaG_FD_191571 | JGI IMG/M metagenome (GOLD analysis project Ga0256914, IMG submission 191571) | Hydrothermal chimney microbial communities from Main Endeavour vent field at the Juan de Fuca Ridge, Pacific Ocean - Hulk | ecosystem: Environmental > Aquatic > Marine > Hydrothermal vents ... | reverse complement strand
CCGAGGGGGGTTGCCACGCGGAAGCGGACCAGCCGCGGGGTGACGGTCCCGCCGACGACGCGGGCGGGGACCTTGTGGCTGGCAAAGACCTGTTCAATCCGGTCGGCCTGAAAGTGCAAGTACCGGTCCATCGCCTACCTCCGTTTGCTTGAAAATAGTGCGGGCCGTCCACGAAGCGGGCGCGAATGCACGAATACACCCGGCCCCAGGCCCGAAAAGAGCGACTTGAGTCGCTACCGCCCCCGGCGGCTCCCGCCCGCGATTTTCATCCTTGGCGGTGGGCCGGGGATCGGTGAACTTTCTAGGGCAAGGGCGCGGAGCGTCCCCGTTCCTTGCCTCACCACAGAGACGCGGAGTGCGGAGGCTGTTGGCCTGTTGAGTGGTTCTCCGTTCTCCGCGCCCCCGTGGCCGGGAACAAGATCAACCTGCTGCTGCCCGCCGCAAGGGGAAGGGCACGATTTTGGCCCCTTCCGCCACCGGCGGGGTTTGCGCCGTCGCAGGGGTGGACAGGGGCCGGCGCAAGGCGCAACGGGCGCAATCCGCGGGGTGTTCAACGGGCATCACCTTGACCGCACAGGCTGCTTGGGCAAAGCGCAGCTCCGGTGGGCCGTTATCCCATATCTCCTGGCGACCGTTGAAGCGAACGATGATGGGGTTGGGAGAGGTTTGCTCCAGAGAAAAGCGTAGATGGGCACAATTGACCCGGCGGAAAGGGCACCGGCGGCATTCGTTAGGTGTGACCCGATTTTCCCCTGCGACGATCTTGGCGCATACAATCCGCCCGTCGTTTGAGACTTTGCGGTGTTCGCACAGGATCGCACCGGCTTGGCTTTTCCTGCCCGACCGTTGCTTGCGTTTGGCCGTGAGATCGTGGATCATCGTTTCCTCTCTCTTTTCCGAACAAATGTTCTCCTACATTGTATCAGAACATTTGTTCTGTGTCAAATCGGCGATGCCCGGCGGCAAACTCTACAGCCATTTCTCTGTTTGCCGTCTGCTGGCTTTTCTAGTATAATGCCGGAATGAAGTTGACGCGCCCCCGGCCTGTCGTCGGGGAAAGATCGCCGTTGCGGTCCGGCGAGGGTGGAGGCTGCCTCTTTTATGTTCCTGGCCGACGCCGCGGGTGCTCGGTCAAAGGCACGAAAGGCGCGGTTTCAACCGCGTATTTTTCATAATCATTGGGCTGCTGCCTCGGTGGCGGCCAACAGGAGAAATGTCTGTGTTTAGTCCTTTGAACTTTATCCTGGGCCTCTTTTCGCAGGATATTGGCATTGACCTGGGGACGGCCAATACGCTGGTCAACGTCCGCAACAAGGGGATCGTCATCAACGAACCTTCGGTTGTGGCCATTGAGAAAAAGACGAAAAAGGTCTTGGCCATCGGCTTTGATGCCAAAGAGATGGTGGGGCGCACCCCGGCCAACATCGTCGCCATCCGTCCCTTGCGTGACGGGGTCATCAGCGATTTTGATGTAACCGAGCGGATGCTCCATTATTTTATCCAAAAAGTCCACGATCAGTCGCTGCTGCCGGTGGCCCGTCCTCGCGTCGTCGTCGGCATTCCTTCGGGCGTGACCGAGGTGGAAAAGCGGGCCGTCCATGATGCCACCCTCTCTGCCGGCGCCCGTGCTGCCTATCTGATTGAGGAGCCGATGGCGGCTGCCATCGGGGCCGGTTTGCCCATCACCGATTCGCTGGGGAGCATGATCATAGACATCGGCGGCGGTACGACCGAAGTGGCCGTCATCTCCCTGGGTGGCATTGTTGTCAGCCGCAGCCTGCGCGTCGCCGGGGATGAGATGGATGAAGACATCATCCAGTATGTCCGGCAGAAATACAACCTGCTCATCGGCGAGCGCATGGCCGAGCGGGTCAAAATGACCATCGGCTCCGCCTACCCCCTACCCCAAGAGCAAACCATGACGGTCAAAGGCCGCAACCTGATCACCGGCCTGCCCGAATCCATTGAGATCAGCAGTGTTGAAGTCCGTGAAGCGTTGGCCAACTCGGTCAATATCATTGTGGAGACGGTGCGTGATGCCCTGGACGACACACCGCCGGAGCTAATCGCCGACTTGATGGAACAGGGGATCGCCCTGGCCGGAGGAGGCGCCCTGCTGCAGGGCCTGGATGAACGGCTTTCCGAAGAGACCAAGATGCGCGTCTATGTGGCCGACGATCCCATGACCTGCGTAGCCCGTGGCGCGGGCAAAGTACTGGAAGACCTGGATCGCCTGCATACGGTCCTGGCCAGCCTGCAGCGGGGCAGCACCGTCCATTAGGCGGAGGGATGGACCGGGAGCGTTTTCAAAACCTGATCCCAGCCCTGCTGCTGACGGTTGCCCTGTTGGGATTCATTCTACACCAGGTCGGTTGGTTGCAGCCCATTGAGAATGTGCTGTTGCGATTGAGTGCGCCGTTGCAGGAGGGCTTGAGCACGGCGGCAAACCGCTTGGGTGATCTGACCCAGGCGGCCCGCGACCTGCGCAACCTGCGTCGGCGCAACGAAGAGCTGGAAGCGCAAAACGCCCGTCTCCTGTTGGAAAACATCCGCCTCAAAGAGATTGAACACGAAACCGTCCTGTTGCGTGAACTGCTCAACTTTGCCCTGGACAACCCCACCCTGGAGGTGCAAGGGGCGCGGGTGGTAGGTCGCGTTATCGGTCGTGAACCGGATAACCTGCAGCGTTATATCACCCTGGATGTTGGGCGGGAGGCGGGCATTGAGCGCAACATGCCGGTCGTCACCGAGCGGGGCCTGGTGGGCCGCATTGACGCCGTGGGGGATCGTTGGTCGCGGGTTCTGCTGATCATTGACCCCAGCAGCGCGGTCAACGCCCTGACCCAGAGCACCAGGGCCAGCGGTTTGATCCAGGGGTTGCCCGATGGCTCCCTGGAGATGCGCAAAATCCCCCAGGGTGATACCGTGAGTGTGGGTGATACGGTGTTCACCTCCGGGCTGGGGGGGAACCTGCCCCGTCAAATCCTGATCGGGCAGATCACCGGCGTAGAACGCAAGGATTATGAACTGTACCAAACCGCCCGCGTCCGGCCCACGGTGGATTTTGACCACTTGGAAATGGTGCTGGTTGTCGTGGGCTTTGAACCCATTGAACCCACCGCCGAAGAAACCGTGCCCGATGAGCAATGACCATCTACCTGGTGATACCGCTGCTGGCAGCCGTCGTCTTGGTGCAGACCACCATCATGCCGCACCTGACGGTTTGGGGCATCTTTGCCAACTTGCCCTTGCTATTTGTGGTCAGTTGGGGGTTGCTCCAGGGCAAAAAGGAGGGAGCGGTTTGGGGATTTGTAGCCGGTGTGGCTATGGACCTCTTTTCGGGCGCGCCCTTTGGTGCGGCGACGCTGGCCTTGATGGCCGCCGGGTTTTTGGCCGGACTGGGGGAAGCCAGCGTCATCCGCGCCCATTTCGCCCTGCCTTTGGCCGTTGCCTTTTGGGCAACGATTGTTTACGGCCTGTGCTTTATGGCCGTGGTGCAGATCGCCGGGCAGCCGGTCATCTGGTGGGAAAGCCTCTGGCGCATTGTCCTGCCGGAGGCCGTTTTCAACGCGGCGTTGATGCCTTTGATCCTGCTGCCCATGCGTTCTTTGTATATCCGCTTCCGCCGCGACGAGATGGAGTGGTAAAGTGACCGATTCGCCGGATCGCCGGGTCCACAAGCGGGTGATCGCCTTCCGCGCCCTGGTCGTCGTCGCCTTTGCCGTGTTGATCGGGCAGCTGTGGCGGCTGCAGATGGTCAAAGGGGACTATTACCGCCGGGCCGCCGATGTCAACCGCTTCCGCCTGGAACGGGACCCGGCTCCCAGGGGTGTCATTTATGACCGGCGGGGCTATCTCTTGGCCCGCAACATGCCCCAGAACGTGGTTGCCATCGTGCCTGCCTATCTGCCCGAAGACAAATCGGCCCGGCGGGAAATGCTTGCCGCCCTGGCCGACCTGATTGACATGCCCCTGGTCGCCGCTCCGCCCACCCGTCTGACGGGCAAAGAGGTCGCTCCGGCGATAGAACCGGAACCGGAGCCGGAACCGGGCATCCTGGACATTCTGGAGGAGGCGCAGCTGGCCCCTTACCGTCCTGCCATCCTGAAACGGGGCATCCCCCGCGAAACGGCCATGATCCTGGAGGAGGAGCACCAGGATTGGCCCGGTGTGCTGATCCTGACCGAGCCGGTCCGTGAGTACCTTTATGGCCCTCTCCTATCCCACATCCTGGGTTACATCGGCCCCATCCCCCAGGAGCAGGCAGAGGCGTACAAAGCCAAAGGTTACGACCCCAACCGCCACCAGGTCGGCTTGACCGGTCTGGAATACACCTTTGAGGATGAACTGCACGGTCAGGATGGACAAAAGTTGGTCGAAGTGGATGTCACCGGGCGCGAAGTGCGCACCGTTGGCGAACCCCACCCGGCGGTCCCGGGCTACAACCTGCGCCTGACCCTGGACCTGGAGCTGCAACAGGCCATGGAAGACATCCTGAGCCGTCAGCTCAAAGCCCTCTACAAAAAACAGGGGGTAGCCATCGCCATGAACCCCCAGACCGGCGAAATCCTGGGCATGGTCTCTTTGCCCAGCTACGATAACAACAAATTCACCGGCGGCATCTCGCGGGATGAACTGCAAGCCTTGCAAGATGATCCCAATCGCCCTCTGGTCAACCATGCCATTTCGGGCATGTTTCCGCCCGGCTCTACCTTCAAGATCGTCGTTGCTGCGGGAGGGTTGGAAGAAGAGGTTGTGGACATCCATACCCACTATTACTGCGGCGGCATTCTGTGGTTGCCCAACCGCTTCTACCCCGATGACCCCAGCCTGGCCCAGCCCTTTTACTGCTGGATTCACCACAACTATCACGGCCATCACGGCTCGTTGAACATCATCTCCGCCTTGGGGCAGTCGTGTGACATCTTTTTCTATCAGCTAGGCGGCGGCTACCGCGACCAGAAAGGGCTTGGCCCGGAAAAGATCGCCTACTATGCCGAACTGTTCGGCATGGGGGCAAAAAGCGGCATTGACCTGCCCGGTGAGGCCCCCGGCCTCATCCCCACCGCCAAGTGGAAACGGATCAACTACAGCGAATCGTGGGTGACGGGCGATACCTACAACATGTCTATCGGCCAGGGGTTCGTGTTGGCCACACCGCTCCAGGTGCTGAATGCGGCGGCTACCATCGCCAACGGCGGGACCCTCTATCGGCCCCAACTGGTCCGGGAAGTGGTGGACGGCGAAGGCAACATCATCCGCGCCTTTGCCCCCGATGTGATCCGCCATTTACCCGTTTCGCCGGAGAACATTGACATCGTGCGCCGGGGGATGCGGGCCGCCGTTGCCGGACCGGGTGCTACCGCCTGGGCCATCAACGTCCCCGGCGTCGCCGTAGCGGGCAAGACCGGTACCGCCGAATTCTTCATAGACCGTAACAAAGACGGCCTTCCCGACCGAGACCGGCATGGACACCTGCCCACCCATGCTTGGTTTGTGGCCTTTGCACCTTATGAGGACCCCGAGATCGCCGTGGTGGTCTTTGTCTACGGCGGTGGTGAAGGATCGGCGGCGGCGGTTCCCGTTGCCAACGAAATTCTGAACTATTACTTTAGCCGGGAATAGATCCCCGGCCCGCAAGTCTAGACCATGGACGAGTCGCTGCGCCGCCGGAGGGTGATCGCCGTCGGCGTGGGAATCGTTGCCCTGCTGGCCCTGGTCTGGCTGACCTGGCAGCAGGGGCGGCGGATTGAGTCGCTGGAAACCCAAATCGCCGCCCGGCAGGAAACGGAGCAGGCGTGGTCGGCCCAGGCGATGGCCCTGCGGAGCACGGTTGTTGCCCTGGAAATTCGCCTGGCAGCCCTGGAAACGGCCCAAGCGGCGGCGGCAGATGCTGCCGCCGAGCAGGCCCATCGTACTGCCGGGTTGGATGCTGCCGTGCGTGAGCTTCGGGAGCGGATGGATGCGCTCCAAACCGGCCAACCGGCGACGGCGGCGGTTGCGGAGGAAAGGGTGACCCTGCCCGCCGAATGGCGGTTGGCGGTAACCCCTCAGCGGCAGGGCCACAACCTGAGCTGCGAATCGTCCGCCGCCTCCATGGCCGCCCGCTACCACGGCGTGGACCTGAGTGAGGCAGAAGTGTTGGCCGCCCTGCCGCGCAACGACAACCCACACCTGGGCTTTCGGGGCAATGTGGATGGGCCGACCGGCGGCCTGGAGGATTACGGCGTCTATGCCGGCCCCGTCATGGAGGTTCTGCGCCGGTATGGCTTGCAGGTCCGCCGTGTAGAGGGGGGCTTGAAGGGCATCAAAGCGGCCATCGCCCGTGGCAACCCGGTCATCGCCTGGGTGACGTACAACTGCATCGTCTCCACACCCGTGGAACGGGAGATCGCCGGACAGAAGGTGACGCTGGTTCCCTACCAGCACGCCGTCGTCATCACCGGCTACAACGAACAGGGGGTGTGGGCCAACGACCCGTGGGACGGCGAGGAGGATTTTTACACCAACGCCGATTTTGAGCGGGCGTGGGGCTATTTCGGCAACATGGCCATTGAGGTCGCCGCACCGTAAGGCGCGAACCGCGGCGGCCGTGGTAGCATGGCGCGGGCCGGAGGCTTGGCGATTTTCTTTGCGCAAGTCTCCAGATTTGCGCTACGGGGCAGGGCCGGGTACAATCCGGCGCAACAAATGGCGTAGTGCGAGAGGGCGCAGGTCTGCGCAAAGATCGCTTGAGCAGTAGGCAAATGCAAAACCGTCAGGATAGGGAGATCACCATCAAGGGGACGGGCGAAGGGCTGCTGATCGCGTTGGGCGAGGGAGCCTGGGCCGACCTGCTGGCCGAGCTGGAAGAACGGCTTTCGGCCCGCTCCTCCTTTTTCATCGGCGGGCGGGTTGCGTTGCGGGTGGGCGACCGTGCCCTTTCTGCCGGGCAGTTGGAGCAGGTGGGCAACTTGCTGGAACGCTTTGGCGTGACCCTGTGGGCCGTCGAGGGAACCCACCCTGCCACCCAAACGGCGGCCCGCGACCTGGGGTTGGAGGTCCGGCTGCGGCAGACTGCGACGGCCCCCGCCGCCCCTGTGGAGCAGATCCCTTTGGAGGAGATGAGCGGCATCGTCGTGCGGGGTACACTCCGCTCCGGCCAGGCGATCCGGCACGCCGGGCACGTCACCCTCATCGGCGACGTGAACCCCGGCGCAGAGGTGGTCGCCGGGGGACACATCATCGTCTGGGGCAAACTGCGGGGCACGGTCCACGCCGGAGCGATGGGCGATGAACGGGCCATAGTCTGCGCTTTGGAACTTTCCCCCAGCCAGATCCGCATCGGCGCCCATATCGCCCGCCCGCCGGAACGGGGCCGTCGGGCCAAAACGCCCGAAATCGCCCGTGTAGAAGGGGAAAACATCGTCGTTGAAGGCTGGGAGAAAAAGAAACGGTGGCGGGTGTTCTAGCACCAGGAGGACGTTATGGGTCAAGTCATCACCATCACTTCAGGCAAAGGCGGCGTCGGCAAGACGACGACCACGGCCAACGTCGGCGTCGGGCTGGCGTTGTTGGGCCAGCGCGTCGTCGCCATTGACGCCGACATCGGGTTGCGGAATCTGGACGTGGTCATGGGGTTGGAAAACCGCATCGTCTACGACCTGGTGGACGCGGTGGAGGGGCATTGCCGCTTGAAACAAGCATTGATCCGGGATAAACGCCTGCCGGACCTGTATCTGCTGCCGGCGGCCCAAACCCGCGACAAGACGGCGGTCAACCCGGAGCAGATGGTCGCCCTGTGCGACAAACTGCGTCCCGATTTTGACTTTATCCTCATCGATTCCCCCGCGGGCATTGAACAGGGCTATCGCAACGCCGTTGCCCCTGCCGACCGGGTTCTCATCGTCACCACACCCGACGTTTCGGCGGTGCGCGATGCCGACCGCATCGTGGGTCTCATTGAAGCGGCGGAAAAAGGCCCGCCGACGCTGATCATCAACCGCCTGAACCCCGCTATGGTCCGGCGGGGGCAGATGCTCAGCACCGATGACGTGGTGGAAATTTTGGCCATTGACCTGATCGGCATCGTGCCCGAAGACCGACAGATCATCGTCTCTACCAACCAGGGGACGCCGGTCGCCCTGGACGGCAAAACACCTTCCGGACAGGCTTTCCGCAACATTGCCGGGCGGTTGCTGGGCCAAGAGATTCCGTTTGCCGCGCTGCAAGAGACGACCGGCGTGCTGGACCGCCTGACCCGCTTCTTCCGGGGCTGAGGAGGGAGACGATGAACCGCCGGGGCGCCGGGATTTGGTGGCCTTTGCCTTCGCGGTTCCGATTTTTGAGAGAGTTTACCGATCCCCGGCGCGAGCCGGGGGCGGTGGCGACTCAAGTCGCTCCTTTCGGACCAAAGGTCGGGTGTATTCGTGCATTCGTGTATTCGCGCCCGCTTCGTGGACGGCCCAACTTATTTTCGAGGGAGGGAACATGGGATTTCTAGATCGCCTGTTGGGACGACAGGAACCGACCAGCCGGGAGATTGCCAAAGAACGGCTCCAACTGGTTCTGGTCCACGACCGGATCAAAATCTCGCCGGGGATGCTGGACAAAATGAAGGATGAGTTGATCACCGTCATCTCTCGTTATGTGGAGATTGACGCCGACAACGTAGAAGTGACCTTCACCCAAAGCCGCCGCGAGAGCCGCCTGGTGGCCGACATCCCGGTTGTGGGGCCGGTGCGCCACCGGCGCAAGGCTGCTGCCGGAGCGGGGGGCAATGGTTAAGCGTTCCTGGCGCAACTTTGATTATGCCCTCCTGGGCATATTGCTGATCCTGGCCTCTTTTGGCGTGGTCATGGTCTACAGCGCGACCATCAACACCGCCGGGATCGAGGATGCTGCGCGTCGCCAAGCCACTTTCCTGCTGGCCGGCGTGGCCGTCTTACTGATCACCGCCTCGGTAGATTATCACCTCCTGGACCTGATCCAGCATCCCTTTCCCCTCCTCGCGCCCCTGGTGCTGGGTGCGGGAGCGGTAGGTCTGGTCATCACCTGGCGGGCCGGGCAGCTGCCTACGGGGTTGGAGGAAATTGCCCCCTCTCTCTTTTTGGCCGATGGCCCGGCCATGCTGTTGGGCCTGGGCCTGATCCTGGCCGTCTATGCCGCCGATAGGCTCTGGGTGCAAAAGATTGACCTGCCCATGACGCGGGCGGTAGCCGTGATCGCCTTGCTCCTCCTGGCCGGAGCGGGGTTGTTCTTCTTGCGACGGGGTGGGCCGGAGCGGATGGCCGCCCTGGCCCCTTATTTGCTGGTCGGTGGGTTGGCCTTGCTCTACCTTTTGGATTGCCTTACCTTGCGCTTTACCGAAACCCTGCACAACCCTCTCTACGTCTTGGCCCTGGGCCTGTTGGGCATCATCTTTGTCGTGGGCCAAGTTTCGGGCGGCTCGCAACGCTGGCTGGGGGCCGGCAAAGTGCAGCCTTCCGAGATCGCCAAAATCCTGGTCATCCTGATCCTGGCCAAGTTCCTGGCCGACCGGGAAGATCAAATGGAAAAGTTCAGCACCGTCTTCAAATCGCTCCTTTTGGTGGGCTTGCCCATGTTACTGATCTACCTCCAACCGGACCTGGGGACGGCCTTGACCCTCATTGCCATCTGGGCGGCGGTGGTGTGGATGGCGGGTATCCGCTTCCGCCACCTGTTGGTCCTGGTCGGAATGGGAGTGGCGGCTTTGCCTCTGCTGTGGTTCAGCATGGAAGACTATATGAAGCAACGCATCACCCTGTTCCTCAACCCGGCCAGTGACCCCGATTCTTACTTCAACGTCCACCAAGCCCTGGTCAGCATCGGTTCGGGGGGGTGGACCGGCAAAGGGCTGACCAAAGGGACTCAGAGCCAGCTCCACTTTTTGCGGGTGCGCCATACCGATTTCATCTTTGCCGTTACCGCCGAGGAGTTGGGCCTTTTGGGTGCGGCGGCCATGATGATTCTGATCGTGCTCATCCTGTGGCGGACCTTGCGCGTGGCAGAACGTTCGCGGGATACCTTTGGGCGATTGATCTGCGCCGGGGTTGCCGCCGTGATCCTGTTCCAAAGCGTGGTCAATATCGGTATGAACCTGGGCCTGATGCCGGTCACGGGCATCCCCTTGCCCTTTGTCAGCTACGGCGGCAGCTCCCTCCTGACCCTGATGCTGGGTATCGGCTTGGTAGAAAGCGTCGCCATGCGCCACAAAAAACTGGAGTTTGATTGAGAACCGGCAGGCTGCAGCCCCGCGAAGGGCGACTTGTTGCCCCTACAAGGCAGGCCGGGTACTTTCACCTTCGGCGGTGTGCCGGGGATCGGCAAACCTCTACAGAACATAGACGTCCTGCGGTGACATGCGTGAACGCCCATTTGACCCGCCTCTGCTTTTAGGGTATAATGCGCGGGCAAAGAAGCAGGACCTGGTGAACGACAGGTCTTCCGGTGTTTTCCAGGGACAACCAAGGAGGAGCAGAGATTAGCAGGAAAAGAACTCGTGTCAATGAGGCCATTCGGGCGCCGCAGCTGCGGGTGATCGACTCCGATGGCAAGCAGCTAGGCATTCTGCCGCGCCGCGAAGCGCTCCGGTTGGCGGAGGAGCGGGACTTGGACTTGGTGGAGGTCGCACCCCATGCGGACCCGCCTGTCGCCCGGTTGATGGACTTTGGCAAGTACCAGTACGAAAAGGCCAAGCGTGAACGGGAAGCCCGAAAGGCCAGGAAGGAGATTGAGGTCAAAGAGATCCGTCTTCGGCCCAAGACGGGGGAAAACGATCTGGCCGTCAAGATCCGCCGGGCGCGGGAATTTCTGGAATCGGGGGCTAAGGTCAAGGTGCGCATTCGCTTCCGGGGGCGGGAGATCACCCACCCGGAGGTGGCCCGCAAACAGTTGGCCCGCATCGCCGAAGCCCTGGCCGATGTGAGTGTGATCGAGCAAAAACCCGGTTTTGAAGGGCGCACGATCTTGATGATCCTCGCGCCAAAAACGGGAAAATAGATCAAGGGGGAAGCCCAGGCACGGACTTTTAGCCTAAGGACAGTGCGATTATGCCGTAAGCGTTGCCCCTCGTGCTAGGGGCAATCTCTTTGTTGGGAGGATACGATGCCGAAGATCAAGACATACAAGGCGGCGGCCAAACGGTTCAAGTACACCGGCTCCGGTAAGCTGATGCGTACCAAGATCGGCAAGAGCCACCTGCGCCGCAAAAAATCCAAACGTGTGCGCCGCATGTTCGACGAAATGCACCAAGTGACACACCGAGGAACCCGCAAGCGGGTGCAGAAACTGGCCCCCTATCTGGGCAAAAAGTAAGGACTTGAGGAGCAGAGATGAGAGTAAAAGGTGGTCCCCGGACTCGACGACGACACAAAAAGGTCCTGAAACTGACCAAAGGCCAATATGGAGGCAAACACCGTCTCTGGCGGCGCGGCCACGAAGCGATGATGAAATCGCTGTGGTACTCCTACCGCGACCGGCGCAACCGCAAACGCGACTTTCGCCGTCTGTGGATCGCCCGCATCAACGCTGCCGCCCGCCAAAACAATATCTCCTACAGCCGCTTCATCCACGGCCTCAAGAAAGCCAACGTGGAACTGGATCGCAAAATCCTGGCCGATCTGGCCGTTCATGATGCGGATACCTTTGCCCAACTGGTCCGAGTAGCCCAGGGGTAGATGATCCGCAGCATCCATAACGAACGGGTCAAATACGTGCGGTCCCTCGCCCGGCGGCGTGTCCGCCGGCGAGAGGGCCGCTTTGTTGTGGAGGGCAATCGCCTTATCGGAGAGGTCGTCCGGGCGGGCGTCCGTCCCGTGCTCGTGTTCTACACGGGAGCGTGGGCGGAGACGCCTGCCGGTCGGCGGCTGTTGCCCGCCCTGGCCCAGGCCGAGGAAGGGGCTTGGGCCGTCGGCGAAGCGGTGATGGCCGCCTGCGCCGATACGCAGACGCCCCAGGGGGTGTTGGCCGTGCTGCCCTTCATCCACCGGGAGCCGCAGCCAGGCCCCATCCTGATCCTGGACCGGCTACGCGATCCCGGCAACCTGGGGACGGTCCTCCGCTCGGCAGAGGCGGCGGGTGTAGGGCAGGTGATCCTGACGCCGGGGACGGTGGACCCCTATAACCCCAAAGTGGTGCGCGGGGCCATGGGGGCACACTTTCGCCTGGCCGTCGCCTGCTTGGATTGGCCCGAAATTGCGGAACGGACGGCGGGCCGGGCGGTGTGGCTGGCCGATGCAAGGGGAGAGAAAGACTATGATGCGGTGGATTGGACCGCGCCGTCGGCTTTGATCGTGGGGGGCGAGGCGGCCGGCGCGGGAGCGGAAGCGGCAGCCCTGGCGACGGGCCGGGTGCGGATTCCCATGATGGGCGGAGCGGAATCGCTCAATGCGGCCATGGCCGCCACCGTGATCCTCTTCGAGGCAGCCCGCCAGCGGCGGGTTACCATACAACCTGCACCAGGCCGCTGGCCGTGATGGCCGCGTCGGCGGTCAGCAGGGGGAGATGCAGGGCGCGGGCCGTGGCGGCGATGATCCGGTCGGCCATCTCCGGCACGGCGGCAGGGCCAAAGTCGCGGGTAGCCCGGGCTACATCCAGGTCTAGGGGGACAACCCTCAGGTTGGCATTCTCTGCGTCAGAGATGGCAAAGACCTGCTCCAGGATGCGGTATGGGATGCGATTGCGGGCAAAGATAAAAGCACACTCGACCAAAACAATGCTGGGTACGATGATCTGGGCGGTTCCCTCCTCAGCCTGGCGAAACACCCGTCTGGCCTTGCGTGAGAGTTTGCGACTTTGCAGCATGTGCCAGATGAGGGCTTGCGTGTCGGTGACGTATCGGTTCACAGGTCAATCTCCCCAAAACCGGCCCACATTTCCCGGCGCGCTTCTGCAATGTCTTCGTCGCTGATCGGGTAGTCTTTGAGAAGCCCCCCCAGCTTGACCCGCACCCGGTAGGGTGTGGGGGATTCGGCCGGGTGGGGTGGCATTTGGGCTTTTTTGCGGCGGAAGAGCAAAAAGTCAAGGAAATCCAGGAGGGTGGGCCAATCCTCCTGGGGCAATTCATCCAGGCGGGATTCAATCTCTTGCCATGTGATGGCCGCGTCCACGTCACTCACCTCCTGCCGTTCCTCTTGGGGTCAGTATAGCACAATTCGCGGTCGGAGGCAAAGTAAGTCTAATGAACATTCGCTCTATCCTGTTTCGTCACCGTCGGCGATGCTCCCCGCCGGGAAGCATCCGTCCTCGCCGCCGGGCAGCTGGCCGCCCGGCTCCGCACCGTGCTGGAAGCCGCCGGATTCCCCGTGCAGACCACCCGCCTGGCCACCCAACCCCTTTCCCACCTGCCCGGCGATCCTTCGGCCCTGGCCGCCGAGCTGGAGTCGCTTTGCATCCGGGCCGGGTTCGACTACCTTTCCCTCGGACCCGTCCTGGCCGATGCCCCGGACGCCGACCTTTCGCCGTTGGAACGCATCCCCGACCTGATCCGCAGCACCGAAACCGTCTTTGCCGGGGTGCTGCTGGCCCGGCGGGGTGCGGGTTTCCACCTGGGGGCCGTGGCGCGGGCGGCGCGCATCATCCGCGAGATCGCCCACACGACCGCCCACGGATTCGGCAATTTGCGCCTGGCGGTGTTGGCCAACGTGGGACCTCACGCCCCCTTCTTCCCGGCGGCCTACCACGACGGCGGCCCGCCGACCGTCGCCGTCGCCACCGAATCCGCCGATCTGGCCGTGGATGCCTTCTCCCAGGCGGCCTCTTTGGCCGGGGCCCGCTCCCGCCTCATCGCCCTGGTGGAGGAAGCCGCCGGGCGGATCGTCACCGCCGTCCGGCCTATTGCCGTGCAAGAGGGCTTTCGCTTCGCCGGGATAGATTTTTCCCTGGCTCCCTTTCCCGACGAGGCCCGCAGCATCGGCGCGGCGGTGGAGCGGCTGGGCGTGGAACGGTTCGGCGCGGCGGGGACCCTCTTTGCCGTCTCCTTGCTCACCGATTGCCTGCGCCGGGCCGACTACCCCCACTGCGGCTTCAACGGCCTGATGCTGCCGGTGTTGGAGGATGCGATCCTGGCCGCCCGCAGCCGCGAAGGGCTGTTCGGCGTCAACGACCTGCTCCTCTGGTCCGCCGTGTGCGGCACCGGTCTGGATACCGTCCCCCTGCCCGGCGACGTGGGCGAGGACGAACTGGCCGGTATCCTCCTGGACGTGGCGGCCCTGGCCCTGCGCCTGGACAAGCCCCTCACCGCCCGGCTGATGCCCATCCCCGGCGCAAAGGCCGGGGACCGAACCGCTTTTGATTTTGAGTATTTTGCCAACGGGCGCATCCTGGAGGTCAAGGGTGTGGGCGGCGGGAGGCTCCTAACGGGAGGACGATGGTTGACGCAGTAACCACGGGGCGCAATGTTCGTTGTAGGCAGTCGTTCTGTAAATTTGACTCTTGTTTCAGGATTGCGTACAATAAGGTGCTTTTGAAATACAACGAAAGGGGGGAAAAGTGATGGTGGCGTCACCTACAGAGCCAAAGAAGCCGCCCCAGCCGCAACAGCAGGGCGGATCGGCACCCGCAACCAAGAAGGAATTGGAGGAGGTCCGAGAGATCATTCTGGGACCGGATGTTGTCAAGCAGCGATTGCGCAAACCCGAGGTAGACCGCCTGCGCGACATCCTCTTTGGAGCACAGATGGAGGAGTATGAGCGACGCTTTGCCGACGTGCGCCGCGAAATGGAACGGCTGGTCGGGGACATGCGTCAGGTGCAGGATGGGGTTGGCGATTTTGAGAAAACACAGACCAAACGCCTGGAAGCGTTGGAGCAGGAGATGCGCCGCGCTACCGATGAACTGCGCCGCGAGGTGGAACGGTTGCGTGCCCAAGAACCGCTCCTCCAGCAGATTCTCACCCAGGCCCGCCAGCAGGAGATGATGGTTCAGACCCTCTCCGATCAGATCGCCGAGCTGCGCAAGACGGTGGATCAGCAAGGGCGGGACCTAACCGCTTTGCGCAACACCGTGGCCGAACATCGGGACCAACGGGAACGGAAGCTGGATGCCCTCAAACGGGAGCTGCGGAGTGCGGAGGATAGCCTGCGGGCCGAGCTGCGCCGCGCTGCCGACCGGCTGGAGGATCAGAAGACCGACCGCAAAGCCCTGGCCGCGATGCTGATGGAGATCGCCACCCGTCTGGAAACGGGCAGTAGCGTTACCGGCCTGTTGGGGGGCCTGACTTCGGAAGAGTGAACCGATGCCACCTGCGCCGGAATCCGTATCGGCGGAAGAGAAAATTGAGCGGCTGCGCAGCCTGCTGCTCAAGCCCGACGCCCTGGTAGATAAAATTAGCCCGGTGATCGCCGACATTCTGGAGGAGCAGATCCAGAATTCGGGGGACGAGATCGCCCAGGCGATCTCACCCGTGATCGGCGAAGCGTTGCGTCGCCAGGTCTACCAGGCGCGGGAGGACATCATCGATGCCCTCTACCCGGTTATCGGCCAGACGATCAACAAGGCCATTTCCGAAGCGATCCGGGAGCTGGCGCAGACGGTAGATGCCCGTGTGCGTCAGAGCATCCGCCCGCAGAACACCTTGCGCCGCTGGTGGGCACGGCTGCGGGGTGTGCCGGAAGCCGAATACCGCCTGCGCGAGTCGTTGCCCTTTGCCGTCCGTGAGATCTTTCTCATCCACCGCGAATCGGGGCTGCTGATCTGCCATCTTTCCAGCGAGCCGGAGGCTTTGCCCGACCGGGACCTGGTCAGCGGCATGTTGACCGCCATCCGTGATTTCGCGCACGAGGCTTTTGGGCGCGGCGAGGAAGGCGAATTGGGGGCCATTGAGTACGGCGATCGAGACATTCTCTTGGAGGCGGGGGGAGTGGCTTACCTGGCCGTCGTCGTGGACGGTGTGGCGCCGTCCGGCTTTCGTGAAAAGATGCGCCAGGCGTTGATCGCCATCCATGAGCAACGTTACGACAGGCTCAAGGATTTTGACGGATCGGATGAGCAGTTGGTCAGGGCGGCCCGCCGTATCCTTTCTGCAACTCTTCTTTTTCCCTCTACCGAGGAGCAGAGAGAGTCGTCGGGGCCGATGTCCTGGTCCCAGCGCATCATCTTGATCGCCTTGTTATTGTTGATCCTCTTGCCGCCGATCCTGGTGTGCGGTTGGTGGGTTTGGCACGTGGAGGCATCTTTGCAGGCCTTGGCCGCCCCTTCGCCGACGATGACCCTCACGCCGACCTTTACGCCGACCCCCACCGCCACCCCGACCGACACTCCGACGCCGACGCCGACCGACACTCCGACGCCGACCGACACACCGACCCCGACCGCCACTCCCACCGCCACCCCGACGGCTACCCCGACCGCTACCCCAACGGCCACTGCGACGCCCACCTTTACACCGACGCCGACCTTCACCCCGACACCTTCGCCCTTCTCCGGGGTGATGACCGGCAACGTTTACCTGCGCAACGCGCCCAACGGCCGCCGTACCGGGGCGGTGGCCCGCCGTGGTGCGCCGGTTGAGATTCTGGCCCAGTATGATGATTGGTATCGGGTCCGGGTAATGCTCCAGGTCGGCCCGGAAGCCGAAGGGATCGGATGGGTGCCGGCCCGCTGGGTGACCTTGCTGGCGCCCGTTCCGCCGGAGCGGGTGACACCCACCGCCACGCCTTGAGACCGCAAGTGCATTTCGGGGTTTTATGCCGCGCAAGCGCGGGATTCGCCGAGAAACGGTTGCTTTGACACGGGTGCCCTTCATGAAACCGGCGGATGCACTTGCTTTTAGAAACCGGCTGCGATGAGGTCGTGCTGGAGGAGGTTCTGTGGGGATTAGCAAAAAGGTCTGTCTGGTCGGCGATTTTGCCGTGGGGAAAACGAGTTTGATACGCCGTTTTGTGTACGATCTATTTGATGACAAATACCTCAGTACCATTGGCGTCAAGGTCAGTCGAAAAAGGATCATGCTCCCTTCTGCCGAGGGGGCCGATGCGCCGTTGACCGAGCTGACCATGATGCTCTGGGACCTGGCCGGTAGCGAGGAGTTTACTCAGGTGCGGGCCAGCTACCTGCGCGGTACGGCGGGGGCTTTGCTGGTTTGCGATCTGACCAGGGCGGAAACGTTGGAAAGCCTCCGTTCCTATGCCGATGACCTGTGGAGTGTGAGTCCTTCGGCTCGTGTGGTCCTGGCGGCCAACAAGCAGGATCTGGTTGAGGAACGTCAGCTGACGGTAGAACAGATTGAGGCTGCTGCGGCCGATCTCGGCGCGCCCTTTTACCTGACCAGCGCGAAAACCGGGCAAGGTGTTGAAGCGGCTTTCTACCATCTGGGTCGCCTGTTGTTGGCTTGATACCGAGGCAGGTTGATGGATCGCCTGATCTACCAAAAGATCTTGCAGACTCTTCAAATCGCTTATGCCATCGCCGAACCGGACCTGCGAGTCGTGGAGATCGGAGGAGCTTCCTCCCTCTTGACGGGGGATCGCTTTGTGGGACAAACGTTGCCGGATCTGATCCCCGAGCTACAGGGATGCGAATCGCCCCTCCACGACGTACTGACGGGCAAGTTGCCCCTGTTCCGGTTGGAGCAGATCAACCGTGATGATGCGACGGTCAGGGGGGCTGTGCGCTATCTTACCCTCACCGTTCGCCTTTTGGAACCGGAGCGTCCGCGCCTTTTGGCCGTCTTGACCGATACAACGGCCCAGGGGCGTTATATGCAGATGCTGACCCAGCAGCGCAATGAATTGGCCCTTTTACAACGAGATCTGGTCCAGATTCACGGTCAATTGGATTTTCTGCTGCGTCATTATGTACCGACCCAAGTGGCCGATGCGTTGCTGGAACGCCGCCTGTTGCCCCGGCCCGGTGGGGAACTGCGCCAAGTGTCCGTCCTGTTTGCCGACTTGCGCGGCTATTCTCGCTGGGCCGGGCAGCTTTCACCACAACAGACCATGCAACTGGTCAACCGGCATTTGACCGTCGCCTGTGACGCCATTGCCGAAGTGGGCGGGACCATTACCCAATTTATGGCCGATGCGGTTATGGCCCTGTTCAATGCACCCGGCGATCAACCGGACCATGCTTGGCGGGCCGTCAGGGCCGGCGTAACGCTTCAGCGGCGCATGAAAAGTTACCGGGTCGGCGATGGATTGCCCCGTCTGGATTTTGGTGTGGGTATCCACAGCGGTCCGGCAGTGGTGGGCAATACCGGTGCCCATTGGCGTTACGCCTACAGTGCCATCGGCGATACGACCAACACGGCTTTTCGCATCTGCGGTATTGCGCAGGCCGGCGAAGTGTTGATCGGCTCTACGACCCGGCAACAAGTGGCAGATCGCGTCACCGTTACCGCTCTATCTCCCATCCGGCTCAAGGGCAAGAGCAAACTCTTGCCCATCTTCCGGGTAGAGGACATGAAAGGCTCTGCATGATGGATCCAAGCGTTGCTCGCACAATCCTCCGCGATTGCGGAAACGCCTATGTGATCGCCGACCGCAACCTGGTGGTTGTGGAAACGAGCGAAAGAACCATCACCTTGCCCGATCTGGAGGAGTGGCCGGGGCGTGCCCTGGTGGATGCGGTCCCCGAATTGCTGGGCTGTGAGGATACCCTGACCGATGTCCTGAGTGGGAGGCTGGGCCGTTTCCAGTTGGAGCGCATTAACCGAACGGTTTCGGCCGGCGAAGGCCGATCTGGAGAGACCCGTTACCTGACGATCACCGTCCTGGCCCATACCCGCCCCGGCGACCGGGAAGCTTATCTGCTGGTCATCTTTTCCGACGTGACCGAACAAGGGCGTTTTGCCCAGATGCTGGCCCAGAAGCGCAACGAACTGCGCCTTTTGCAGCGGGATTTGGCCCAGGCCAACGCCCAGTTGGACTTTTTGTTGCGCCGTTACGTGCCCAGCGAGGTTGCCGACGCCTTGCTGGAACGACGCCTATTGCCGCAGCCCGGCGGCGAACTGCGTGATGTATCCATCCTCTTTGCCGACCTGCGCGGCTATTCTCACCTGGCCGAACGGCTATCTCCCACCCAGACGATGGAAGTCCTCAATGAATGTCTGAGCGTGGCCTGTAACGCCATCGCCAAAGCAGGAGGAACCATTGCCCAATTTATGGGAGATGCGGTCATGGCTTTGTTCAACGCGCCCAACGATCAGCCGGACCATGCCCGGTTGGCCGTGCAGGCGGGCTTGGCCATCCAGGAAGAGATGGAGGACCATCCCTTCCCTGCGCTGGCGGATGCATTATCCCTCCACTTTGGCGTGGGGATCTATAGCGGCCCGGCAGTAGTAGGCAACACCGGTGCCCACTGGCGATACGATTACAGTGCCATCGGCGACGCGACCAATGTGGCCTATCGCATTTGCACTACGGCGCAAGGAGGAGAGGTGCTGATCGGGTCAACCACCTATGAGCAATTGGCCGGTCGGGTGGAGGTCACACCGCTGCCTCCCATGCCGTTCAAAGGCGGGGGGCGGATGATCCCGATCTATCGTGTCCGCTCCTTGAGCGGGTGACGTGTGCCGAGGACAACGCGCCTCTTTCGGGCCTGGGGCCGGGTGTATTCGTGGACGGCCCGCTTTGGCGGTTCCGGGGATTTGAACCGCAAAGGCGCAAAGGGCGCAAAGGGAAGGAAAAAAGGAAGACCTTCGCGCTCTTGGCGTCTTGGCGGTTCCAACCGCGATTTTCTCTGTAAGTTGGAAACTTGTGCCACCGGGCCGGATGTATTCGTGGACGGCCCACATTATTTTCGAGGAAAGTTTTATGACAACCGTGCAAACAGAAGAAAAGCCCAAACCGATTGCGGATCAAGATGTAGCAATGGGACGGGTTGCATCCCAAGACGAACCTATCCCGGAAGTGCAAGGTCCCGGTTTGCCTCGTGCCGATGGAGTCACTTCCATCGCCGATTTTTCCCAAGAGTTGATCTCCCTCGTTGATCGGGATTACGTCTACCGGACCGTCAACCAAGCATATTGCCAGGCGGTGGGCAGGCCGCGGGATGAGATCGTGGGGCGCACCGTGGCCGATATTTGGGGGGAAAAGGTTTTTCGGGAGGTGATCAAACCCCAGTTGGATCGCTGCCTTGCCGGTCAAGAGGTTCACGAACAAAACTGGATAGAATATGCTGCTTGGGGTTGGCGGTGTATGGACTTGGGGTACTACCCCTACCACGGGGATGGGACCGAGATCACCCATGCCGTTATTGTGGCCAGGGACATCACCAAATGGGTGCAGGCCGAATCGCAACGGAGCGCAACCCTGGCCGATCTGGAGCTTTCCCACAGCGATTTGGCCGGTCGGGTGGCCGAATTGGAAACGCTGCATCAGGTCAGCATGGCCCTCTCCTCCACCCTGGAACTTCAATCGCTTTTGCGTTTGATCGTCGAAAAAGCGGCCATGCTGGTTGATGCTGCCGATTGTTCCATCCTCCTGCTGGATGAGAAGACGGGAGACTTGATCTTCCAAGCCACCGTGGGGAAACACCTTGAAGGAGTTCACGTCCCTGCCGGGCATGGCATTGCAGCCCGGACCCTGGCATTGGGCATTCCGCAGATCGTCCACGATGTGACCGCCGATCCCGATCATTACCCCACCATCGGGCAGGAAAGCGGTCTGCCGACCCGTTCTGTCCTGGCGGTTCCCATGTTGGTCGAGGGCAAACCGGTCGGCGTGTTGGAGGCGGTCAACAAGCGGCGAGGTCGGTTCACCGAACGGGATCGGGATCTCCTGATGACGTTGGCCAACCATGCGGCCATCGCCATTGAGAACGCCCGCCTGTTCGAGAAAGCCCAGCGCGAGATCGCCGAGCGGCAACAGGCGGAGCGGGAACTCCGGGCCTACAAGGATCACCTGGAAGAGTTGGTCGCCGCCCGCACCGCCGAACTCACTCAGATCAACGAGAAACTCCGCCGGGAGATCGCCCGCCGCAAGCAGGTGGAGGCTTCCCTGCGGGAAAGCGAGGCCCAGTACCGGCTCCTGGCCGAGAATATGAGTGACAATATCTGGACTTTGGACCTGGCGACCCTTACTTTTACCTACATCAGCCCGGCCATTGAACGGCTTTCCGGCTTTGCTCCCCAAGAGATCATCGGGCAGACGGTAGACAAAGTGCTGCCTCCCCATTCGGTCGAGAAGGTGAACCGCATTATTGCCAGATCGCTGGAGCGCGTGACCCAAGGGGATGCGGACCCCACAAACTCGGTCAAGTTGGAGGTGGAACAATATCATAAAGACGGTCACACCATCTGGGTAGAGATCCAGGCTCGTTTCCTCTACGATGAAGAGGGCAACCCCACGACCATTCTGGGCGTCAGCCGTGATGTGACCGCCCGCAAGTGGATGGATGCGGCCCTGAACCGGCTGCTGGACCTGAGTCGGGAACTGGGGGGCATCCGCGACCTGGAAGCAGCCCTGCGACGGAGCATCAACGCCGCTCTGGAGATCGTCACCAACGCAGAAATGGCCGCTTTGCAATGGTTACAGGAGGATGGGGAGACGCTGCGTACCGTTGTTACGAGCGGCGACGAGCGGATCAAGGAAGATCCGATCTCCTTCCAAGCCGGTGTAGGGATTGCCGGACATGCCTTCCAAGAGCGGCGGACGATCAACGTGCCCGATGTGCTGGCCGATGATCGGTTCGTTCCCGGTGCGCAACCTTTGCGCTTCCGCTCGCTGTTGGTCACTCCCCTCCTGACGGGGGATGAGGTCCTGGGAACCCTGTCCCTGGCAAGCAAGAGACCGGGTGCCTTTTCTTCTGCGGATGAAACCCTCGTCGGCCTGTTGGCCGATCAGGTCGCCTCTGCTCTGGAGAACGCCCGTTACCTGACCGCCCGCCGATTGGCCGAGGCGGAGCGGGCTGCCGCCTTTGAACTGTTACAGACCACCATTGACGCCATCCAAGACCCCATCTTGCTGATCGGGAACGATTACCAAGTTCGCCTGGCGAACAAGGCTGTGTACGATCACTATCCAGAAGATGAACTGTTGTATTGCTATCAGGTCTCCCATCGGCGGGAAACCCCCTGCGACGGCAAAGAGCATCCTTGCCCTTTACAAGAGGTGCGCAAAACCCTGAAACCGGTGACCGTGGTGCATGAGCACATCCTGGCCGATGAGGAAAAACGCCTGTTTGAGATCATTGCTTCTCCCCTCCTGGGGGAGGGTGGGGAGTTGATCGGCATCGTTGAAGCTACCCGCGACATCACCGAACGGGTACGGGCCGAAGCCACCCTGCGGGAGCGGGAAGCCCAGTTGGCCCAGGCCCAGCACCTGGCCAACCTGGGGAGCTGGGGGTGGGATATTGCTTCCGAGAGTCTGACCTGGTCGGATGAGCTATATCGCATCTACGGCCTGGATCCCAAAAAGCATGTCCCTGCCGTCGACAGCTTTGGAGAACATATCCACCCCGACGACCTGCCTTTGGTCACGCAGGCTTTGCAAGATATAATGACCAAGGGCGAGCCTGTGGACTATGTCCACCGCATCGTGCGCCCCGATGGGACCGTACGCACCCTCCACGCCCGCGGGCAACTTATCGTTGACGACGATGGAACCCCTGTCCGCCTGTTCGGTACCGCTCATGACATCACCGAGCAGGTGGAGGCCGAAGCCGCCTTGCGGGAGAGTGAGGAGCGATACCGTTTGCTGGTGGAACATGCTCCCTTGGGGATCTTGTCTGTGGACCCGCAGGGC
>Ga0256914_1001330_pt1 | contig 22693 bp, 17 predicted proteins | sample HulkmetaG_FD_191571 | JGI IMG/M metagenome (GOLD analysis project Ga0256914, IMG submission 191571) | Hydrothermal chimney microbial communities from Main Endeavour vent field at the Juan de Fuca Ridge, Pacific Ocean - Hulk | ecosystem: Environmental > Aquatic > Marine > Hydrothermal vents ... | reverse complement strand
GGGCGGCTTGCTCCCCTGGCGCGCCCAAGGCACCTGGATCCCCAATTCCAGGGCGATGATATCGTTTCCGTTCACACTGATCCTCCTGTGTCGTGCGGATTTGATGCCTTTTTCACTCAAATTCACACGAAACCTCGATGAACCTGTTTTTTTGCAGGTGGCGGAGAGGGGGCGGCTGGCTGGTTGTGACATCAAGGAGGATAAAATTGTGCTTATCTTCAAATCAACCGACGCTCGAAAGTGGAAATGTTTAATGTATCACCAGTGGTTTGACTGCTGTTCAGTAATTGATGCTTGTGGGGCGAGTGGATATTTCCAGGCTGTTTTAGAGCCCGGTGAGAAACGCCGAGGTGGGATGTCCCGTCTTCACGCCATTTTGAGTTTGATTTCGCCCCTTTCTTCTTACGTTTTTCCAACCGGGGGGGCACGTCTTGCGGGGCGAGCCGGCGTTCCGCCCGGCTTGCGGCGCGCGGGGAACCGGTGAAACGGCCGCGGTCCGGGAAGGGGGGGGAGCTTCGGCGGGACGCCGAAGCCAACCCGCGGGCCGCAGGCGCTATCCGGGCAGGCAAATCCTTCCCTTCAAGCAGGAAGGGCAAAATCAATCACGGCGGGCATCAGGCAGGATCCTTGCAGCGCGCCGGACAGCCTCCCCCCCGTTCGGGCGCTCAGCGGCCGGGCTCGTCTTTCAGGAAGACGCCGGCGCCGGCGATGGGGCGGCAGATCAGGATGCGCGCGGGGCGGTGCTCCTCCTGCCGGTTCAGGTGGGCGACCAGTTGGTCCACGGCGTCGCGGTGCGCCAGCACCATCAGGCAACCGCCCAGGCCGGCGCCCGCCAGTTGCGCGCCGCTCACGCCCTCGGTGGCCAGGGCGAGGTCCACCATGCGGTCAATGGCCGGCAGGCTGCACGCGTAGCGGCCCGGCTGCCATTGAAGCTGCGCCCGGGCCACCCGTTCCGGATCTTCGCTCGTCAGGTCCTCGATCAGGCCCAGCAGGTAGCCGTTCGAGGTGGGCGCCGCGTAGGGGGTTTCCCTGCCGTCGGGGTCGAAGGTGGCGACGCGGTCGCCGTTGTGCGACACGTTCATCAGCGCGCCGATTTCGGCGACGCGCCCGGCTTTCAGCAGCTCGGTGTACACCCGGGCGCGCTCGCATTCGGCCAGGCCGAAGAGCACCACGCCGCGAATCGGGTATCCGCCGTCCGCGGGCGGCGCGTGCGAGGCGAAGAACGGTTCCAAATCCTCGCCCGCGAGCAGCTCCCGCAATTCCTCGCGCGTGCTTCGTTCCGGCAGGTGGAGGAGGATTTTGTAGATCCAGCTCAGGGGCACGCCCAGCTTCCGGGGGTTCACGTCGCGCAGGTGCTGGAGGAGCGGCCGGTACTGCGGGAAGAGCCGCCGGATCAGCCGGAATCCCAGCCGGTAACAGGCCACCCGGTGATTGAACTGGTCCTTGGCGTTGGCGGTTTTCCGGGCCGTGATGCCCGAATCGCACAGCACCATGACGTGCTCCTCGGGAAAGGGAACGCTCTCCTCGACGGCAAAGTCGAAGAAGCCCACCTTGATGACCCGGCCGCGCTGGCCCAGCTTGACGGCCGCGTGGTCGGCGCTCCCGCCGCGCGTGCCCACGAACCATTCCCCCTCGCCGCAAAGGTCCACGAGCTGGGCCGGGTAGGTGTTGAGCCGGTTGGCGGTGATGGTGGCCTCGGCGGTGGCCACCACGAGGCTGGAGGAGGAGCTCAGGCCCGCGCCCATGGGCACGTTGCCGCTTACGAAGAGGTCCATGCCCCGCAGCTTGAGGTCCTTGAACTTTTTCTGCAGCCGCAGCACGGCCGCCTTCACGTACTGGGACCAGTCGCCGCCGTAGGCCCGCACCATGTTGCCGACCTTCTCGCTGTTGACCAGTGACAACCAGTCGTCCCATGGCAGGTCGGCGATCAGCTCGCCCACCGAAAATTCCCGGGCCGGAAAGCGTTCCGCGTCGAGGTTGTGGAGCCGGACCGTGTCGTCGTCGCGCGGGTGCACGATCATGAGGGTCTCGTAGCCGATGGTCATCAGGTTGCAGTTGCCGCCCTGATGATCCACGTGGCGGCCCATGACGTTGACGCGCCCGGGCGAACGCACGATGAACACGCCCGCGTCGGGGCCGAGCTCCGCGGCGGCGTGGTCGAGGCCGGCTTGCAGGGCCTGCAGGCGGTCGCGGATGACGGCCTCGTCGTCGCTGTACAGGGCGGCCATTTTCCGCCAAAGCCCGGGCGCGCCGGCCCGGCCGTTTTGGCGCGCCGCCGCCAGCTCGGCCCGCCACTCCTTGACGGGACGGAACCACTCCGAGGGTTCAAGTTCGGGCGCCGTCTGTTGGCGACGGGCTTTCAGGTTGGCTTCCACCTCGAGCAATTCGGCGGGGTCGTTGAACCCCATCACCTGGGTGGGATCGTCCACCCGGAGGAGGCGCACGCGAAAACGGCGGTCCGCCCGCGCCGCGCCGGTCAGGAGGGCCACGATCTCGGAGAGGTATTCCTCCCGCTGGGCGTTGTCGCGGGCCAGGCGGCTCAACGCGTAGCGGAGGGCCGACGCCTTGGCCAGATAGACCGAATTGTTCGCCAGGGGCATGGCGTCCACCTCGTCGGGCGTCAGCGTCAGCGGCGAACCGTCGGGGCGGAGGAAGCGGAAACAGGTCTTCTCCTCGGGGACGCAGGCGGCCAGTTCCGCGGACGTGGGCGGACGGGCCGGGTCCGTCAGGCGGGTCCAGAGGTCGCCGAACGCGGTGGCGCATTTTTCGTCGGACGGCGCCGGCCCACCGCCGGCGAACCCGTCCCGCAAAAGATCGAGCAACCGGGCGGGCTCGGGCGTGGTTTCGGAACGCAGGAGATCGCGAATCCGGCGATAAACGGCCCGCTGGCGGATGTCGGCGGCCTCGACGATCGCCAGCGGCTCGCCTTCGGGCGTTTGCACGATGCGGCCCTGGCTCGACCGCTCGCGCCGGGGGCAGGCAAGCACGGCGAGGTCGCACTTGCGGGAGTAGAACAGGTCAAAGAACCGTTCCAGCACGACCGGCTCGATGATGCGGTCGCCGGCCACGAGCAGGATGTCCGCGTCGTCCGGCGCCGCTTCCAGCGCTTCGAGCCCCACGCGCGTCGCGTGGGCGGTGCCGTGCTGTTCCGCCTGATACACGAACACGCAGTGCGCGAACCGGCTCCCCACCGTCTCCACCACCTGCCCGGCCAGGGCCCCCACCACGAGCACGTGCTGCCGGATGCCGCAGGCGTGGTAGGCTTCGAGCGCCCAATGGATGGCCGGCTTGCCTTCGATGGGAAAACAGACCTTGTGCAGGTTCGCCGAACGCATGCGCGTCCCTTTGCCGGCGGCGAGGATGATGCTGAAGCGGGGGGCGCGGACGGGCATGACGGGGAAGGTTGCGTTGCTCGATTGCCAGTTGTCGTTTGCGATCCCGGCCGGCCCCGGAGGCCGGCCCCTCGGCGCGCCATCCTCCCGAAATCAGCTGGGGACGCAAAGGCAAAAAGGCGGACGCAGCACCCGAATTGCCCGGGGCAAACGGCGGGAGGGGCGGCTTAATTCAGGCGGATTCCCCGGCGGATGTAGGTGGGGGTGTCGAGGTCTTCGCCCCGGTGGCGGGTGGGCTCGCTGCGCTCGAAACGGCCTTTGGCGACCACTTCGAGAGGAAGCAGGCCCTGCCCCTGATCCACGCCCTTGCGGCGGCGTTTCCGCTTTTTCCCGCCCCGTTGTTCGAGCAGGGCCGCGGCCTGGTCGGGACTGAGGCGGGGCGGCGGGGCGGTGAATTCACGCGCCCGACGGGAGGCGCCGGGGGCGGACGTCTCGGGGGAGTCCGTCTCGGCGGGGTCCAGGTCCCAGGCCTCGAGTTCCAAGGAGCGTTTTCCGGAGGGGGCGGAGGGCGTTTCCTCCGGGGGAGGCGGCAGGGTGCCGATGAGGGTCACCAGCAGCCGGTCGCCCAGGTCGGGATCCACCTCGGCGCCCATGACCATTTGGACGTGGTCGGCGCAGTGGCGGTTGAGTTCCTCCATGAAGCGCCCGATTTCCTTCAGGGACAATCCGGGGCCGCTGGCGATGCTGACCAGCACGGATTCGGCCCGCGCCAGGGCGGCGCCGTGATCGAGAAAGGGGCTTTCGAGCAGGGCCCGCAGGACGGCGGGGCCGCGGCCTTCGCCGGCCGCTTCGGCGGCGGCCAGGAAACTCTCGGCCTGACGCCCGCGCACCACTTCGCAGAGGTCGGCGAAGTCCACCTTGATGAGGCCGTCGTGGGAGATGAGCCGGCACAATCCCCGGATGCCGAGGGCCAGCACTTCGTTCACCTTGTCGAGGGCCTCGGGCAGGCTGGCGTTTTCGGCGAGCAGGGCGGCGATTTTTTCGTTGGGCAGCAGGATGGTGGCGTCCGAGGCGGTGCGCAGCTGGCGATGCGCCACGGCGGCCTGCCGGGCGCGGCGCCGGCCTTCGAGGGCGAAGGGCAGGGTGGCCAGGGAGAGGACCAGCGCGCCGGTTTCGCGGGCGGCTTGCGCCAGCACGGGCGCCACGCCGGAGCCGGTGCTGCCGCCCAGGCCGACGACCACCACCACGAGGTCCGCGTCGGCGCACAGCTCGGACAGGCGCTCGATCTCGCCCTCGGCAATGGCCCGTCCCACCTCGGGATCGCCGGCCTTGAGGCCGCGGGTGAGGCGCTGGCCGAGGAGGAGGGTGGTGGCGAGCGGGGTCTGGGCCAGCAGCCGGGCATCGGTGTGCACGGCGGCCAGGGGGGCCTCCGCGAAGCCGGCGCGGGCCAGGTGTTCGAGGGCGCGCACGCCGGCGCCGCCCACGCCGATGATTTTCAGCCGGGGACCGGCGGCGGGGGGCAGGTTCGGGGAAGGAGCGGCTTCAGGGTTCATGGCCGGAAAAATCAGGAGGCGGGTTGAAAAATGCCGCCGATTTTGCGGACCAGCCGTGATGCCAGACCGCTCCGGCGGCGGGGTTTCAGGACTTGAAAGGAGCCGAACCGGACCAGGCCGATGCCGGTGGCGAATTCCGGCTGGTCGAGCGACGCGGGCAGGCTGTTGATGGTCTTGGTGCGCCCGAAGGAGACCGGCAGGCCGAAAACGCGCCGCGCCAGCCGCTCGATGTTCGGCACGCGGGAGCCGCCGCCGCACAAGACCACGCCGGCCCGGAGGTACTCCAAAAGGCGGGTGGATTCGAGTTCCTCGGCGATGATCTGGAAGGTTTCCTCAAGGCGGAGGCTCATGACGCGGCGCAGGTGTTCGAGGTTGAGCGTGCGGGCGTCCAGGCCGTTTTCGGAGGGAAGCGTCAGGACGCGCCCGCGCGCTTCGGGGGTGAGAAGGGCGTCGCCGTGGGTGAGCTTGAGTTCCTCCGCCAGGCGCAGCGGAACCTTGAGTCCGTAGGCGAGGTCGTTGGTGACATGGTCGCCGCCCACGGCCAGCACGCCGGTGTGCTTGATGATGCCTTCGGAATAGACGACGTACTCGGTGGCGCCGGCGCCCAGGTCAATCACCAGCGCGCCCAGTTGTTTTTCCTGCGGGGAAAGGACGGCCAGCGAGGAGGCGAGGCCGTTGAACACGACCTCCTCGACCTCGAGTTGCAGTTTTTCCACCAGGTCCACCGGAAGCTGCAAACGGCTCTGGAGGCCGTGGACGATGTGCACGTCCAGCTCGAGCTGGCTGGCCGGCATGCCGAGGGGATCGGCGACCCCGGGCTGGCCGTCCACGAGAAAATGCTGGCGGATGAGATGCACCAGCTCGTGGCCGGCGGGGAGTTTGAAGGCGCGGGCGTTGCGAACGGTGTCGCGGACGTCCGCCTCGGTGATGGCGGAGACGCCGTAGGGCAGGTGATGGCGGCCGCGGTTGTTGAAGCCGCGGAGGTGCGCGCCGGTGACGCCGAGGAAGACGCTGCGGATTTCGAGGTTGGCCATGCGCTCGGCCTCGTGCAACGCCAGGCGGATGTCTTCGTGGGCCAGTTTCTGGTCCACCACCTCGCCCTTGCGCACGCCGCGCGAGGGGCGCTGCCCCACGCCGACGATGTTGAGGTCGCCCTGGGGGGTGAGCTGGCCCACCACGGCGCAGATTTTCGCGGTGCCGATTTCGAGACCGACGAGAACGTGATGCGAGGGCTTAAACATCATGAGGTGAAAGCGGGGTTGACGGACGGGCGGCGGGGTCCGCCGCGGTTTCCGGAAGCGGCTGCCACAAGGAGGGGCAGTTGTTGCGCACCGAAAGGTCCACCTTGAGCAGGCGCTTGTGATTTCGGCGGCCCACCTGATAGAGCAGGCCAAGGCGCAAAAGCTGGCGTTGCATGTCGTCGGGGCCGAGGGTGACCTCCGTGCCGTTGTCGAGCAGCAGGTGCAGCACGCCGCGCTCGGAGACGTCCACGGTTTTCACGTCGGCGATCCGGTTCATGCCGATCTGGCGGTACAATTTCAAGGCGCGGAGGGCCCAGTACACCGCGGCGTCGGTCACCTTGCCGCCGGGACGGAGGTCGGCGGGATTCACGCCGATGATTTCGGGCAGTTTCAGGTCGGCGAACGGATCCCGGGGGGCGCGCCGGTAGGCGCGGTCCGGCATGACCGAGCCGTGGCGGTCCAGGTACCAGGTGCGGCCCGCCGCCCCGCCCCGGCCCGCGTTCTGGAAGATCCGGACGCGGGCCACGGGGGTGCGCTCCACCACGTGGATCCGCAACAGGTGGGGCAGCACCTGCTCCACCGCCACCGATTCGAGGTAGGGAATCATCTCGAGCTGCTGCCGCACCGCCGAGAGGTCAATGGTGAACAGATTCTGGCCCCAGCGCAGGCCCGTGCGCTTGAACAGCTCCTGCCGGGAGACCGCCCGGCACTGGCCGTCAATCTTCACCTCCCGCAAATCGAACCAGCCCCGTCCCAGCACGACTTCCTGATAGAAGCGCGGCCACGCGTTCAGCAGTTTGACGGTTCCGTATGCCCCGAGTCCGCTGACCAGCAGCGCGGCCAGGGCCAGTCCCAGCCAGCGAAATCCGGGGCGCGACGCCGTCCGGCGGCTTCGTTTGGCCGGGCGGCGGGGGGCGCGGGCGCGTTTCTTCTTCTTTCGGGCAAACATCGGAGCAAGGAGACGATTCACCCGTCCCCGGAGCGGGTCAGGGCGAGTTCGATCATGCGTTGGCAAAGCGCGGGAAAATCAATTCCGGCGGCGGCGGCGGCCTTGGGGAGGAGGCTGGTCTCGGTCATGCCGGGAAGGGTGTTGACTTCGAGCACGGTGGGCGCGCCGGACTCCGGCACCAGCAGGTCCACCCGCCCGTAGTCGCGACCACCGATCGCGTCGAAGGCCGCCAGCCCGAGCGCCTGGATGCGCCGGGTGGTGGCGGCGTCGAACTCCGCCGGGCAGCGGTAGTCCGTCGAGCCGGCGGTGTATTTGCTCCGGTAATCATAGCGGCCGGAGCGGGGGCGGACCTCCACCACCGGGAGGGGATCGCTTTCGAGGATGCCCACCGTCACCTCGCGGCCGCGGACCCATTCCTCCAGCAAGATTTCCTCGCCATGCCGGCGGGCGGCGGCCAGGGCGGGCGCCCATTCCCCGGGGCGCTCGACGAATCCCAGCCCCACGCTCGAACCCTGCCGGACCGGTTTGAGCACCACCGGCGGCGCCCAGCCGGGGGGCCAGTCGGTCGTGTCCCCGTTCAGGAGGGCGTGCCGGGGGGTGGGCACGCCCATCGCGGTGAAGCGCTCCTTCGAGAGGGCCTTGTCGAACGCCACCCGGCTGGCGCGGGCGTCACACCCGGTGTAGGGCACGCCGAGGGCCTCCAGTTCCGCCTGCACCGCGCCGTCCTCGCCATAGGTCCCGTGCAGGGCCAGAAAAACGGCGTCGGTCCCGGCCGGCAACCGCCACGCGCCGGGCCGCGGATCCAGCTCCGTCACCCGGTGCCCCAGCGCGCGCAGGGCCGCCGCCACCGCCGCGCCGCTGGCGAGCGACACTTCCCGTTCGGCGGACGGGCCGCCGCGCATGACGATGAGGTTCAAGGGGCGGGGCATGGCGGGGGGGCGGCGTGTTCGCCGAGGATTTCGATTTCCCGTTCGAGGTCCACGCCGGCGCGTTCGCGGACCGTTTGTTGCACGCGGCAAATGAGCCGTTCGAGGTCGGCGGCGGTGGCGCCGCCGGCGTTGATGATGAAATTGGCGTGCCGGGGCGAGACCCGCGCGCCGCCTTCGCGCGCGCCTTTCAGGCCGCACGCCTCGATCAATTCTCCGGCGGAACGACCGGCGGGATTTTTGAACACGCAGCCGGCGCTGGGTTCGGAGGGCTGCGTCCGCCGCCGCCGGGCTTGCAGCGTTTCCCGGCGCCGCCGGATGGCCGCGGGGTCGTCCGGCCGGCCCACGAAGACCGCCTCCACCGCCAGGTGATCCCGGAGAAAGGCGCACTCGCGGTAGCGCGGGGCAAGGCGGTCCGGCGTCCATTCGTGGCGGCGGCCCGCGCGGTCGAAACCGCGCACCCGCTCGACCACGTCGAAAATCGCGGCCCGATGCGCGCCGGCGTTCATGCGCAACGCGCCGCCCACGCTGCCCGGGATGCCTTCGAGAAACTCCAGCCCCGCCAGGCCGTGCCGGCAGGCGGTCGCCCCGAGGAGGGGCAGGGGGACGCCCGCTCCGCAGAAGAGGCGGTTGCCCCGGACCGTGATTTGCCGGAAGGCCGGCCGGCCGAGGCGGAGCATCCATTCGCGCACGCCGCCGTCGCGGACGAGGAGGTTCGAGCCCCGCCCCAGCGCCCGCCAGGGCAGCCCCCGGTCGTGGCAAAAGCGCAGCGCCCGCGCGAGGTCCGCTTCGTCGGCCGGCTCGATCAACACGTCCGCGGGCCCGCCCACCCGCAGGGTGGTCCGCGCCGCCAGCGGGGCCGGCGCGGTGACGCGGGCGGCCGGGGAGAGCCGCTCCCGCAATGCCGCCACCAGCGACGCGGCACGCGACGCGTCCGGCGGAGAAACGGCGGCGGAGGGAGCGGCGTTCATGGAGCGGTCAAAAGCGGGTTTCCGGTTGCGCCCACGCCGGCGGCAGCGCGGTGACGGCCAGCCGCCCCCCGCCGATGGCGTTCAGGATGTGACGGGCCACGACGCTGGCGGCGTGCGGGTGATGCCGGCGGGTGAGGGCGTCCCGCATGGCGTCCCGCGCGGCGGGGCGGGTGAGCAGCGCGAGGATTTCCGCGGCGAGCCGTTCCGGCGTGGCCTCCGCCTGGGGCAGCACGCGGGCGGCGCCGCTTTCGGAGAACCGCCGGGCATTGTGGTGCTGATGATTGTCGGCGGCGTGGGGATAGGGCACCAGCACGGCGGGCAGGCGGGTGGCGGCCAGCTCGGCCAGGGAGGACGCCCCGGCCCGGCTCACGGCCACGTCGGCGGCGCTCATGGCGAGGTGGGTTTCGGCCAGGAAGGCCTCGACCCGCGCCGGACATTGGCGGGCCCGGTAGGCGGCGCGCGTCTTTTCCACGTCATCCGTCGCGCCGACGAGGTGGATGCACTGGAGCCGCGGCTCCCGCCGCAGCAGGAGGGGCAGCGTTTCCCGCGCCGCCTGGTTCAGGAACACGGCGCCCTGGCTGCCGCCCATGATCAGCAGCGTGGGGCGCAGGGGATCCAGTCCCAGCGCTTCGCGGCATTCGGCGGCGGGCCGCGGATGGAAGCAGTCGCGCACCGGCATGCCCACCACCCGGGTGTGCCGGGTGGGCAGGTCGGCGGCGGCGGAGGGAAAATGCACGAAGGCCTCGCGCGCCAGCCAGGCCAGCCGGCGGTTGGCGCGGCCGGCCACCGCGTTGGCCTCGTGAAGGAACACGCGGGCGCCGTGCCAGCGCCCCATCAACACCGGCGCGGCGCTGGCGAATCCACCCATCGAAAGCACCGCCGCCGGCCGCCACCGGCGGAAGGTCCGGCGGCACTGGCGCAGGGATTGCAGCAAGCCCCAGCCGCAGGCGATCCCCCGGCGGCGGCCGCCGGCCACCGCCGGAAGGGCGGTGACCCGCTCGGGGGGCAGATCCCGGACGAGCTGGAGATCCACCTTCTTCCGCGAGACGAGCAGGCGCGGCACGACCCCGGCCGCCTCGAGGGCCTGCGCCACCGCCCGGCCCGGCAGGAGATGTCCGCCCGTGCCGCCGCAGGCAATGGCCACGGTGAGAGGAGAAGCGGGGGAGTTCATGCGGTCTTCGTCAGGGGCAGTTCATCAAACAGATTCAACGGCTGCTGCCGGCATCCGGATCCCTCCTCGCTGGCGCGGGCGATGCGCATCAGGACGCCGACGAACACCATCGCCATCATCAGGCTGGAACCGCCCTTGCTGATGAAGGGCAGCGTCAGTCCCTTGTTGGGCAGCAGGCTGGAGACCACCGCCAGGTTGCACAACGCCTGTCCCACCAGCAAAAAGGTGATGCCGGTGGCCGCCAGCATCCCGAAGCGGTCGGGCGCGTGGAGGGCGATCGTCACCCCGGCCCCGAGGATGAGACCGAAGAGAAAGACCAGCGTCAGCGAGCCCGCGAACCCGAACTCCTCGCCGATGACCGAAAAGATGAAATCGTTTTCCACCTCGGGAATGAAAGGCCGCTGGATGCTGCGGTCGAATCCCACGCCCCACAGTCCGCCGGACGCCAGCGCCACGCGGGCCTGGTAGGCCTGGTAGCCGATGTCCTCGCGCGTTTCCTCGAGGTGCAGCCAGCTGTAGATGCGATCCGAGCGCAGGGGGTTGTGGTACAGCGCCAGGGCGAGCCCGGCGGCCAGCAGAAGCGCCGGAGCCAGCACGTAGTGAATCCGCGCCCCGGCCACCAACAGCATCACCACGCAGGCCATCCCGGTGATGAGGGTCGTGCCCCAGTCCGGTTCGAGGAAGATCGGCCCGCAAATGGCGCCGATGATCCCGGCGGGCAGCAGGATGCCGCGCGTGAATTTCCGCAACGCCCCTCCGGCGTTGGCGCAGTAGCCGGCCAGCGCGAGGATGAGCGCCAGCTTGGCGAATTCCGAGGGCTGAAACCGGGCGCCCCCCAGATTGATCCAGCGGTGCGCCCCCTTCACCATGGGGAAGAAAAACACCACTCCCAGCAGGACGAAAGCGACCAGGTAAGCGGGCCAGGCCAGCCGCTTCAGCCAGGAGTAATCCCCCATCACGATCAGCGCCGCCATCAGCATGCCGATGACCAACGCCACCACCTGCCGGGAGAGCACGGCGTTCGCCACGTCCACCTTGCAGACGCTGTAGAGCATCACCAACCCGATGACCGAGAGGGTGATCACGCTGAAGATCAGCGCGCCAATGGCCCGGCGAAGCGCGACGGGGGACGTGGAGGCGGGCTTGAACACGGGCGCGGACGGTTTACCGGGCGGCGGGCGCGGAGGGAATCTTCAGTTTCTTGCCGGTGTAAATCCGGGTGCTCTTCAGGTTGTTTTCCTCCTGAATCGCCTTGACCGTGACGCCGAACTTCCGGGCGATCTTGCTCAACGTGTCTCCCTTTTGAATGGTGTAGAGGGTGCCGTCGTAGGGTTCCTCGACCGGCGCCGGCCGGGGCGCGGGCGGCGGGATGATCAACGTGGCGCCGGGTTGCAGGGTCTTGGGCGTGACGTCGGGATTGGCGTCCTGGAGCGCCTTGAGGGCAATGCCGTGCTGGCGGGCGATGCCCCAGAGGGTGTCGCCGCTCCGCACCACGTATTCCTGGGCCCGGGCGAGATTCCGGCTCTCCTCGACCGTGGTGCCGGCCGGGGAGGGCTGGCCGGAGGGGGAAGGACCGGCCACGTTGGTGTCAATCGGCGGCGGCGTGACGGCGGCTCCGCCGGTGAGGTCCGGAATGTTGTTGGTGGCCGGCGGCGTGCTTTCCGCCGCCGGGGCTGCGGTTTCCGCCGCCGGAGCCGGGTTCCCCGCGGGCGGGGTCGCGTTCCCCGGATTCTCCGGAAGGAGCGCCCCGGGGGCGTTGGTGGCCGGCGGCGGGGTGGGTTCCACCGGCTCCCACATATCGTTCATGGTGGGGAGGTCGTTGGTGGGAGGCGGCGCGCTGGCGACCTCGGTTTTGGGGCGGCACCCCTGGAGGAGCAGGCCGCTGAAGAACAGGACGTGCAGGACGAGAAACGCGAACACGGCCCAGCGAAACGTGGGCCCGCCCGGCTGCTTCCGGGAGAGGTGCCCGACCGGTTTGAAGATGGGTGGTTTGCTCATGATCAACTGTGCTTCGAAGTGCTGGAATCAGTGTCGGTCATTCGTTCGGGCGTGTGAAGCCGGAAGGCGGCGGGAAACCGCAAAAACGGCCTTTTGCCCGGCTGATGTTGAGTGGTTGAGAGGGAAAGCGTCATCGGAGTTTCAAGGTGGCCAGGGCCAGCACGCCGAAGAACACCCCCAGGATGTAGAAGCGGGTGACCACCTGGGATTCGGCCCAGCCTTTTTGTTCGAAATGATGGTGGATGGGGGCGCACAAAAAGATGCGCCGCCCCTCGCCGGTGCGCCGGCGGGTGTACTTGAAATAGGCGCGCTGGAGCATCACCGAAACCGCCTCCATCACGAACACCCCGCCGGCGATGACCAGCACCAGCGGTTGGTGGATGAGCACGGCGATGATTCCCAGCACCCCGCCCAGGGCCAGCGAACCGGTGTCGCCCATGAACACCTCCGCCGGATGGCAGTTGAACCAGAGGAACCCCAGGCACGCGCCGAACATGCCGGCGCACACCACGGTCAGCTCCCCCGCTCCCACCACCCGCGGGACGTGGAGATACTCGGCGATGATCCGGTGGCCGGCCACGTAGGTCAGCACGATGAACACGCCGGTGACGATCAACGTGCAGCCGATGGCCAGCCCGTCCATGCCGTCGGTCAGGTTCACGGCGTTCGAACTGCCCACGATGGTCGCCACCGTCAGCAGCACGCCCAGCAACGGCACGCCGGTGAGGAAGGGATCCTTGAGGAAGGGCACCATCAAATCCGACACCAGATGGCGGGTTTCCTCCACCCGCCAGAGGTAAAGCGCGACGATCAGGGCCAGGCCGGTTTGCGTGATCAGCTTGAACCGCTCCGTCACCCCCGCCGAGCCGCGCTGCCGGAGCAGCTTGGCGTAATCGTCGTAGCACCCCAGCGCCGCCAGTCCCAGCAACGGCACCAGCGTCAGGATCACCAGCTTGTTCCACTGCGCCCACAGCAGGGCGGTCAGGTCGATCACCACCACGATGAGCAGCCCGCCCATCGTGGGCACCCCCCGCTTCAGCCGGGCGGTGTCTTTCTGGCCGGCGGCCTGCCGGGCGGTGTCGGTGTAGCCCTGCTGAAAGCCCTTTTCCGCCAGGGCCCGGATGACCCGCGGCCCCAGCAGCAGGCTGAGCAGCAGGGCCGTGATGGCCGCGCCCGCGCTGCGGAAGGTGATGTATTGAAACACCCGCAGGCCGGAGAGGGGATCCGCCCACGCCGTGCCCCGGGCCTGTTCCAACACGTATTGGGTCAAGTAGTACAGCATGTCGGAGTTCCCGGGTTCGCGGTGGGGGGGGCGGCTGCCCAGGCGGCCCGCAAATCCGCCACCAGTCGTTCAAAACACGCCGCGCGCGAGGCCTTCACCAGGGTCAGGTCGGCGGGCGTCAGCGTCCGCGCCAGCAACGCGGCGGCCGCGGCGGCATCGGGGCATTCGTCCACCGCCGGCACGCCGGCCCGGCGGGCCGCCTCGCTCAAGGGGGCGGTTTCCGGTCCCACCGCCACCAGCCGGTCAATGCCGCACCCTCCCGCCGCGCGGCCCACGCGGGCATGCTCCCCGGCGGCGCGCGCGCCCAGCTCGGCCATCGGCCCCAGCACCGCCACGGTCCGGCGGCCGCCCGCCACGTCCGCCAGGGTTTCCAGGGCGGCGATCACGGAATCGGCGTTCGCGTTGTAGGCGTCGTTCAGCACGACCCGCCCCGCCAGCGTCACCGGTTCCAGCCGCATCGGCGCCGGGCGCACGGCGGCCAGCCCCCGGCGGGCCTCGTCCGGGGTGACGCCCAACGCGGCCGCCGCCGCCACGGCGAGCGCGGCGTTGACCACCTGATGCCGCCCCAGCAGGGGCAGGAAGTATTCCCCGGAAAACTCCGCCCGGGGGGCCCGCAGGGTGAAGGTCGTGCCCGCGAGATCAATCACCGCCGCGGTGATCCGCCATGCGCACCCCGCGCTCCAGCCCACCCGCGTCACCGTCGCGGCGGTCGGCGCGCAGGCGAGTTCGAGGGCCGGGGCGTCTCCGTTGACGAACAACCCGCCCCCGGCGGGCAGGGCCGCCGCCAGGGCGCTTTCCTCGCGGGCCACGCCCGCCAGGTCGCCGAAAAACTCGAGATGCTCCGCGCCGATCGAGGTCAGCACCCCGTGATCCGGGCGGATCCACTCCAGCAGGGCCGCCAGCTCGCCGGGGTGGTTGGTGCCCGCCTCGACCACCGCCGCGCGGTGCCGGGGCCGCAACGCCAGCAGGGTGAGCGGCACGCCCACGTCGTTGTTGTAACTGGCCGGGCTGGCGAGGGTTTCGGCGCGCTCCCGCAGCACGGCGGCCAGCAGCTCCTTCACGGTGGTCTTGCCGTTCGAGCCCGCCACCGCCACCACCGGCAGCTCAAAGTCCCGTCGGCAGGCCGCCGCCAGCCGGCCCAGCGCCGCCCGGGAGTCGTTCACCGCCACCACGGGCCGGTCCGGGGGGCGGTCGTCCAGCCGGGAGCGTTCCCCCAGCGCGGCCACCGCCCCGCCGGCGAAGGCGTCGTTCAGGTAGCGGTGCCCGTCGAACCGCTCCCCGCGCAGGGCCACGAACAAATCGCCGGGGGCGACCTTCCGGGAATCGGTGGTCACGCCGGTCACCGTGCCCGCGGGCGGTCCCCAAAGCTCCCCGCCCACGCGCTGGCTGACTTGCTGGAGGGTGAGCGGCTTCATGGCGTGGAGGAGAGGCGGGGCAGGCCGCCGATGACGGTTTCGTTCCGCCGTTCCAAAATCCGCCGGGCCTGGAGGCGGTCGTCAAAGGGGATGACGCAATGATCCAGCTCCTGCCGGGCGCGATGGCCGTTGCCGGTCAGCAAAACCACGTCGCCCGGACGCGCCCGCCCCAGCAACCGCTCGATGGCGGCGGCGCGATCGGGCTCCGCGGCCACGCCGTCCGCCCGGACCGCGCGCGCGCCGGCCAGCACGTCGGCGGCGAGGGCGGCCGGCGGTTCGTGGCGGGGATTGTGGGTGGTGACGAGCGTGAGATCCGCGCCCAGGGCCGCCACCCGGCCCAGCCGCCGGCGGAGGAAGGGCGATTGCCGGGCGGCACCCCCCGTGAGCAGCAGGATGCGACGCGGTTCCAAGGCGCGGGTTTCGCGCAGGAGGCGGGCCAGCTCGGCGGGACTCTCCGCGGCGTCCACCCACACCGCGAAGGGCTGTCCGGCCTCCACCGGTTCCCGCCGACCGGGCACGGGGGGAAGCCGCCGGGCCGCGCGGGCCAGGCGCGCCCACGGAACGCCCCACGCCGCGGCCACGGCCAGCACGCCGGCCAGCCGGCGCGCCTGCCGCCCGCCCCGGAGGGGCGCGTGAACGGTCTTCAACCCCCACGGGGTGCGCAGCCGCAGCGAAACCCCGTCCAGGGTGGCAACCACCCGGTGGAGGCCGAAGGCCAGCACCGGTTCGCCGTCCGCCCGGAGCACCCGGACCGTTTGACGATTCGCGGTCCACGCCACCCGCCAGCGGGTGCCCGCGCGAAAGGCGGCGTCCGCGCCGGAGGGCGCGCCGAGGCGGATCAGCGCCCGCAATTTCAGGTCCGTGGCCCAGCCGTGGTCGCGGGCGGTCGCGCCCAGTTCAATGACCGCCTGCCGCTGGCCGTGACGGAGCATCGAAGCCAGCATGCGCTGCACTTCGAGGGCCTCCTCTCCTTCGGGTCGCGGCGGCAGCAGGCGGTCGCCCACCAGGTGTTGCAAGGAACCGATCAGGCCGGTGGAGGCGCCGGCCCGATCGAGCAGTGCCCCCAACAAAAAAGCGAAATCCGCCGGCGCGTCCGGGCCCGTGACGCCGAGCACGTCCAACGCCTGGCTGGGATGGCCGTGAAAGACCGCCGCCGCCCGGGCGAGGGCCAGCCGGCTGTCGGGCACGCGGATGCTGACCGCGCGCCGCGGGATGAAGCCGCTCCGCTCGCACACCACCGCCCCGGCGCCGCGGCTGATGGCCTCCATCACGCGGTCGTGCCCGTCGTCCCGGCCGTGCCGCACGGCGAAAAACAGCACGTCCTCGCGCACGTGCGCCACCTCGTACGCCAGCCCGCGAATGGGCCGGTTCAGCCGGCCGCGGACCGTCTTGTCCGGCACGGGGCGCATGAGTTCACGAAGCGGGGTCATGGGAGCGGCGGGTTACCAGTAATTGCGAAGGGGGGCGTTCATCATCCGCCGGGCCGCGAGGGGCGCCAGCGGGGTCAATCCGGTGGGCAGGTCGCCCGGCGCCCAGCGGGGCTCCTCCCGCTTGTCCGGCCGGATGCGGAGGTAGCAGGCCACCTGTTCGGCGATGTTGTGCCAGATGGGGGCCGCCACGTAACCGCCGCCATGGCGGCCGGGGCCGTGCGGTTCGATGATTCCGACGAAAATGCAAATCTCGGGCCGGCTGGCGGGGAAGAATCCCACGAAGGAGGAGTAGTCTTTCCGGGGGTTGTAGCGCTGAATCGCCGCGTCGTACATGACGGCCGTTCCCGTCTTGCCGGCCACGGTGTACAACGCCAGCCGCGCCCGGCGCGCCGTGCCATGGTCGCTCACCACCTCCTGGAGGGCCCGGGTCAATTCCCGGGTGGTCTCCCGGGAGACCGCCCGGTGGAAGACCACCGGCGGATAAGAGCGAAGCACCTGCCCGTTGGCGTCGGTGATGCAATCCACCAGGCGGGGCCGCATCAGCAGCCCGCCGTTGGCGATCGCGGCGTAGGCCATCGTCATCTGCAGCGGCGTGACGTCCACGTGATGGCCGAACGCCATGCGGACGTAATCCACCATCTTCGGATGGAGATCGAGAACGCCCTTGGCCTCTCCCGGCAGCGGCACCCCGGTGCGCTCGCCCAGCCCGAACGCCTGGCAGATTTCCACGAAGCGGGCGGGGGGGATCCGCCGTTCCGCCAGCATGGCGGTGCCGATGTTCGAGGACTTGGCCAGCACCTCGAGGAAGGTCAGCGTGCCGTGCCCCACGAAATCCTTGATTTTGTCCCGGGCGCCGCGCCGCCACACCCCTCCGATGCCGCACTGAATCTTCTCCTCCCAGCGGAAACAGTGGTCTTCGAGCGCCGCGGCGAACGTGATGGCCTTCATCGTGGAGCCGGGTTCCAGGGGATCGAAAATGGCCCAGTTTTTGAGCGCCCCCCGTTCCATGTCCCGCCGGGTCCGGCGGGCGGGATCGAAATCGGGGTAGCTGGCCATGGCCAGGATGTCCCCGGTGCGGGGCCGGACCACCACCGCCACCGCCCCCCGCGGCTGCCACTGGTTCGCGGCGTGGCGGAGTTCCTCCTCCACGATGGCCTGCACGCCGGCGTCCAGGGTCAGCACGACGTTGAGCCCGGGGCGGGGTTCCACGGTCTCCCAGCCCAGGCGCCAGCCCGGCGTGCCCCGCAACACCCGGTCCAGCCGCTGCTCGATGCCGGCCGTTCCGCGCATTTCCGAGAGGGCGCCCAGCACGTGGTTGGTTTCCCGCTTGGTGACGAAGCCCACCACGTGGGCGGCCAGCCGCCCGCCGGGGTAGTAGCGTTGGAAATCATCCCGCGCGTACACCATCTTGGTCCGGATGGCCCGGAGCGTCGTCCGGTTGGTGCGGGCCACTTTCTCTCCTTTCAGGTCGAAGTCGAGCCGGGCGAGGGCGTTGGTCAGCCGCTGCCATTTTTCCAGCGGCACGTTGCGGCACAGCACCTCGAACCGGTCCAGCGTCAGTCCGCCCCGGCGGTTGCGGAACCAGCGGGGACGCACGATGTTCGTCACCCGCCGGAGGGGAAGGTCGAGTTCCCGCGCGATGACCTCGCACGCCTCCAGCCGGTGGTGGTCCAGGTGCGGGGGCAGCACCGTGAAGCCGGGATCCACGCAGACGGTTTTCACCGGCCGGCTGGCGGCCAGCACGGTGCCGTGGATGTCGGTGATGGTGCCGCGCGGGGCGGGCACCACCCAGCGGCGGAGCTGGTTCCGGCTGGCGATCCGGGCGTATTTTTCCCGCTGCGAGAGCTGCCAGTAGCCCAGCCAGCCGAGCAGGGCCACGTAGCCCCCGGCCAGCATCACGGCCAGCGCGATGAGGCGGTGTTTGAACTGGGAGGACGCAAAGGTGGTCATGGGCAACTGCGGGGTTGGGAAACCGGGCGCGCGCCGCCCGCCCACAGCCCGGCGGTCCGGGAGGACGGCGCGGCGGCGCGGGCGGCGGTTCGCGGTGAAGCGGCGGAAGCCCCGGCGCCGGCGGGCACGTGGGGCTGGATCATGGCCGCCCAGTCCGGCTCTTTGACGATCAAGATCTGGCTCTCCTGCCGGGCGTCCGGTTTGCGCAAATCCAGGTGAAATTCCGCGATCTTGGCCTCGATGGCCGGCAGCGAGGTGACCCGGGCCTCCCGGACCCGCCACTCGATGAGTTCCTGCCGCAGATCGCGCGCCTGCTTTTTCAGCTGCCGGATCTCCGCCGCCAGCAGGTCGTTCCGGTTTTCGTGCCACGCGCGCAGCAGAAACACGCCGCCCAGCATCACGATGGCGGACGCCACCAGGAGGAAGCCGGGCGACCCCAACAGGGCCGTCACCGTATCTCGACTGGCATTCCGGGCGCGCATGGTTCACTCACCGATTTTTTCGAAGGCGTAGAGCAGGGCCGAGCGGCTCCGGGGATTGGCGCGCGCCTCCGCGCGGGAGGGACGGACGGCGTGGGGGTAAACCCGGCGCAAGCGCCGGGGCCGGGGGCGGCGGAATTCCGGGCGGTCCACCTCGCCCGTGACCTCGTAATCCCGTCCCAGCCCGCGGGCGAACCGCTTCACCAGCCGCGCCTCCCCGGAGTGATAGGCCACGATGACCATCCGCCCGCCCACCGCCAGCAGGTCCCACAAGACCCGCAACCCGGCGGCCACCTGCGCCAGCTCGTCGTTGACCGCGATGCGCAGCGCCTGAAAGACCCGGGTGGCCGGGTGCCGGCGGGCGCCCCGCCGGGGCAGCACCTGCTCCACCACGGCCGCCAACTGGCCGGTGGTGCGGAGCGGCGCGCGGCGGCGCGCGGCGTCCAGCGCGCGGGCCAGCTGGCGCGCGCGCGGTTCACCGCCCCACTCTCGTAAAATCGTTTCCATCTCGGTCACGGTTGCCTGGTTCAACCACTCCGCCGCCGTCCGGCCGCCGCGGCGGGAAAAACGCATGTCCAAGGGGGCGTCCGCGCGGATGCTGAACCCCCGGTCGCCGGCATCCAGCTGCCAGCTGCTCACCCCCAGGTCCGCCAGCACGCCGGTGGCGCTGCCGGGGGCCACCCATTGCGGCAGGTCCACGTAACGCCCCTCGTGGATCTCCGCCCGCTCGCCAAACTCCCGGAGCCGCTCGCGGGCCGCCGCCACGGCCTCCGGATCCCAGTCGCACCCGATCAGCCGCCCGTCCGGCGCGCTGGCCGCCAGCACCGCCGCGGCGTGGCCGCCCCCGCCGATCGTGGCGTCCACCCAGAGCCCGCCGGGCCGGACGGCGAGCGCCTCGAGGACCTCGCGCACCAAAACGGGCTCATGGCGGTATTCGCCCACGGATCGCTTCCGGGTTTCATCGGCCCATGCGAAACCACGCTCCCACCCACTGCCGCCAGAGGGTCGCGGCCCGTCGCGGTTGCCGGCCCTTGCCGGGCGCCGGCGTCACCACTTCCAGGTCGGTGTCCCGGAAATCATTGCGCGCCACCCGCACCGCGTGGAGCGCGGGCGGCGTCCCGGCGGCGTCCGCGCGGGGGGGCTTCCCGTTCGGGGAAAAAGGCTCTCCGGCGCCCGGGGCGCGGGCCGGCGCGGGCCCCGGTTGCGTCGCTCCCGAAGGAAGGGATGGGAAGGAAGGGGAGCGGTCATCCGGGCGCGACCGGGTTCCGCTCGGCCGCGGGCGCTCGTCCACGGTCCGAGCGCCGGAGAAAGGGGATTGGGCGGGGGCGCCCGAGGGCGCCGCCTTCGGCGGAGCGGCGGCGGATGCGGATGCGACGTTGAAGCGCGGCAGCGCCCCGGGGTCCACCCGGAACGATCGCGCCTTTTTGCGCCCGCCGGCAAAACTCCGGCCCAAGGCCAACAATCCAAGCTGGTTCATGACAGTCCGTACCTCCGCAAGGTGGCCTCATCCAGATCACTTTGTTCCTGCTGCTCCCGTCGCTCCGCTTCGTAGCGGGCGGGAGTCAGGACCTCGAAATTCTCGCCCACGCCCCGCAGCACGGCCTCGCCCTTGAGGCCGATGGCCCCCATCAGATTCGCCCCCAGACACAGCCGGCCCAGCTTGTCCAGTTTCAGATCTTCCGCCGAGGCGTTCATGAGCCGCATGAGGGGGATCAGTTCTTTGAGGACGTCATCGTTGCCGGTGCGCTCCGCCTCCATGCGTTGCAGCACCAGGAGGTTGTAGCGCTCCTCCCACTTCCCCACGGGAAACACGGCGAGGGCGCGCGGGCCCAGCAGCGGCCAGGGGGAACCCACCCACTCCGTCACGGGCAGCACCTCCCGCCAGCGGCGGGGCACCACGATCCGGCCACCGGGTTCCACTTTCACCCCGGTGAACGTCCCGCGCAGAAACTGGCTGTTGGTGCTGGTTCCACCCACGGCTTGATCTCAGGTTTCCATCATGGCCCAATGCGCCCCGGTAAATTCCATTGATTGCCAACGGAAACCAATTTAATCCAACCAACCCCAATCAGGTCAAGCCTGTTTTCGCGAAATCCCAAGGGGCCCCGGGAGGAACTTATTCACCGCTTGTTCACCTGATCAGCCGGGGCCGTCTCGCGGGAAAAAATGCGGATTTTCAAAGGAAAAGGGACGGTTTCCGGTCTTTTCCGCGGCGGGGGCTCCGGATTTCGCGGGCGTTTTCGCGGCGGTTTTCGGACTTTCCGACGTCACTTTTCGGAGCCCGCGAAGGGGGTGCGGCGCATTCCACGAACCGGTTGGGGGCTCCCAATCAGAACCAACCACCCCGGCGCGGGACGCGGAGCGTTCCCGGCGCAAGGCGGACGAAGGCGCAAGGCGGGCGCAAAAAATGGCTAGGGTTGGCCAATTCAAGGTAAGCCCAACTCCCCGTCCGGTCGGATACTAACCGCCACCGGCGGACGCGGGGCGCCGGCCCTGATCAGGGCCGTTTTCACGAAACGACGTCCGACGGCTTTCCCTGTGTGATCACAACCCGGGCGCGCGCGGCATGGACCGTTCCGCCCACCCGAATGAGAAAAAGAGACTGATGAAGAGCTTCCGGACAGTGGATGGCAACGAAGCCGTTGCCGACGTGGCCTATCGCTGCAACGAGGTGATGGGCATTTACCCCATCACGCCCTCCTCCCCCATGGGCGAATGGTGCGATCAATGGGCCGCCGAGGGCCGGCCCAATTTGTGGGGCACGGTGCCGCACGTGATCGAAATGCAAAGCGAGGGCGGCGCCGCCGGCACGGTGCACGGCGCCCTCCAGACCGGCGCGCTGACCTGCACCTTCACGGCCTCGCAGGGATTGCTGTTGAAGATCCCCAACATGTTCAAGATCGCGGGCGAGATCACGTCCACGGTCTTCCACGTGTCGGCCCGCTCGCTGGCCACCCACGCGCTGTCCATCTTCGGCGATCACAGCGACGTGATGAGCGCCCGCAGCACCGGGTTCGCGCTGCTGGCCGCGGGTTCCGTGCAGGAGGCGCATGACTTCGCGCTCATCGCCCAGGCCGCCACCCTCAAATCGCGGGTGCCGTTCCTCCATTTCTTCGACGGCTTCCGGACCTCGCACGAGGTGCAGAAGATCGAACGCATCAGCGACGAGCAGATGCGGCAGTTGATCAGTGACGAGCTGGTCATCGCGCATCGCCGGCGGGCGCTGAGCCCCGACCGGCCGAAACTGCGCGGCACGGCGCAAAATCCCGACGTCTTCTTCCAGGCGCGGGAAACGGTCAACCCGTTCTACGCCGCCTGTCCGGAGGCGACCCAGAAGGTGATGGACCAGTTCGCCGGGTTGACCGGGCGGCAGTACCGGCTGTTCGACTACGTGGGCGCGCCGGACGCGGAACACGTGGTGGTGCTGATGGGCTCCGGCGCGGAGGCCGCGCACGAAACCATCGAATACCTGACGGCCCGGGGCCACAAGGTGGGCGTGTTGAAAGTGCGCCTTTATCGTCCGTTTGCCGTGCGGCAGTTCATGGAGGCCCTGCCCGCCACCGTGAAGGGCCTGGCGGTGCTCGACCGCACCAAGGAGCCCGGCAGCCCCGGCGAGCCGCTCTACCTCGACGTGGTCACCGCGCTGACCGAGGGGCTGGCCAACGGCTGGGGCCAGCTCCGGAGCATGCCCCGCGTGCTGGCCGGCCGCTACGGCCTTTCCTCGAAGGAGTTCACCCCCGCCATGGTCAAGGCCGTGCTGGACAACTCCGCCGCCGCCACGCCGAAGAACCACTTCACCGTGGGCATCCACGACGACGTCAGCCAGACCAGCCTCGAATACGATCCGTCCTTCTCGACCGAGTCCGACCGGGTGAAACGCTGCATGTTCTACGGCCTCGGCTCGGACGGCACCGTCGGCGCCAACAAGAACTCGATCAAGATCATCGGCGAGGGCACCGACAACTACGCGCAGGGCTACTTCGTCTATGACTCGAA
>Ga0256914_1001329_pt1 | contig 22694 bp, 13 predicted proteins | sample HulkmetaG_FD_191571 | JGI IMG/M metagenome (GOLD analysis project Ga0256914, IMG submission 191571) | Hydrothermal chimney microbial communities from Main Endeavour vent field at the Juan de Fuca Ridge, Pacific Ocean - Hulk | ecosystem: Environmental > Aquatic > Marine > Hydrothermal vents ... | reverse complement strand
GCGCCTGGGATGAGATCGGACCGGCTATCATGGCCCGTTACCGCGACATGCTACAACGGGCGACCCTCTACATCCCCTTCGTCCCCGGAGAAAACGATGATGGCTGGCGTCGCCTGCTGGCCTCCCTCCCACGTACGGATGGATAACATGGTTGATCTCATCATTCACAACGCCCGCATTTACACCCAATGGCCTGAACATCCCTGGGCCCAGGCGGTGGCTGTGCAAAAGGGCCGAATCATTGCGATCGGCGCAGATCCCGTCATCCTGGCGCTGGCCGCGCCAGGCACGCGCCTCATCAACGCTCGCAGCAGACTGATCCTTCCCGCATTCACCGACGCCCACATCCATCTGTTCGATCTGGCGAGACGTCGCGCTCAGGTCGCCCTTTACGAGGCGGCCAGCCTGGATGATCTGTTAGCGCGCGTGCAGAGTCATGCGGAGAAGCTGCCTGCAGAGGCCTGGGTGCTGGGCTATGGCTGGAACGAAAGCGCCTGGCCCGAACGACGCTTTCCCACCCGGAGCGATCTGGATGCCGTCACAAATGGGCGTCCGGCGGTGGTGTGGCGCACAGACCTGCATGCGGCTGTGGCCAACAGCGAAGCACTGCGTCGGGCGGACATCAGTCTCCACACCCCTAATCCTCCCTCCGGCGTCATCGATCGAGATGAAACTGGCCAGCCGACGGGCGTGCTGCGCGAACTGGCCATCAATCTGGTGCGGCGGGTCATCCCGCGCATGAATGAGGAAACAGCGGCCGCTAACTTGCAGGCCGTGGCCGCGGAGCTGCATCGGTGGGGCGTGGTGGCCGGGCATGATCAACGCATGAAAGACAACGCTGAGGAAGGCCCGGAGGCTCTGCGGCTTTATCAACGGCTGGCCGCACAGGGCGAGCTGCCTCTGCGCGTCAGTTGCAACCTGGAGGCATGGCATTTGGACGAAGTGATCATGTTGGGGCTGCAAAGCGGTTTCGGGAATGAGTGGGTGCGGTTTGGGCATGTCAAACTGTTCGCCGATGGCTCTCTGGGCGCGCGCACCGCCTGGATGCTCGCCCCTTACGAAAACGACGCCCACAACTCGGGCATGGCCCTCACGCCGCCAGCAGAAATGGCCGCGCTTATCCAAAAAGCGCATCGCCACGGTATTGCCATCTCCGTCCACGCCATTGGCGATCGAGCCAATCGCACCGTTCTCGACATCTTTGCAGAGGTCATCGCGGATGGAAGCGCAACGCCGCCGCTTATCCCCCATCGCATCGAGCACGTCCAGACCATACAGCCCCAGGACCAGCTCCGGCTGGCCCACCTGGGCGTCACCGCCTCGGTGCAGCCCGTACACTGTATCGACGACATACCCAACACCGACCGCCTGTGGGGAACCAGGGGGCGCAACACCTATCCTTTCCGCAATCTGCTGGACACGGGCGCCGTGCTGGCCTTTGGCTCCGACGCGCCTGTGGCCACTCCCAACCCCTGGATCGGCATCCATGCCGCGGTCACCCGGCAGCGTCGAGATGGAACCCCCGCGGGCGGATGGCATCCGGGCCAGCGATTGAAAATTCAGGAGGCCGTCGAGGCGTATACGCTGGGCCCGGCCAGGGCTATCGGCCAGGCGCACATCCAGGGCCGTATCGCCCCCGGCTATCTGGCCGATCTCATCCTTCTCGATCGGGATATCTTCAACATCTCTGCCGCTGAATTGCCTGCAACCAACGTCCTGTTGACCATCCTGCACGGGCAGGTTGTGTACGAGGCGTAATCGCCACCTCCGGGCTGCAGGGGCGGGCGGCGAACGTATCCGCTCGATGCCGCGGGCCAGGGGGGCGGGGCATCGAGCGGATGCCAGGACCCGTCGTTCGCGGCAATGCGGTCGGCGATTTGGCTGTGCTGGCCGACTGATATCTGGGCTTTTGGGCCGCCCCCGCCTTTGCTTCTTCCTCCGCTCCGAGACGGGGGGAGGCGGAAGCAGAGATTGGTGGCGCTGCAGGCGGGCCGACGCCCACCCCATCGTTGACTTGTGTGGGCGTCACCGCTCCAAAAAGATTCCAATATGCCAAATCTGGGAGTTATGCTAGAATGATCTCGTTTCATACCGAAGATCAGCGAATTCCGCAGAATGATTTGTAATCAAAGCGCTGTCGAGTGAACGGAAACATCATTATGGACGAGCAAAACTGGCTGGATGGCCTCAACGAGAAGCAGCGGGAGGCGGTCACCTTTCGGGCTGCTCCCCTGTTGGTGTTGGCTGGGCCCGGAAGCGGCAAGACCCGTATCATCACGCATCGCATCGCCTGGCTGGTCAGGGAACGAGGCGCGTCGCCCGAAAACATCCTGGCGGTTACTTTCACCAATCGCGCTGCTGAGGAGATGAAAGATCGCCTGTTTCGGCATCTGGGCGATGAGGCTGAGCAGGTCTGGGTGCACACCTTTCATGCTGCGGCTATGCGCATGCTGCGGAAGTTTGGCGAGCGCATTCGCATCCCTGCGGATTTCGTCATTCTCGACGAGGATGAGCAACGCCGTCAGCTCGCCCGTCAACTGCGTCTGCTGAATCTGAGTCGGGAATTGTATTCGGTGGGGGAGATAGCGGCCCGCATCGGGAGAATGAAAAGCAATTTGCGGAATCCCGCAGAGCCGGACGCGGATGTGGATCCAGCGGTGACCGAGGTCATTCGAGCTTATGAGGCATGGCTGAGAGAGCATAGCGCTCTGGATTTCGACGATCTACTCCGCTACGCGGTGCTGCTTCTGCGACGGGATGAGGAAGTGCGAGACTTTTATCATCGCACCCTCCAACACATTCTTGTGGATGAATATCAGGACATCAACCAGGTTCAGTATGAGTTGCTCACCCTGCTGGCCCCGCCCTCGGCCAGCATTACCGCGGTCGCCGATGCAGATCAAACCATCTACGGCTGGCGCGGCTCCGATCCTGGTTTTGTCGACGCCTTCGAGAAACGCTACCACCCCACCGTCATCCCCCTGCCATACAGCTATCGCTGCCCGCCCAGCGTCCTCTATGGCGCACAGCATCTCATCGCCCGGGGCAAGGCAGAAAAAACCGCCCGTTCCTTCATGCAGAGCAAGGCGGATGAGCGTGATTCGCCCATTTATCACTACATCTTCCGCAACATCCAGCAAGAGCAGGATTGGTTGGTGCGGCTTATTCGTAAACTCATCCACGAACGAAACTACAATCCGGGCGACATCGTCATCCTCTATCGCACCCATCGGCTGGCCAGACCTGTGGAGCAGACGCTGCTGGAGGCGGGGCTACCAGTGCAGCGAGTGCGCCCCAAAAGCTTCTTCGACCGGCATCAGGCCCGAGAAGTGGTGCGGTATCTGCAGATGGGACGCGCGTTGACCGAGCAGGACTTCACCAGCATCATCAACTTCCCCGTCCATCAGGTGGATGAGCTGACCATGGCGCAATTGCACCATCTGGCCGATGAGCGGGATGTGAACCTGGTGGAGATGGTGCGCCGGGTCGATGAATTCCCCGAGATCAGCCCTCTCACCCGGCATCATCTGCGGCGCATGATGGACCTGGCTGACCACAGCTTGCCCGATCTCGATAGCAACGCGGCCGAGGCTGTGCAGCGCATGTTGGCGCAACTGGATGCGCTGCGCTCGCCCTGGCGGCGGGCCGATGAGGACGCACTGGCCCGGATCATGGACGCCACTCGCTCGCCCGAGGCTATCGGGCGGCTGGCCGCGGCCGTGGAAGCGGGCCGCCCGCTGATCATTTATGCGGACGGAACGCTGGACGCTCGAATTGCCGCTTTCATTCTCGGCTCCGCACTATACGAATATCTGGACGTGAAGGCGGCTATCAATCCGGCTGCGCCTGCGCCCGATGATGCGCTGGTCATCTACTTCGGCGCTGAGCGTCAGCCGTCTCAACATCCCGACGCGCTGATCCCGCCCCATCCCGCGGGGCCAAGCGTTTCTTTTAGCGTGTGGGCGTGGCGGTGGGCGCAACAGCTATTGCTCAGCTACGAACAACTGGCCGAGGGGCGCTACGTCGTTTACGATGTCGAAACCACGGGGTCGAACATCAACCATGATGAGCTGGTGGAGATCGGCGCACTGGCCTATGAGAACCGGCAGCCCGCCAGCGAGCCTTTCCGTGCGCTCATTCGCCCCAGGCGAGGGTACATTCCTAAATCGGCCACGCGCATTCATGGCATTGGCTATGACGATGTGAAAGATGCGCCGTCCATCGCCCAAGTGCTGCCCGCATTTCTCGATTACATCGGCGACAACACCCTGGTTGGACACAACATCGCCCGCTTCGATAATCATTTCATCGATCGTGCCTGCGGAGAAAACCTCGATGGACGCGGCTTCTATCCGCTGTTCGTGGATACGCTGCGTTTGGCCCGGCGCCTGCTGCCCGGCCAGCGTCACTACTCGCTGGAACAGCTCAGCCGCAGCCTGAATCTGCACCAGGGTCCAATACGCCACCGGGCCCTGGAGGATTTGCGCTTGACCGCCGACCTTTTCTATTTGCTAACCGATTATCTTCTGGCCGAGAAGGAGCGGGAGGCCCTGACTGAATATCTGCCTCTGGCGGGATTGGGGCTGCTGATCGAGGACGGGGCTGAAACGCCCGAGCGGCGCACGCTCCTCGACGCGGCCGCCCGTATGACCGCGGTCAAAAAGGGCTGGCGGCTGCTGGACGCACTGCTGGAAACGCTCTCAGACAGCTCGCAGCTTCTTGCGCAAGACCTGCTGCGTAGTCTGGAAGAGCGACAGCCGCCGCAGGACGAGGAGGACGAGCAATGGCGGGAGCTGCAAGAGCTATTTCTGAAGCATGTAGATGCTTTTCGCAAATATGGACAGGATCACAGCTTGCGAGCGTTCCTCGATTATCAGGCGTTGCTCAATGATATGGACGCTTTTACCCATGAGGCCCGGGAAGACGCCATCACCCTGATGACGCTGCACAACGCCAAGGGCGTCGAATATCCGGTAGTCATCATCGTGGGCGTCGAGCAGGAGAATCTGCCTATTTGGCGTAGCCTGGATGATCCGCAAAAGCTGGCGGAGGAGCGCCGCGTGCTCTATGTGGGCATCACCCGAGCCAAAGACGCTGTCTATCTCTTTTCCACCAACGATCGGGGGGATGGCTTCTTTCGGGATCCCTCCCGCTTCGCCTTCGAGATTCCCCCGCGCTATATCCGGCATTTCCGCATTTTCTCCAGCGGCAGGGTGGAGGAAATCAAACGCGTGGGCAGGCGCAAGCGCTGATGCACACCATTCTCGTTCCCCTCTCCCGGCCCGAGCAGGCCGCGATTCTTTCCACCTTCATCCTGCCCGTGGCTCGCGGCGAGCACGCCCGGGTTATCCTGCTGCACATCTGTCTGGCGGTGTATGGGCAGGAGGGGGAGACCTGCGCAGCCAGGGCGGCTATCGATGCAACATGGCTGCAAGAGGCGGCTCAGCCCTTCGAAAGCGCAGGCGTCAACGTACAGCTCGAACGTCGGGTGGCGCACACTGTGGCCGGGGGCATTCGCGACGCGGTGCGAGAGTTCAAGCCTGATCTGCTGGCGCTGAGCTGGCGCCGTCCCGAAGCGGCGGAGCCGGACGACGACATCACCCTGCACGATCTACTCATGGATGTGCCTTGCGATTTGGTGGTGTGGCGCGGCACCCGGTCCGCCTCACCCCCGCACCGAGTGCTCATTCCCAGCGCTGGCGGTCCCAATGTGGCGCTGGGGTTCAGATTCGCCGAAGATTTCCATCGGGCGTATGGCAGCAAAGTGCTGATGCTGACCGTGGTGGGCAAAAACGCATCGGATGAGGAGGTGTTGCGGGCCCGAGAGGCGCTGATGGCGCGTGCGCAACGGGATATGGCCGGGTTGAGCATCCCCCAGGACGCGGTGGCGTTTCATGTGGTGCGGGCAGCCTCGCCCGCTGAGGGCATTTTGCAGATGTCCACCCCTCTCCACGCGGATGCGGTCATTATCGGCGCGTCCCGAGAGGGCGTGCTTCATCGCATCCGCTTCGGGGAGATTCCGGAGAAGGTGGCGGCCCAGGCCCAGGTGCCTGTGCTGGTCATCAAGCGCCCGTTGCCGCGGCGAGTGACCTTTTACCGCCGGGCCTGGGACGCGCTTTCGCATATCACTCCCGACCTGAGCGAGGCGGAGAAGGTGGATGTGTATCGGGAATCCCGGCGCAACGCCCGCGCGACGCGCGACTTTTTCACCATGATCGCGCTCTCCACCGCCATCGCCACCTTCGGATTGATGCTCAATGCCCCCGCTGTGATCATCGGGGCCATGCTCATCGCTCCGCTGATGAGCGCCATCATCGCCATGGGGCTGGGCATCGTCCAGGGCGACGCCCGGCTGCTCTCGCTGGGAGCCAAAACCACCCTGGCGGGTATTGGCGTCACCCTGCTGGTCAGCTTCGGTCTCGAGATTTTGATCCCCTTCGATACGCTGACTCCCGAGATGATCGCCCGTTCCGCGCCCAATCTGCTGGATTTAGGCGTAGCTCTGGCCGCTGGGGCCGCAGGCGCATATGCGCTGGCCCGCAAAAACGTTTCATCCTCGCTGCCGGGCGTGGCCATTGCCGTCGCACTCATTCCGCCTCTCTCCACCACGGGCATGGCTCTGGCCCTGGCTGCATGGAGCGTGGCTCTGGGCGCAAGCCTGCTTTTTCTCACCAACCTGGTGGGCATCGTCGCCATGAGCAGTTGGATGTTTCTCTCGATGGATTTCAAGCCCCAGGCTGGTCGCCGAGAGCGAATGAATCTTTTCGCCCGAGGCTGGCAGGCGGTTTTCTTTATGATCATCCTCATCTCTATTCCGCTGGCCGTGGTGACGGTGCGACAGCTCGAAACCCAGCGCATCGAAAACAGCATCCAAACAGCGCTGGATGCGGAGTTCAGCAACAAAAATGGCGTTTATCTGCGAGACTGGCGTTATGAGATCAAGGACGATGCGTTGCATCTTGAGCTGGAATTGGAAACGGAACGGGAGATTCCCTTTTACACATCCATTGCAATTCAAGATCATCTGACCGAGAGGTTGCAGCGACCTGTGGCGCTGACTTTGAAGATCATCCCCACCATCCGGCTGGACCCGCAGCGACCGCCTGACGAATTCCCCGCCCAGCTCCCCGCGGCCCCGTAGAGGGCGCTGATGCTGAAGATGAGCGGCAACGAAAACCCCCGCCTCCCATGAGACGGGGGTTGAATTGAGGGGAAGGTCGTGAGGCTTAGACCAGCCCCTGATCCAGCATGGCGTCGGCCACTTTGACGAAGCCAGCGATGTTAGCGCCCACCTGCAGGTCGCCGGGCACGCCGTAGGCCTCGGCGGTCTCCCAGGCCTGGCGGTGGATGGCGATCATGATGTTGTGCAGGCGATTGTCCACCTCTTCGCGGGTCCATTGCAGGCGCAGGCTGTTCTGCGACATCTCCAGACCGGAGACCGCGACGCCGCCCGCGTTCGCTGCCTTGGCCGGGCCGTAGAGGATCTTGTGCTGCTTGTAGATCTCGATGGCCTCGGGCGTGGAGGGCATGTTCGCTCCCTCGGAGATGACGAAGACGCCGTTATCCATGAGGTGCTGGGCGTCCTTGCCATTGATCTCGTTCTGGGTGGCGCTGGGGAAGGCCAGGTCCGCCTTGTGGTTCCACAGTGGGTTGTAGTCCAGGCTGGGATCTACGGGCGTGTACACTGCATTGGGATATTTCTCGGCGTACTCCTTGATGCGACCGCGGCGCACGTTCTTCAGCTCCATCACCCAGGCCAGCTTGTCGCGATCGATGCCTTCTTCATCGTAGATGTAGCCGCTGGAGTCGGAGAGGGTGACGACCTTGGCGCCGTAGTCCAGCAGTTTCTCGGTGGTGTATTGGGCCACATTGCCGGAACCGGAGACCAACGCCACTTTGCCCTCCAGGGTGTCGTTGCGGGTTTTCAGCATTTCGTCGGCGAAGTAGACCGCGCCGTAGCCAGTGGCTTCGGGGCGAATGAGGCTGCCGCCCCAGTTCAGGCCTTTGCCCGTGAGCACGCCCGTGAATTCGTTGCGTAGCTTCTTGTACATGCCGAAGAGGAAGCCGATTTCGCGGCCGCCCACGCCGATATCGCCCGCGGGCACGTCGGTGTTGGGGCCGATGTGGCGGAAGAGCTCCATCATAAAGCTCTGGCAGAAGCGCATGACCTCGGCGTCGGATTTACCCTTGGGATCGAAATCGGAGCCGCCCTTGCCGCCGCCCATGGGCAGGGTGGTGAGAGCGTTCTTGAAGACCTGCTCGAAAGCCAGGAATTTGAGGATGCTGAGATTGACAGAGGGATGGAAGCGCAGGCCGCCCTTGTAGGGGCCGATGGCGCTGTTCATTTCGATGCGGAAACCGCGATTGACGTGGATTTCACCTGCATCGTCCATCCACGGCACCCGAAACATCACCACACGCTCGGGTTCCACAATGCGTTCCAGCAGCTTCGCCTGTCGATATTCGGGATGGCGCTCCAGCGCAGGTTTGATGGATTCGTAAACCTCCATCACCGCTTCGAAAAATTCAGGCTGATTGGGGTCGCGTGCTTGAACGTATTCCAGAAAAGCGTCCATTTTGTTTGTTCTCCTTTTTGTTACAAAGAATTGAAAAAGGTTGAAGGATTGGTGTATTCGAAAAAGAAGACCCGACGGTCAGACATCATCATGCTATGTTGAGCCGTCGGGTTTTCTGTTCGACAAGGATGGGATGGGGTTGCGCCTGGACGCTGCGCTGAGAATGTCCCTCTCACGCGAAAACACCCGCCTTGACGAAACCGAAGGCAGGGTGCGCGAAACCTGTGGAGTGATGCCGCCGTGGCATTTCCCAGGAGTGAAGTATGCAGTTTGAGAGTCAATTGCATTCATCAAGCGAAACGTCATTGTCACGCTACTCTTTGGACGCACGGATGAGGGGAGGTGCGTCAACGAAGGTAATATACCACACGATGGGCTGGTTTGACAAGATCGGAGCGCAAATCGGCACTTTTCGGCATCGATCCGGTCGTTTTCAGAGGTGTTTCACTTGTGCGTCGCCCGGCGAGTCACAGACTCGCCTGCGCCCTCCCTTTTCTCCTGCTCCCCAGCCGGGTCTGTGACCCGGCGTTGCTCGCGCATGGCCCGGGGGCGCTGGCCGAATGAATTCGGGGCATTGGGCGCGACGTCGCCCGCGTTGTTCATCCAGCAAATTAAAAGGCGCACCCCTTCATTTTTAGGTTTTGAAAGCATGGGCGAGTGTTGCATAATAATAGATAATCGGCGTCGGCCCGCCACCCGACGCCTGCTTGGCTTATGAAATACACCGAAAGAGAGCTCGAACAACTCATCGCCGAAGTCAGTGACTTTGAATCCAGCTTCAAAATCTATCACGAGCTGATGGCGTGGAAGGTGCGCCGTATTTTGTTGGTGTCGACGCCCTACGACGCCTGGATTTTGGAGGAGGATGGCAGGCTTTCGGAGCGCATCATCAACGAGTACCGGGGTTTGAATCTCAGCCATCCGCCGCAACTGACATGGGTTTCCACCGCAGATGAAGCGCTGAAAGCGCTGGATGCCAAGCGCTATGATATGGTCATCACCATGCCCCGCATTGCCGATATGGATGCGCTGGGCTTCGCCCAGGCGGTGAAGGAGAAACGCCCGGATCTGCCCGTCATTCTCATCTCTCATAGCGCAGCGCTGGACCCGGCCGCGTTCAGCGTGACAGGCGAAAAGCGGGTCATCGATCGGGCGTATGTGTGGACGGGAAATACCGATCTGCTGGTGGCCATCGTCAAAAGCGAGGAGGACCGACGCAATGCGCCCCAGGATACGCGTCTGGCCGGCGTGCGGGTCATCTTGTTCGTCGAAAATTCTCCACTGCATCTTTCCACCATTCTGCCGGTGCTGTATCGCGAGGTGGTGAGCCAGACCCGCAAGGTGTTGGAGGGAAAGCTCAACGAGGAGCATCGTCTGCTGGTGATGCGCGCCCGTCCCAGAATTCTGGTGGCGGAGACTTATGAGGAGGCTGTCGCGCTCTACGATGAATTCGAGCCCTATGTGCTGGGCGTTATCTCCGATGTGGAATTCCCCCGCGATGGCGCGCTGGACCCAGACGCTGGCGTGGATTTTCTGCGCATGATCCGCCAGGATCGCTTCGACATCCCGTTGCTATTGACCAGCGTGGAGCCCGGCAATCGCGCCCGGGCTGAGGCGCTTTCCGCCGCGTTTGTGAATAAGACGTCGCCGCGGGTGCAGGAGGACATCCATTCCTTCTTCATCCACAGTCTCGCGTTTGGCGATTTCATCTTTCGCCTGCCCGATGGACGGGAGGTGGCTCGGGCCTCGGACCTGCGTAGCCTGGAACGAGCGGTGCAGACCGTTCCTGCCGAATCGCTCTATTTTCACGCTCTGCGCAACGATTTCTCTCGTTGGCTCTTTACCCGCACCGAGACGATTCTGGGCGCCAAGTTGCGGGATTTGCGGGTGGATGATTTCGAGGATATCGAGGCGCTGCGGCGTTTCCTGGTCAAGCTTATCCACGCTCGTCGCCGGGCGCGGCAGCGAGGCGTCGTGGTGGATTTCACCGCGGATGATTTCGATCTGATGACCGATTTCTTCAAGGTCGGACAGGGCTCGCTGGGCGGCAAGGCGCGGGGACTGGCTTTTTTGCTTTCGCTGCTCAATGAGAATCGGACGCTCACCCGAAAATACAAGGACATCTTGCTGGATGTGCCTCAGACGTTGGTGATCACCACTGAGGTTTTCGACGAATTCATCGAAAACAATCGCCTTGGTTATCTGGCCCATGAGGATCTCCCGGATAGAGAGATTTCCACGCGTTTTCAGTGGGGCGTCTTTCCCAAAGCCGCGGAGAACGATCTGCGGGCGTTCCTTTCTCAGGTGAAATATCCCCTGGCTGTGCGTTCATCCAGCCTGCTGGAGGATGCCCAGTTTCAGGCGTACGCGGGGCTCTATCGCACTTACATGCTCCCCAATGAACATCCGAATCTGGAAAAACGGCTGGAGCATCTGATTTACGCTGTCAAACTGGTGTACGCCTCGACTTTTTTCAGCGGCCCCAAAGCCTTCTCCCGGCGTATTGGTCGCCGCATCGAGGATGAGAAGATGGCGGTGATTGTACAGCGGCTGGTGGGAGAGCGGGCGGGCGATTTTTATTATCCAGCCATCTCAGGCGTGGCTCAATCCTACAACTATTATCCCTTCGCCCGTATGAAGCCTGAGGATGGCATCGCCACTATCGCCTTGGGATTGGGGCGGGCTGTGGTGGAGGGCGAACGCACATTGCGTTTTTGTCCCAAATATCCCAACATTTTGCCCCAGCGCTCCACGGTGGACGACATCCTCAAAAACGCACAGCGCTATTTTTACGCGTTGAAGATGGGGGAGGATTATCATGTGCTGGACATCACCGAATCGGAGAATCTGGTGCGGCGGGAGGTGAGCGACGCCGCAGATGAGCCGGCGGTGCGGTATCTTTCCAGCACCTATGTGCCGGCGGAAAATCGCATCCGCGACACGGTCATGGCCCAGGGCTATCGGGTGCTGACGTTCGCCAATGTGCTCAAATATCGCCAGTTCCCCTTGCCCGACATCCTGGTGGATGTGTTGGCAATGGGCCAGGAGGGCATGGGCACGTCGGTGGAAATGGAGTTTTCGGTGGATTTGAAGTTGGCGCAAAAAGGGCAGCCTGAGTTCGCATTTTTGCAATTGCGTCCCATGACCGCTCGCTCGGAGCTGGGCCCGGTGGATATCAGCGATGAGGAGCGTGGGCGCTCTAAATGTCGCTCCACCCATGCGCTGGGCAATTTCGTCAATCAGGAGATGCGAGATATCCTCTTCGTCAGGCCCGAAAGCTTTGATGTAAGCAAGACGGTGCAGATCGCAGCGGAGATCAGCCGTATGAACGCCCGGTTGATCAAGGAGGGTCGCGCCTATCTGCTCATCGGTCCGGGACGCTGGGGCACCTCTGACCGTTGGCTGGGGATTCCTGTGCGCTGGGCCGATATCTCCGGCGTGGGCGCCATTGTCGAGGCGGCATATGGCGATTTTCGGGTGGAGCCATCTCAGGGGTCGCACTTCTTCCACAACATCACAACCCAGGGCATTGGCTATGTGAACATTTCGGGCCGGGATGGAGAGGAAATCGATTGGGCGTGGCTGCGTTCATTGCCCGTGGTGGAGGAGGGGCGTTTTGTGATCAACGCCCGGCTGGATCGACCGCTAACCATGAAGGTGGACGGGCGCACGCACGAGTGTGTGCTGCTGGCGCAATGAGCCTGATCGCGTCGGTGATGCGCATCGGGCATTACTCTGGCGCGATCAACGCAATCTCGAACAAGGATGGCCATAACTTGCCAGTGACGAAAAGGCGATCTTCGGCGGCGTCGTAGGCGATGCCATTGAGCACATTGCCCGCGTCCTCGGGTTTGAGCCCGTCCAGATTGATCCATCCTACCACCCGGCCCGTATAGGGATTGATGCGGGCAATGACTTCGGGATCGGAATACCATACGTTGGCGTAGATTTCGCCGTTGACATATTCCAACTCGTTGAGGTTCTCCACCGGCCCCTCATTATCATAAACCGAGATGCGTTTGACCTCGGCAAAGGTTGTCGGGTTCCAAAAGCGAATGACGCTGGTGCCATCACTGATGATGAGATTCCTGCCGTCGTGCGTGATTCCCCATCCCTCGTGGTTGTAGGAGAACTGATCGGTTTCTTCGAATGTGGCCTTGTCGTAGACAAATCCCACATGAGAGCGCCACGTGAGCTGCACGATCTCGTTCCCCCAGATGGTGATGCCCTCGCCGAAATAATTCTCGCCCGGCTCATCATTCAGCTGTCGCTCTTGTAAGACTTCGCCCGTCGTCAACGTCTCCTTGCGCAGCACCGAGCCCAAACTGCCCACGCTGCCGGTGCCTTCGTAAAGGATGTTGGGAGCTTCGTAGACCAGGCCCTGGGTAAAGGCGTTTTTGTCGTGGGGGTAGCTGTGGATGACCTGGTAGGAGTAAGTGGGAATTGCGCTATCGCCAAAGTCGAATTCAGCGAAGCGCTGGGATGCTGTGGATGCGCCTGCTGCATCGAAGCTGAGAATGCGATAATAGTGGTTGACATGGCTGTCGCCCAGTGCAGCGCTGGCGTCGGTGTAGATGATGGTGGCGCTCAGGGGCGGGAGAAAGGTTTGCAGCAGCGTGTCGGACCCGGGCGCGAAGTATGGCGAGTCGCTGCGATGCAGTTCGTAACGCTCATTCGCCTCGTCGTGCGCCCAAGAGATGACGATTGCGTTTTCGTGAACGACAATGGTTGCTACCGCGGGCGAGGCTGTCGCCCGCGAAGCCCGCACGCCTCCCAGCGTCGAGATCAGCAATAAAAAGAAGAGCAATATCGATGAACGGAAAAACATCATTCTTTCACCCTCTCGTAGCGAGCCCTGAAACCCTATGCCTCATAGGGGGTGGTGTTGGACCGGAATGTCTCGTAGAGATAAACTATGCAGGTCTTCTTTTGCAATGCTTGATGCCGACCAAAAAGATAGCATTTGCACTGGCGTCAAGCATAAAAACGTCGTAACTATACAGCGCCCTTCAATCCTTTGCCACGAAGGCTCGAAGGTGACGAAGCGGGGAAGCTTTTTCTTTCTTCGTGCCGTTGCGCCTTTGTGTTCTTCGTGGCAAATCAGGAAACGTGAATAGTTACAAAACGTCAAGATACTATGTTAAAAGTCAAGGCTTGAAGCCATGAAAATAGCACATTGAAAACAAAAAACGGCTCAATCCTGATGGGTTCTGGAGAGGATAGCAGCAAACTTGTGGCTGTCAAGGGCTTCGCAAGCCGCCCAAGGCGTCCCTTGACAGCCCCTGCGTTTGCTGCTGAGGCAAAAGAGAACCCATCAGGAAACGGTTCCAGCCATAGCCAACGCCGGATTAAAAGGTCGTCGATGTTTCCAAACGCCGAAGATGATGTGTAGCAGTTTACGCATGGCGGCTCCTTGAATGACGCCTCGTTGTTTGCCCCGGGCAGCTAAACGCTCCGTTAAGGTGCGGACCCCGGGATTGAAGCGAGAGGCTGTGAGGGCTGGGAAATAGAGCGCTCGGCGCAATACGGCATTGCCCATCTTGGACAAGTGCGAGGCGCCTCGCACCGATGAGCCGGACCGGCGGCGTCTCGGAGAAAGGCCGGCATATGCGGCCAGTTCAGAGGCTTGGTCAAATCGGTCGATGTCTTGAATTTCCGCCAGCAAGATGGCAGCCGTGCTTTCACCGATGCCAGGAATGGTTTGCAATAGCTCCGCCGAGGTCTTTAATTCCGGATGCTGATCGATATGGTCTTGTATTTTCGCTTCCAGTTCTTGAATGGCTCGGTCCAGATAGGCTATATGCTCTTGAATCATGGCTCTGACCGTAGGTTCTGAAATGCCAGACTTGAGCCGATTGATCTCTTGCGTGCGCATTCTTTTCAACCTGTCCAAATGCCGCGTCATCATTTGCAAGGCTTCCACTTCTGGTGCAGGCGGCTGCCACAAGGGCGGCTGTTGCGTACGACAGAAATCTTCAATGATGCGTGCATCCGCCGTATCGGTCTTGTTCCGTCTCAATTTGCTGTCCGCGTAGGCTTTGATGCGACGTGGATTGACCACACTCACCTCATATCCGGCTTCATAGAAGAAACGTGCCAGTGCGTCCGCATACCGCCCCGTCGCTTCCATGCAAAGATGCGCCTGCGTGATCTTGCGCTTCTTCAGCCACTTTCGAAACTGACGGAATCCTTGTTGGTCATTGCTGAATTCCAGCTGAAGTGACTCTCCTTGCCAAGTCAGAAAAATATCAACTTGATCTTTGGAGACGTCGATGCCTATCGGTAGTGCAGAGGTCATAATCATTTCACTCCTGAAAAACTGGATTCAGGCCTGGCCTGGAGCCATCAAACAGGCTTATAAATTCGAGCTCGTGGCTACAAGATACTATCCGTTCTCTAGCTCAGGCGGGAGGGAGGATCGAATGCTTGACGACGGCTTTCTCAGCGAAAACGTCAATCGGATTCACTCCCTCCATGGCCTGTCGGTGAATGTTCTACGTTGCCTTTGATCGTATCACTTCCACCTTGCTTTATCATATAAACGTAAAACGTCAATCGTGGGATTTTGTATTGCGATGCCCGCGTCGCATGGGTTTATTGACGTTTGACGCAGGACGTTTGACGACATGCTGCCAAAGGCGACGCCCCCTCGGCAGCGTCCATGGCAGAGACCTGAGTAGTTACCAAACATCATTTTTAACAACTGTGCGTATCCTTCTTGCCCGGAATGCGTTATTTCTTATATCGCAGTGCGGAAACCCCCTCACCCATTGGAGTCAGCTATGTTTCTCAACGCCTCTCGTATCCTTCTCGCAGGCATGTTCATCAGCGCCGCCGTTCTGCTATGGTCGAGCCCTGGCAGCGCAGATCCTGGTGCGGTCGATGGGATCATCCCGCCCGACCGTAAAATCGATTGGTCGCCTGGCATTCCAGGAGGCATTCCCGAGATCTCCATTGTGAAAAATGCGGCTGATTACGGTGCGATTCCCAATGACGGCGCTGATGATCGAGCCGCTATCCAAAACGCTATCGACGCGGCTCACGCCCTGGGCGGCGGCGCTGTGTTTTTGCCGGCCGGGACTTACGATATCAAAAGTCGTACGGCCACCGATGGCGCGCTGGTTCTGAAATCGGGCGTGGTGATTCGGGGCGAAGGAGCTGACCGCACCTTTCTGCAATTTGATCTCAGCGCCTATTCCGAAGATGTGGCGGGGTTCAAGGCGCTGGCATGGAGCTATAGCAGCTTCACGCCCGTGACTGGCGGATACAGCAAGGGCAGCGCGACCATCACCGTATCGAATGCCTCCTATTTCAGTGCGGGCGATTACGCCGAGATCGAGGAGGAGAATGACGATCGCATTTCCAACGAAAGTTGGGCGTTGAACGCAGTGGGAGAAATCGTCAAAATCACGGGCGTTAACGGCAATCAACTCACACTGGAAAGACCATTGAATTATGGCTATGACTCTTCTCGCAATCCCCAGATCCGCCGCACGGGCATGATCACCAATGCTGGTATCGAAAGGCTGCATCTCAAACGGCAGGATTCCGGGCCCGGACAGATGATCCTGCTCTACAATGTCGCCAATGTGTGGGTGCGCGAGGTGGAAAGTGAGTTCATCCTCAACAGCCACGTACTGGGCATCGCCGCCTACCAATGCGAGATTCGGGACAGCTATTTTCATGAAGCCTGGGGATATGGCTCGGGCGGCCAGGGCTATGGCGTCAATCTGGAGCGTCATACGACCAACTGCCTGGTGGAAAACAACGTCTTTCGCTATCTACGCCACCCGCTTATCACCCAGGTTGGCGCCAGTGGCCATGTCTTTTCCTACAATTACTCCTTCGATCGTCAGTCGGGGCTTACCGACGTCTCCTTGCACGGACACTTCCCGTCCTACAACCTGTTCGAAGGCAACATCGTGCAAGAGGTGGATGATTCCGATCATTGGGGCGCCAGCGGTCCGGGCAATACATTCTTTCGGATGTGCGTCCAGGCAGAGGGCATCCAGTTGCAGAACGACTCAGATGAGCAGAATGTGGTGGGCAATGTGTTGGGCGACGCCTCCCCAAACATCATCACAGCAGACAGCACAATTCAGGACACCCTCAAACACGGCAATTATGAGCAAGGCGGCGTGAGCTGGGATCCGGCAATTCCCTATCATGATCTCCCCGACAGCTATTATCTCTTGCAGCGCCCGGACTTTTACGAGTATCAGAACATGGCGTGGCCCTCCACCGGCCCAGATATCAACACCGATTCAGCTTCGTGCATGAACCCCGCCCGGCAACGCTGGAACGATGGCAAGATCATTCCTCATCCGTTTTACTTGCGAATTGAAGCCAGCGATGACGATATTCTGCTACAATGGGTGCATCGCTATGAATATAACAGCTACGAAATCTGGCGTAGCGTCACGCCCTATTTTACTCCCGGCGATGCTGGCTCCACGCGCATTGCCAACGGCGTCCAGCCTCCTGCTGTGGGCGATGGCGCCAGCTACATCGATGTGGACGCGATACAAGATGGCACGAGCTATTATTACCGGGTGCGCGGCGTCGGCGCCGCCATGTCCACCCCATCCAACGAACGCGGCCTCTTCATCCAAACATTGACGGTCGCTGGCAGCTAAGCCTACCCAGGATTGATTCAGCGTTTGATGATCACTGTGGTGCCGATGTCGGCCCATTTCCACAAAGTCTCGGCATGTTTGTCATTGAGCATGACACAGCCGAAGGTAATGGGCGTTCCCACCAGGCCCGCCCAGGTGCGACCGCCGGTCTTGGCGTCCCACGGCAGACCATGAATGCCGTTCTCCACAGGCCCGGACCAGTAAATCCCCAGCCACCAGGGCATCCAGATATTCCAGGTCGAGCCATATGCCTTGCGTAGTTTGCTCTGCACCCGAAAGCGTCCGGTCTTGGTGGAATTATTGCGCCCGGTGGAGCACCGCCATGTGTCCAGCAGCTTATCGCCCATATAACGCCAGCAGCGTTGTTCCGAAATATCCACCACGAACTTCTTCTTGGCTCGGACCTTCTTCTTTTTGATCGCATTGGGATTGCCGGAGATGACCAGCTCATCGCCCACGCGAATGAGAGAGGCGTCTTTGATGCCGTTCAGTTTGGCGATCTGTGAGACAGGCGCGCCGTAGCGTTGCGCTATCTGCTGCAATGTCTCGCCCCGGCGCACCACGTGCACCACGGGCCTGCCCGACTTCCCACCGGTTGCGGAGGCGTCGCCTGCTCCTGGCATCTTCAGACGCTGTCCCACATAGATGTTGCTGCCTCGCAGGCCATTGATCTCCATGATCGCAGCGACGCTGACGCCAGTCTTCTGGGCGATGGCGGACAGGGTGTCGCCTTTGCGCACCACGTAGATGTGTCGATGCGCGTCGGGCTGTCCGGGCCTGACTACAAGCCGCTGGCCCGTGTAAATACGGTTGGCATTGCGCAGATTATTCATCTGCATGAGCGCCGCGACCGTGACGCCGTATTGTTTGGCGATGGCGGACAGGGTCTCACCCCGCTTCACGACATGAATCGCAGGGCCGCCGTCGGCATGGGTGGACGTCGGCGTCAACAAAATCAGGGCGATAGCCAGAGATGTGAGGAAGAGAAGCGTTCGAGTTTTCATTGGCCGAGATTTTCGAGCCGGGAGTGGGGGAACAAAAAAACATAAACTACCCAATATGCAACTTTTTGGCGCATCAACGGGCTTATCAAGCATCTTCCGACGAACATGGACGAAATCAGCGCCTTGCTTCGTCCATGTCTGTTTGTGAGACGGCAGATCAAAGCATCAAAGCCTGCTTTTTTGAACAGAAAAGTCGCACATCAAGTGTTAACTATTTTACAGAGCGGGTCATGGATTTGCAAGCACGTCTGAGGCTAAGGGAGCGTTTCAAGATGGGACGCTTTTTCGCATCTCAGGCCGACTTAAGTAAGTGATGCTATGAAAGTTGAAATGTAATAGTTCATTGCCATCTGTGATTGCCATGGTTTAACCACAGATTCGCACAGATTTTCACAGAAAATGTAGAAAGCCATCAAGCAAATCTGTGCCATCTGTGTCATCTGTGGTTGCAATAGCGGCAACTCTATTTTCGCCGTTCGCCGAGAGGCCAGCGCCCGCCCCCTGAAATCCGTGGTTGAGATGGCGTATTTTTGCGCCGCAACCATGTGCGTCGGATGCCTGTGCAGTCTGCTTTTATTACGTCATCAGCGTCCTGGCAGGCTTTGCGGATCCGGGGGCTCCAGATATCTGGCCGCTTCGCGGCGGTAGAAATCGAACATGCGCTGAAGACCTGCCCGCAGCGGCGTTCTGGGCCGCCACCCCAGACTGCTGTGAATCTTCTGATAGCTACAATAGACGTTCCCGATGTCGATCTTGGCCCGGTCTTCGGGCCAGGGGACCAGCTCCACCCGCCCCCGGCCACTGATTTCCACGCATAGTCGGGCGATATCCAGAAGGCTGACCGGTTTCCCTCCCAGATTGAACACCTGTCCCCAGGCGCTCTCCGAGACGCCCGCCCGCAGAAAAGCGTCGACGACATCGGTGATTTCCACCAGATCCCGAAGCTGCCGCCCATCGCCAAACACCGTAATCCTCTCTCCTAACAGGGCCTGCCGAACAAACCAACCGATGAAACCCTGGCGGGGATGCCGGATGAGCTGTCGGGGGCCGTAAGTGTTGGTCAGCCGCAGCGAGCACGTCGCCAGACCATGGGCCCGCTGATAGATGCGATGATACCATTCTCCCGCCAGTTTGTTGATGCCGTTGATGTCGTTGGGCAAATTGCGGTGATTCTCATCCACCGGCAGATATTGAGGAGAGCCGTATTGCTGTCGCGTGCCCGCGTAGAGCACCCGCGCCGCGGGATTGATCCGTCGTACAGCTTCCAGCAAAACCAGATGAGCGCGGGCGTTGGCATCCAGATCCATGAGAGGCTGGCGCATGGAGTCGATGTGGCTAATAGAACCAGCCAGATTGAAGATGATATCCTGCCCTCGCACAGCGTCCTCGGCCACAGAAGCATCGCCAATATCTCCCAGGATAAGACGAACCTGGGCCCGGATGTCCTGAATGTTGGCGGGATGCCAGCCCGTGTCGGGAAGAAGATTATCCACCAGGGTGACGCGGGCGCCCAGGGCCAGAAGACGATGGGCCAGATTGGAGCCGATGAATCCCAGCCCGCCGGTAATCAAGACGGGGCGGTTACGATATGAAGAAAGATAGTCCATGAATCATTCCCATCAGGGTAACGTTATCGCGCCGACATCCACCCGGTCATCGGACTGAGGCGGCGTGGTGGGCAAATTTTGGATGACATCGCCATAGGCGTACATGCCCGTCTTGACGCGATAATCTCCTGGAGGCAGGTCGGATGGCAGTCGGATATGGTAAGCGTCTTTGATGATTTCGCCCGGGCGCCAGCGGGTGGTGGGGGTGAATCCGCCCACGGGAAAACCATCGTGCTGGGCGATGACCTGACCGGAAGGGTCGAGCACGTGGACGAATACATGATAATCGGTGGCGTTTTCCTTGAGCGCCAGCCAATAAAGCGTCACCTCCAGATAGCCGGGCACGCGGGCTGGCTGCACGTCGCTGGCGATGATCTGAGCCACATCGCCCACCTGCACCTGAACAGGTTGGGGCGTGTGCGAGGCCCGTCCCACGCCGCCGCTGTTCAGCATGAGTGCGAACGTCGCGGCCGCGACGACGCCTGCAGTCAGCCGCAACCAGCGGCCCTCGCGCCCCGCGCGCCAGGCCAGCAGCGCCCATAGCAGCGCGGCCAACGCCGAGAGCCAAGCGCCTATTATCCGTCCCGGCGCAGGGCCGAAGAAGAACGAAATGTCGCGTCGCCCTGTTTGCTGGAGGTCGACGGTGGAAAGTCCCAACTCGCCCGAGGCCCGGGTCGGGGCGGGCGCACCGTCCACGCGCGCATGCCAGCCCGAAGTCTGAAACTGATGGAGGCGCACCGACATCCGCGCTGGCGTCTCCAACGAAAAACTCAGCCCCAGCAGCTGGACGGCGTCAAGCTGGACGCGCGGCGGGCCAGGCAGAGGCGGCGTATCCACAGCGCCCTCCCGGGGCCGTCCCAGAGCCCACCGCTGCTCAGTTACGGTGCGAGGCAGAAATTCGCCCGTCCAGGTGGCGCCAACCTGCCCCATCTCCGCATCCTCCTGCCACATACGCTCCGGAAACCAGACGTCGGCCAAAGTGAGAGGCAGGGCCTGATAAGGCAATTGAGGAAGGCTGGTGAGCAGCGCCAGGACGAACGCCAGGGTCAGCGCGCCCCATTGCCTGCGAGAAAGTCGAAGATGAGCGTCCTTCGTCAGCAAGGCAATGAGCGCACCTCCGCTCGCGGCCACGCCCACCGCGGACAGGGAAAGAAAGCGCCAGGGATATTGGAGAAATCCCAGCAGCGGCGTCAGCGGATGCCAGATGGGCAGCGACAGGGTTGTGGTCATAAAGATGGCGACAACAGCCAGCAGGAGATGGAAGAGAAGGATAGCGGTTTGGCCGGGCGGACGCCGCTGACGCCAACGCCACAAAAGCAAACTCGCCACAGCAATGAGAAGCGCGGCCGTGAACCAGTTTTGGGGATGGACGACCGGCCCATCGTAAGCGGCGCGGTAATCATGGCTGAAGGTGCGGGCGATGATCTGAGCGACGGGAAGGAGGTGGTTTTCATAGCCGCGCGAAGGGCCTTCTCCCAGACCCATGCCCGCGCTTTCAGATAGCACGGGCATCCAATAAACGGCAGTCAGGGCCAGGGCCATGACCAGTGACGCCCCCCATCCCATCAGACGCCGCCAGCGGCCCGAGCGCCACGCCAGCAGCAGGGCGTAGGGGACGATAATCAGCGCCATGAGCAGCGCCGAGAGATTATGGGTAAAGACCAATCCTGTCCATGCCAGCGCATGCCACAGCATGGCCCGCCCGCCGGCCCGCGCCGATTCCGTCTGCATGGCTCGAGTCGTCATCCACAGGATGAGCGGCGGGAAGATAAACGCGGCCAGCTCGGGCATGGCTCCCCGCACATACGCATCGATGAGATGATAGGGATAGTAGGTATAGAGGATGGCGGCCAGAATGCCGGCGCCCGGCCCCCACAACGCCTTCACATAGCAGAACATAGCCAGCGCCGCCAATAAGATCGCCAGTCCGATGGTCCATTCCGTCGCTGTGGCGGGATTCATGTGCAAAACCGAGAGCAGCGCGCCGGGCCAGTAGCTAAGCGGAGCGTAGAAATTGAGCACCTCCTGTCCGTAACCAAAGCCGAATTCGGGAAAGAGGCGGGGGTGGAGTACGCCAGCCAGCCAGGCCCGGGCCAATGCCGCCACCCGATAGACATGAAAACGGCCATCATCGGAGACAAAAAAGCCGGGACGGAAGAGGATGAAAAGGGCGGGAAGCGTCAGCGCCAGCGTCAGCGCCGGCGCGCCCAGCCCCCGGGTCTTTTCAGAAAAAAGGGGAGATCGTTTTTCTGTGTTCATAGAATTGACCGGAATCTGTATCGAAACGCCTGCGATGAGCGCATTTTCTGACGTTTGAAGAAATTCTGCAAAAGACGAGCCCTCTGGCGGCGTGCATGCCAAGAGCGCTCACCATGGCGGCTGAACGTAAAACGCCTGCCAGACAAAAATGACGATCATCACAACGGTGAAAATGATCTTGGCAACGATGGCAATGACGTATCCGATGATGAAACTACCGCTCGCCTGCCAGGCCTGACGCCACTGCCACCTGCGCCTGTAAGCCTCCCAGGCGAATAATCCCCAAAACGCACCCAGAACAGCCCCGATCAGGTTGAAGAAGATGAAGCCGATGATGGCGACAACGCCCGCCGCGGCCATGCTCGACCAGGCCGCGCCGCCCTTCCTGGCGCCCAAAGCGGCCAGCGCCACATCGCTGAGCTCCGCGATGATCACCAACAGCGCCAGTACGACCAACGTGGGCCATCCCACCGCCCGGAAGCCGTCGGCCCAGGCCCAGAGCAAAGCGCTGAGCCAGATGAGAAGGGGGCCAGGAATGATGGGGACGACGGCGCCGATGAGTCCTGCGACCAGGCCGATGTAGGCGACGACTTGCAGGAGACTTGCCATCTG
>Ga0256914_1001328_pt1 | contig 22710 bp, 17 predicted proteins | sample HulkmetaG_FD_191571 | JGI IMG/M metagenome (GOLD analysis project Ga0256914, IMG submission 191571) | Hydrothermal chimney microbial communities from Main Endeavour vent field at the Juan de Fuca Ridge, Pacific Ocean - Hulk | ecosystem: Environmental > Aquatic > Marine > Hydrothermal vents ... | reverse complement strand
CCAGACGATAATCGCCCCCTTCGCTCCCGAGCTGGTGCGCGAGGCGGTGCTCTTTGAGATGGAGCGCGGCGGTAAGACCTTTTACGTACACGACAGAATCGCCAGCATCGAAGCGCGCGCCGCTTATCTGCAAAACCTGCTGCCCGAGGCCCGGCTGGCGGTCGTCCACGGGCGGATGGCCGACGCCGAGATCGAAGAGGTAATGCGCCACTTCGCCGCCGGCGCCTTTGATTTGCTGGTGGCGACGACTATCGTCGAGTCGGGTCTCGACATTCCCGAAGCCAATACCATCGTCATCGAGCGGGCGGACCGTCTGGGTCTGGCCACCCTCTACCAGTTGCGCGGCCGCGTCGGCAGGCGCGAGCGCGAGGCTTACGCCTATCTGTTCCACCCCCGCAAACTGACCGAGGCGGCCGAGCGGCGGCTGGCCGCGCTGGCCGACTTGACCGACCTGGGCAGCGGCCACCGGCTGGCCGAAAAGGACATGGAGATACGCGGCGTCGGCAACCTGCTCGGCCCCGAGCAGCACGGCCACGTGCAGGCGGTCAGCTTTGAGGTCTATACGGAGATGCTGGCCGAGGCGGTACGGGAGCTCAAGGGAGAGAAAATAGCCAAAAAGCATCACGTCAGCATCGACCTGGCGGTTTCGGCCCGGATTCCCCCCGAGTACGTCCCCGACGCCGCCGAGCGGAGCCGCTGGTACGGGCGGCTGGCCGAGGCGGGCGGCCTTGCCCGGCTGGCGCGGCTGGTAAAGGAGATGCAAGAGAAATACGGCCCGCCGCCGCCGGAAGCGCAGAGCTTTTTTGACCTGACCAAGCTGCGCATCGTCGCCGAACAAAAGGGCATTCTCTCGATCACCGAAGACCGCGAGCACATTCAGCTGGTGGCCTCCTCGTGGCCGCTCGACTACGACGCCGCCGGCGTGCGGGCCCTGGGCGTGTCGGTAGAGGAGACCCGCTACCCGCCGGGGTTGCGGATTGCCAAGCGGGGGCTGGCGCCCGCCGACTACCCGGCCGCCATCGTCAGGCTGCTCTACCTGCTCGCCTGAGGCCGGCGGGCTAGACTGGTCTTGAAGATGATCGCCGTAATCGGCCACGAAAACCTCGACTTCGACGCCCTGGGCTCGATGGTCCTGGCGCGCCGCCTGCACCCGGGCTCGCGGCTGGTGCGTATTGGCGGGCTGGAAGGGCGGATTCGCGAGGTGGCCACGATGTTCGCCGACCACCTGGGAATAATCGAGGAGAGCGAGGTCGAGCCAGGCGACGTAGAGAAGCTGATAGTCTGCGATACCGCCCGCGCCGAGCGGATAGGCCGTTTCGCCGGGCTGGTAGGCAGGATACCGGTGGTCGTATACGACCACCACCCTCCCCAGGAGGGCGATCTGCCCGCCAGCGGCGGGGCTGTCAGGCAGGTCGGGGCGACGGTGACCATTCTCGCCGAGCTGCTGCGGGAAAGGGGGTTGGAGCCCGAGCCCGACGAGGCCACCCTGGCCTACGCCGGCTTGTGGGAAGACACCGGCGGCTTTACGTACACTTCGACGACCGCAGCCGACCTGCGAGCCGGCGCCTGGCTGCTCGAGCACGGAGCCAACCTGCTGGCGGTGCGCGAATGGATGCGCGGGCGCAGCGACGAGGCGGCGCGCGAGATGCTCGGCAGGCTGCTGGAAAAAGCGGACGTGCTCGAGCTGGAAGGCCTGCGGGTGGTGCTGACCAGCGCCACCACCAGCGGCTACGTACCGGCGCTGGCGCCTCTGGCGCACACCCTCCTCGACGCCTACGACGCCGACGCCGTTTTCATGGTCCTGAAGATGGGCGAGGACACCCAGATAATCGCCCGCAGTAACGGCCGGATAGACGCCGGCGCGTTGCTGGCCGAGGTTTGCGGCGGCGGAGGCCACCCGCGGGCCGCCTTTGGCCGCTGCGCGGAAGAGCCCGGCACGGTAACGGCGCGGGTTGCCCGCGCCCTCGAGAAATACGCCACCCCGCAGCCGCGCCTGGCCGAGGTGATGACGCGCGGCGTCGAGACGCTGCCGGCCAGCGCCAGCGCGGCAGAGGCGCTGCTGGAAATGGAGCGGCGCGGCTACGGGGGCATGCCGGTAACCGACGAGAGCGGGCGGGTGATCGGGGTAGTTCGCCGGCGCGACCTGGAGCGGGCGGTCCGCTACGGCATGGGCTCGGGTCTGGTAAGCGGTTTCATGAGGCCGGCGGTCACCCTGAAACCCGAAGACGACCTGGCGGCCGCCCGGCGGGCCCTCAAGGAGGGCGGCGGTCGGGTGGTCGTCCTGGACGGTGAGGGCCGGGCGGCGGGAATCTTTACCCGTACCGACCTCTACCGAACGCCGGCGCAGTCGCCGCCGGGGGTGGAGGAGAGGCTGCGGCGGGGCCTTTCCGAGGGAGTGCGGCTGGTCCTCGACGCGCTGGCCGCCGAGTACCCGCAGGGGGCCATCTACCTGGTGGGCGGCGCGGTGCGCGACGCGCTTTTGGGCGAGGCCAGCCCCGACGTTGACCTGGTGCTGGAGGGCGTCGAACCGGCGGCGGCGGCCCGCTTCCTGACCAGACGTTTCGGCGGCAGCCACGGCGTTCACTACGCCTTCCAGACGGCCCACGCCAGCCTGGACCTGGGCATCGAGGTCGACCTGGCCACCGCCCGCGAGGAAGACTACCCCAGCCCCGGCGCGCTGCCGCGGGTACGCAGCAGCACCCTGGCCCGCGACCTGGCCCGGCGCGACTTTACCGTCAACGCCATGGCCTACCGAATAGCCCCGCGCCCGCCTGCCCTCGTCGACCCTTACGGCGGGCTCGAAGACCTGGAAAAGCGCCTCTTGCGGCCGCTGCACCCGCTGAGCTTCGTCGAAGACCCGAGCCGCGTCATGCGCGGAATCAGGCTCGCGGCCCGGCTGGATTTTTCGTTCGACGCCGAGGCCGAAAGGCAGATACGGGCGCTGGCCGCCCTGGAAAGGGTGCCCGAGGCGGCCAGCAGCCGCCTGCGCCGGGAGCTGATGCTGCTATTCGCCGAGCCTTCGCCGCTCAAGGCGCTGCGGCTGGCCAGCGAGTACGGAATGCTGCAAAAGCTTTACGGGCTGCGCCTGGAGGGCGAGGTGGCGGAGGCGATAGCCCGCCTCGAGTCCATCCGCCCGGAACAGGCTCCCCGGCCCGAGGCCTACCTGCTGCTCGCTTTGCTGGGCGCGGAAGACCCGGAGGCCTTCGTCGAGCGCTTCCACTTTCCGCGCCGCTACCTGGCCTACCTGGAGATGCTCAGAAACCCGCCAGCCGAGGCCTCCCGTCTCCGCGACGCCGGCCCGGCGCTGACCCAGGCTTTCGTGGCCCTCCACCCTGAGAGGGAATCCTGGGTCTACAGGCCCGAGCGCCACCTGCGCGGCCGCGACCTGCTGGAGCTGGGTCTGGAGCCCGGGCCGCTGGTCGGGCGCATCCTGCGCGAGGTCGAAGAGGCGCGCAAGCGCGGTGAGGTGAGCGGCTTTGATGAAGAGCTCACGTTGGCGCGTAAACTTATAGACAGTTATGGGACTTCTCGCCTACCTTAGCCAGCCGCTCGTCTTCCTGGTCGCCTTCGCCGCCTCGACGTTCGGGCTGGTAGTTCACAACCTGGTTCAGGCCTGGCTGGCCGACCGCTACGGCGACACCCTGCCCAGGCGGATGGGTTTTCTGACAATCGACGCCAAGACCCACCTCGACCCGCTGGGGGTCCTGTTTCTGGTCCTCTTCGGTTTCGGCTGGCCAAAGAGCGTCCCCTTCCGGCTAAACGGCCGCAAGGGTTTGCTGGTGGCCCTCTCCGGGCCGGTCGGCTTCCTGCTGGCCGGCTTCGTTTACCTGCTGGTGGCCGCTTTGCTGCCGCGCGGCTACGGGCTCGACCAGATTTCCCTGGGCCTGCAGATCGCGGCGGCGACGATGGTCATCGAGGCGGCCGTCTTCCTCTTCCCGGTCCCTCCCCTCGACGGCGCGCGCGCCGTCTACGCCGCCGGCAGTTACGAGTCGCGGCGGATGATGGACCGCATCGCCTCGTACGGGCCGCTAGGCTTCATCGTCATCTTCCTGGTGCTCAGCTACACGGGTGTTCTGGGCGCCGTCCAGTCTGGCCTGATGGGCTTCCTGCAGGCAGTCCTGCGGGCTTTGGGCCTTTAAAGGAGAAAAATGCTCTTACGCCTTCTCTTTCAAGATCCGCTTACCTTCGTCATCCTGGCTTCCGTCCTCATCTTCTCGCTGGTCCTTCACGAGCTGGGGCACGGCTACGCCGCCTACTTTTTCGGCGACGACACCGCCCGGCGGATGGGCCGTCTGACCTTCAACCCCCTGAAACACCTCGACCCCATCGGAACCATCCTGCTGCTGGTTGCCGGCGTTGGCTGGGCGCGGCCCGTGCCAATTAACACCACCCGTCTGCGCCCGTACCGCACCGGCCTCTTCGCGGTCTCGATAGCCGGCATAGTCGTCAACCTGACGCTGGCGCTGGTTTTCGGGTTGATGCTCTACTGGCTCAAGGAGACCCAGCCCGAGGCCGTTTACTACGCATTGATAGAAGGCCGGACCGTCGGCTGGGCCGGCGTGCTGACCCTGGTTTCCTTTTACGCCGGGCTGATCAACCTGGTGCTGGCGCTGTTCAATCTGGTGCCGGTGCCGCCGCTCGACGGCTCGCGCATCCTGATGTCGCTGGTGCCGGCCCGCTACCACCCTTACATCTGGCAGCTCGACCGCTACGCCATGTACACGTTTCTGGTAATCGTCGTCGACTTGAAGATGCACGGGCCCCTGTCGCGGATGCTCGACTGGGCGCAAAACGCCTACCTGCGGTTGGTGCTCGGATAGGACCCGGGCAGGAAAAGCCGCCGGCGCTCGCGCCGGCGGCTTTCTCGAGGCTCACCCATTCAAGCCTTTTCCAGCCAGACGCGCGCCTCGCCGTCCTCGCCGGCAAGGCTGGCGGCCGGTTCGCCGTTACCGCTGCCGGCCTCCAGAGAGAGCGCCAGGGTTTCCTCGGCTATCCTGTCGGCGAAGCGGGAAAATGCCTCGGCGTAGCGGCCCGTGGCCTGATAGCGGAGGTGGATGCGGTCGGAGACCTGCAAGCCTGCTTCCTTGCGGGCGTTCTGAATTGCCCTGACCAGGTCGCGGGCTACTCCCTCGACCAGCAGCTCTTCGGGAACCCGGGTGTCGAATAGCGCCACGTAGCCGCCGCGCGCCTCGGCCACGTGCCCTTCGGGGGCGGCGGCCTCGACCAGCAGCTCGTCGGGCTCGAGGCTGAACTCGCCAACCCGAACTTTCTCGCCGGCCAGCGCCGCGCGCGCCAGGCTGGCGGCGTCGGCCTGCTTGATGGCCTCTTGCAGTTCGCGCATCCGCCTGCCGTACTTCGGCCCCAGCTTCGGCAGGTTGGGTTTGACCCGGTAGGAAAGGCCGGCCTCCTCGGCCGAAAGCACGCGAACCCGCTTGACGTTCAGCTCGTCGCCTATCTCGCCGGCAAAGCGTTCGATACCGGCCCTTTCGGCGGCGCCCGGGGCAACCAGGGTCAGCTCGGGCAGGGGAGTGCGCGTCTTGACGCCGGAGCGCGCCCGGGCGGCGCGGGCAAGCTCCACGGCGGTCAGCGTCGCTTCCATGGCGGCCAGGAGCTCTTCGTCTATCAGTCCGCTATCGGCCGCCGGCCAGTCGGCCAGGTGGACACTCTCAGGGGCTTCCTTATTTACGTTGCGCACCAGGTTCTGCCAGAGCTCCTCGGCGATGAAGGGAGTAAAGGGGGCAGTTAGCTGGGCGACGGCCACCAGCGCCTCCCAGAGGGTGGCGTAGGCCGACTCGCGGTCGGTTTCGTCTTCGTTCTTCCAGAAGCGGCGGCGGTTGCGGCGGACGTACCACTGGGAAAGGTCGCGGACCACGAAGTCGCGCAGCCGGCGCGCCGGCGTGGTCGGGTCGTAGTTCTCCAGACCGGCGGTCACCTCTTCGATCAGCCGCTGCACGCGCGCTACCAGCCAGCGGTCCATCTCCGGCCGGCTTGCCACGTCCGGCCGCTTTCGCAGGTCGGGCCGGTCGAGGTTGGCATAGGTGACGAAGAAGCCATAGACGTTCCAGAGGGTCAGGAAGTAGTCTTTCAGCGCCTCCTTGATGAGGTTGGGGCCGAAGCGACGCGAGGCTTCGGGGGGCGCGGATACGTAGATGTACCAGCGCAGGGCGTCGGCGCCGTACTCGGAGATGATCTCCCAGGGGTTGACGATGTTGCCCTTCGACTTTGACATCTTTTCGCCGTTTTCGTCGAGGATGTGGCCGTGGCAGATGACGTTTCTGTAGGCCACCGAGTCGAAGAGCATCACCCCCAGCTGGTGGAGGCTGTTGAACCAGCCGCGGGTCTGGTCGATCGCCTCGGAAATGAAGTCGGCCGGGAAGCTGCGCTCGAAGACCTCTTGATTTTCGAAGGGGTGGTGGAACTGCGAAAAGGGCATCGCTCCCGAGTCGTACCAGACGTCTATTACGTAGGGAACGCGCTTCATCACGCCGCCGCACCTGTCGCAGCGCAGCTCGATCTCGTCAACGTAGGGGCGGTGCGGGTCGAACTTTTCCAGGTCTACTTTCGCGGGCTCGAGCGCCATCTCCTTAAGCTCGGCAAAAGAGGAGACCAGGTGCTGGTGGCCGCAATCCTCGCAAATCCAGACCGGCAGGGGGGTGCCCCAGTAGCGGTTTCGCGACAGCGCCCAGTCGGTCAGGTTGCGCAGCCACTCGCCATAACGGCCGGTCTTGATGTGCGGCGGTATCCAGTTGATCTCCTCGTTCTTTTCGATGAGCCGCTGTTTGTAGCGGGTGTTCTGGATGAACCAGGTTTCGGTGGCGTAGTACATCAAGGGCGTCTTGCAGCGCCAGCAATGCGGATAGTTGTGACGGTAGTCCTCGCGTTTGAAGAGAACGCCGCGCTCCTTGAGGTCCTTGATGATCGGCTTGTTGGCGTCGCGGAAGAAGAGGCCCTTCCAGGGACCCACCAGCATCTTGCCATCGTCGGAGACGGTCAGCAGCACCGGCAGGTCGTACTTGCGGGCGATTTCCATGTCTTCGGCGCCAAAAGCCGGCGCCTGGTGGACGATGCCGGTGCCGTCGTCTTTGGTGACGTAGTCGGCCAGGACGGTATACCAGGCGGGCTTTTCGGGCTCGACGAAGTTGAAGGGCGGCTTGTACCAGAGGCCCTCGAGCTCGGAACCGCGCCAGCGGGCGACGATAGGCGCCTCCTCGCCGAGAATCTTCCGGCCCAGGCTCACCTCGAGAATCAGCAGCTCGTCGCCGTGGCGGAAGGCGGCGTACTCGAACTCGGGGTTAAGGGCGGCCGCGGCGTTACCGGGGAGGGTCCAGGGGGTGGTGGTCCAGACCAGCAGGCTTACCCTCTCGCCCTCGAGGCCGATCCGTGCGGGCTCGCGCAGCGGGAAACGGACGTATATGGAGGGGTCGGTTATCTCTTTGTAACCCTCGGCCACCTCGTGGGAGGAGAGGGGGGTGCCGCAGCGCGGGCAGTAGGGGACCACCTTGTAGTCTTTGTAGAGCAGGTCTTTCTTCCAGAGCTCGCCCAGAGACCACCAGACCGACTCGATGTAATCCTTGTCGAAAGTGTAGTATGCGTCGTCCAGGTCGACCCAGTAGGCGATTCGCTCGGTAAAACGCTGCCACTCCTGTTCGTACTCGAGCACCGACTGACGGCAGGCCTTGTTGAAGGCCTCGATTCCGTAGCGCTCGATGTCGCGCTTCGACTTGAGACCCAGCTTCTTCTCGACCTCCAGCTCCACCGGCAGGCCGTGGGTGTCCCAGCCGGCCTTGCGGGGAACGTAGTAGCCCTGCATGGCCTTGAAGCGGGGGAACAGGTCCTTGTAGCTGCGGGCCTGGGCGTGGTGCACTCCGGGGCGACCGTTGGCCGTGGGCGGCCCCTCGTAAAAGTTGAACTGCTCGGCGCCCTGGTTGCGCTCCAGGCTGCGCTCGACGATCCTGTTGCGCCGCCAGAACTCGAGCACGGCCTCTTCCAGCTCGGGGAAGCTGGCCGTCCCTACCGGTTTGAATAATTCGTCTGCCATCTCTTCCTCCAAAACAAAAAGCGCGTGCTTTGCGCACGCGCGGACGAAGCATGCCGCTCCGCGGTACCACCGCGCTTCGTGGGGGATTCCGGTCCGGAGGCGATGGGCCGTGAGCCTGGATTGCCCGTTCTCCGGCCGGTATCGCCGGCCACGCTCTCATGCGCGCTATCTCGGGCGCACCCGGCGGGTTCTACTCGGGCAGGGGCCCTTTCTTCCCGCGGCTCCGGGGCGATGGCTCGGGGTGCTACCGGCCGGCTCCCACCAACCCGGCTCGCTGGACGGAATCGCGCACCCTTCGCGTCCCCTTCAAAGCCTTAGCGCCGCCCGGCCCGTTGGCTACTGCCGGAGTTCCGGGCGGTACGCCACAATCCTACAAAAGCGCCTCGGAGGCGCGCAACCGCACCTGAACCGGCGGCGGCGACGCTCGGCCGTATTGCCGGCCTGCCACGCCTAGTCGCTTCGGGAGCGTTTATTCGTACGGCCGGCGTATGCCTCGATCAGCAGCACGCCCAGTAGCAGCGCCGGCACCACGATCAACCCGGCCTCGGGACCGAACGTACCGCCCGTTAGCCAGTCGGGTCCGCTGGTAACGGTCTTCAAAATCCGGGGCACGCCGACGCCGCTGACCGCGAAACCGTAAACAGTGCCCTCGAACATGTTCCAGCCGAAGTGCAAACCGAGCGGCATCCAGAGGTAGCCGGTGCGGACGTAGCCGTAGCCCAGGAAGAGGCCGGCCAGTACCAGACCGAGCTCGGCGGAAAGCGAAACGTTGGGGTTGAAAAGGTGCAGCGCCGCGAAGAAGAGGCTGGATATCAGCCAGCCCCAGATCAAGCCGTACTCCTCGGCAATGTTCTGGAGCCAGTAGCCCCGCACCCACAGCTCCTCCTGCCAGGTGACCGCCGACCAGAGAAGGAACGCCGCGGCCAGCTCCGGCAGCAGGTTCGCCGCCGTGAGGTCGGCGTTGAAGCTGACCCGGGCCATTCCCAGGGCGAGCAGGCCCAGGAGTATCAGCGTTTGCGCCAGGGCGGCTATCGCCACGCCGGCCAGGAGGTCGCGCCAAGCTCTCGGCGTCCAGCGCAGGCCCAGGGCAAGCAAGGAGCGCCCGCACCACCACCTGCACGCCAGCCAGGTAGCCAGCGTCAGGGCAACCGCGTCGACGACGCCGTTGGCGTCGAGGAACGCGACGCCGGGCCACCAGGATTCCAGCAGGTTTGTCAGCTCTTCCAGGAGGAAGCTGAAAAACACCATGAGCAGGGCGTGGAAGAGGAGACGCCAGCCCAGTCGCATACGCGGCTGTGGCCCGTCGGTCAGGATAAAAAAGGAGTTCATCTTTTATCACCTACAGCCTTCTGCGGCTAAAGTAAAGCGCGGCAGCTATTTAGCCGCTTTACACGGCCCGAAACCGGCGTTATAATTCGGCCGGCGGCCTTAGCTGAACGCCACAATCCTACAAAAGAGCTAGAGGACGCGCAACTTGAAATCCGGCTCAAAACCGGATAAAATGAATGCAGCCGCCTGGAAAGGTAGTTTCCAAGTAAAAGCAAAGGGAGTGCTATGAAGTTATACATCGACACCGCGGACTTGCAGGAGATACGCGAAATCCACGAGCTGGGCGTGCTGGCCGGCGTCACCACCAACCCCAGCCTGGTGGCCAGGGCGCTGCTGGGGGCCGGCGAGAAGTTCACCAGCGAAGAGGCGTTTTACGAACGTTTCACGGGCGTTATCAAGGAAATCGCCAGCCTGGTCCAGGCGCCGGTCTCGGCTGAGGCCCTGGCGACCGACGCGGCGGGAATGCTCAGCGAAGGGCGTCGCCTGGCGGCAATCGACCCGCACGTCGTCGTCAAGCTCCCCATCACCGCCGCCGGGCTCAAGGCCTGCCGCGCCCTGGCCGACGAGGGGATTCCCGTCAACATGACCCTCGTCTTCTCGGCCAACCAGGCGCTGCTGGCGGCGCGGGCGGGGGCCCGTTACGTCAGCCCCTTCCTGGGCCGGATCGACGACATCGGCGGCGACGGGCTCGAGCTGGTTCGCGAGATACGGGCCATCTTCGACGTCCACGAAATCGATACCGAGATAATCGCCGCCTCCGTTCGCCACCCGCAACACGTCACCGCCGCGGCGCTGGCGGGTTCCGACATCGCTACCATTCCCTACAAGGTCTTCCAGGCGATGCTCAAGCATCCGCTGACCGACACCGGCATCGAGCGTTTCCTGGCCGACTGGGAAAAAGTGAAGAAAGAGCTATGAGCAAGAAGAAAACCACCCAACAAAACCCGCAAGGCTTCAAAGAGCTGAACGCCAAGATTCTGCCGGAGCTGCACCTGCTGGCGGCCCAGCTGGACATCAAGAACTACAAGAAAATGGGCAAGGATGAGCTAATCATGGCCATCCTGGAGCACCAGGCCCAGGACGAGGGTCTGATGCTGGCCAAGGGTTACCTGGAAACCAGCCCCGACGGCTACGGCTTCCTGCAGGACAACGTCTACAACCTCGATTCGCGCAGCGTCATCGTTAGCGCCGGTCTGATCAAGCAGTTCCAGCTGCGCACCGGCGACTACATAGTCGGCAAGGAGCGGCCGCCGCGCGGCAACGAGCGCTACGGCACCCTCATCAAGGTCGAGGCCATCAACGGTCTCGACCCGGCCCAGGCCCTCAAGCGGCCCAAGTTCGACGAGCTGGTGCCGCAGTTCCCCGACCGGCAGATCCGCCTGGAGACCGAGCCCGAGGAGCTCTCCACCCGCGTCATCGATCTGCTAATCCCCATCGGGCGCGGCCAGCGCGGCCTGATAGTGGCCCCGCCCAAGGCCGGTAAGACGACGCTGCTCAAGAAGATCGCCAACGCCATCGTTACCAACGAGCCCGACATCAAGGTAATAGTCCTGCTGATCGACGAGCGGCCCGAAGAGGTAACCGACTTCCGCGAGTCGGTGGCCGGGGCCGAGGTAATCGCCAGCACCTTCGACGAGCCGCCCCAGAACCACATCCGCGTGGCCGAGTTCGTTCACGAGCGGGCTCGCCGTATCGTCGAGGAGGGCGGCCACGTGGTCATCCTGCTCGACTCGATTACCCGCCTGGCGCGGGCCAACAACCTGGTCACCCCGCCCACCGGGCGCACCCTTTCCGGCGGCCTCGACTCGGCGGCGCTGCACTTCCCCAAGCGCTTTCTGGGGGCGGCCCGCAATATCCGCGGGGGCGGCTCGCTGACCATTCTGGCGACCGCCCTGGTCGAGACGGGCAGCCGCATGGACGACGTCATCTTCGAGGAGTTCAAGGGCACCGGCAACATGGAGCTGCACCTCTCGCGACGCCTCGAGGAGCGCCGCATCTTCCCGGCGATCGACATCCTCAAGTCGGGCACCCGCCGCGAAGAGCTGCTTCTCGACGAAGAAACCCTGCACAAGATGTGGCTCCTGCGCAAGGTGCTGGCCGACATGGACCCGGCCGAGGCCATGGAAATGCTGCTGGGGCGGCTGAAGCGCACCAAGTCGAACAAGGAATTCCTGGCTACCCTAGCGGCAAAGTAAGTAATATAATCGCCTTGGAGGCGCTGGGTGGCACTCAACTTACGCGATATTTTCAAGCTCTTTTTCGGGGGAAGTCTGCTGGCGATACCAATATCGCCGCTGGACATGCTCCCCGACCTCGAAGCCAGCCTGCAGCCTCCCAGCGAAGAGGTGATAGTCCTGGAACCCGCCCCGAACTACGGGGTGGTTTTCCATACCGTGCGCCCGGGCGAGTCGCTGGTGCTGCTGGCCTCCAGATACGGCAGCGACGCCGGCGCCATCAAGAAGCTCTCGGGGCTGAAGACCACCGTGCTGCAGCCGGGTCAGGAGCTGAAGATTCCCATCGAGGCCAAGAGCGAAGACGAGCCGCGCCTGCCGCCCGGCGTCCAGGAGTACACGGTCGGCAAGGGAGATACCCTCGAGCGCATCGCCAAGGCCTACGGCCTGCGCATCATCGACATCGTCTCGGCCAACCCCGACCTGGCCAGCCTCGACCAGCTCCCCCTGGGGGCCAAGCTCTACATACCCACCGGGAGCCGCGGCCTGCTGATCAAGGTAGGCGAGGGCGACACCCTCGACGCCATCGCCGCCCGGTACGGGGTTAAGCTGGAAGACCTGGCCCGCACCAACGGCATCAACGACCCGCTCGCCGTCAAACCCGGCGACATGCTGATCGTCCCCGGCGTCGCCGCGCAGGAGGCCATGGCGCGCCTCGAGGAGAGGCGCAAGGAAGAGCGGCGGCTGGCCGAGGAGCGCCGGCGGCGGCTGGCCGCCCAGCGAGCGGCGCGGTTGCGCCAGGTGGCCTATCGCGGCGGCACCTCGGCCAAGGGCTTCCAGTGGCCGCTCAGCAGCTTCCGCATCACCGCCTACTACCACGACGCCAATTACTACCGCCGTTTCCGCCGCGTCCACACCGGAATCGACCTGGCGGCCCCGCAGGGAACGCCCATATACGCCGCCAAGGCCGGCGTGGTAACCGCCGCCGGCTGGTCGCGGGTCGGTTACGGCTACTACGTCAAGGTGAATCACGGCGGCGGCGTCGAGACCCTCTACGCGCACATGTCGCGAATCGCGGTCAGGGCCGGACAGCAGGTCAAGCAGGGGGCGCTGCTCGGCTACGTCGGTCGGACCGGCTTCGCCACCGGTCCGCACCTGCACTTTGAGGTAAGAATCGGCGGCCGCACCCAGAACCCCTGGTCGTACCTGCCGCATTAAAAAGGAGAGTGCCATGGAAAAAGGAACCTTGCGAGTAAAAACCGGTTTCGCGGAGATGTTCAAGGGCGGCGTAATCATGGACGTCACCAACGCCGAGCAGGCGCGAATCGCCGAGGAGGCGGGGGCGGTGGCGGTTATGGCGCTCGAGCGGGTGCCGGCCGACATCAGAGCCCAGGGCGGCGTCGCCCGCATGTCCGACCCCAAGAAAATCAAGGAAATCATGGAGGCGGTCTCCATACCGGTCATGGCCAAGGCCCGTATAGGCCACTTCGCCGAGGCGATGATACTGGAGGCTCTGGGCGTCGACTTCATAGACGAGTCCGAGGTGCTGACGCCGGCCGACGAGGAGCACCACATCGACAAGTGGGCGTTCAAGGTGCCCTTCGTCAACGGCGCCCGCGACCTGGGCGAGGCGCTCAGGCGCATAGCCGAGGGCGCGGCGATGATCCGCACCAAGGGCGAGGCCGGCACCGGCAACGTCGTCGAGGCGGTTCGCCACGCGCGCGCCGTCATGAAGGCCATCCGCCGCATCCAGAGCCTGCGCGAGGACGAGCTGATGGCCGAGGCCAAGAACCTGCAGGCGCCTTTCGAGCTGGTCCGCTACGTTCACGAACACGGCCGCCTGCCGGTGGTCAACTTCGCCGCCGGCGGCGTGGCCACGCCGGCCGACGCGGCGCTGATGATGCACCTGGGTCTCGACGGCGTCTTCGTCGGTTCCGGAATCTTCAAGTCGGGCGACCCGGCGCGGCGGGCCCGGGCGATTGTCCGCGCGGTCACCCACTATAACGACCCGGAGATCCTGGCCGAGGTCAGCGAGGACCTGGGCGAGCCGATGGTCGGCATCAACATCGACGAGCTCCCCGACGAAGAGCGCATGGCCAGACGCGGCTGGTAGAGCGCTCAGCGAGCCGAAGAGCCCCCTGCCGGGGGTTCTTTTTTCGCGCTGGCGGCGCTAAGCTTAGTTCGTGAGCAAGGCGAAGCGCATCGGCGTACTGGCACTCCAGGGGGATTTTCGCGAACACAAGCAGATGATCGAGCGGCTGGGCGCCGAGGCGGTGGAGGTGCGCCTGCCGCGGCACCTGGAGGGCGTCGGTGGCCTGATAGTTCCGGGCGGCGAGTCGACTACCATCGGCAAGCTGGCGCGCGAATACGGGCTCGACGAGGCCGTCGCCGCCGGATACGAGGCCGGGAGGCTGGCGGTTTGGGGAACCTGCGCCGGGGCTATCTGGATCGCACGGGAAATACTGGACTATTCGCAGCCGCACCTAGGCCTTATGGACATCGCCGTCCGCCGTAACGCCTTCGGACGCCAGGTAGATTCCTTCGAGACCGAGCTGGAAATAGAAGGCCTGCAGGAGCCCTTCCACGCCATCTTCATCCGCGCCCCCGAGATCGTCTCGGTGGGTTCCGGCGTCGCCGTGCGCTCGCGCTACCAGGGGCGGATAGTCTTCGCCGCGGCCGGGGGGCTCTGGGCCACCTCCTTCCACCCGGAGCTAACCGGCGATACCCGGCTGCACGCCGAGTTCATCGAGAAGATAGCCGTATGAAAAAGCGCGCCCCGAAGGGCGCGCCGCTTTGCAGACGGGGTCAGACGGCGGCGATCATCTGGCTGAACGACTCGACCTCGAGGCTGGCCCCGCCAACCAGGCCGCCATCGACGTTGGGGCCGGCCATGATGTCGGCGGTGTTGGCCGGCTTCATCGAGCCGCCATAGAGTATGCGGATGTTCGCGGCCGCCCTCTCGCCGTAGCGTTCGCGAATGAAGTTGCGGATGGCCGCGGCCATCTCTTCGGCGTCGGCGGCCGAGGCGGTCTTGCCGGTGCCGATGGCCCAGACGGGCTCGTAGGCGATGACCAGCTCTTCGCCGCTGGCGATCTCCAGTCCGCTCAGGCTGCCTTCCAGCTGCGCCAGCGTAAAGGAGACCGCCCGCCCCGCCTCGCGCACCTCCAGCTTTTCGCCGACGCAGAGGATGGGGGTCAGGCCGTGTTCGATGGCTCGCGCGGCCTTGGCGGCCACCAGCTCGTCGCTTTCGTTCCAGTAGGCCCGCCTCTCGCTATGGCCGACGATGACGTAGCTGGCGCCCAGATCGGCCAGCTGCGCGGCGGCCACCTCGCCGGTAAAGGCTCCCCACTCGTGCGCGGAGACGTCCTGACCGCCGAAGCGGACGGCGCTGCCGGCGAGCTGCTCGGCGGCGACCGGTATCAGCGGGAAAGACGGCAGAATGGCCGCTTCCACCGCCGGCTCTCCGCCCGCGGCGTAGACCGGGTTGGCCTCGAGAAACTCGGCGAACCAGCGCCGCGCCTCGCTGGGGGTCTTGTTCATCTTCCAGTTGCCTGCTAAAAGTGGCTTGCGCAAGTCTATACCTCCTCGGGCGAGAGCCCGCCCAGGACCTCGATCCCCGGCAGGGTGCCCTTTTCCAGAAACTCCAGGCTGGCGCCGCCGCCCGTAGAGACGTGGCTGAAGCGATCGGCGTAGCCGAGCCGCTTGACGGCGGCCACCGAGTCGCCGCCGCCGACGACCGTATAGGCATCCAGGCCGGCTATGGCCTCGGCGACCGCCAGGGTGCCGGCGTCGAAGGGCGGCGTTTCAAAGACGCCCATCGGACCGTTCCAGAAGACGGTCCTGGCTGGCGCCAGCGCCTCGGCGAAGATTTTGCGGCTCTCCGGCCCGATGTCGAGGCCCATCCAGCCCTCGGGAACGCCGAAGGCGGGGAAGACCGCGGTCTCGGCTTCGGAGCTTATCTCCCTGGCGGCCACGACGTCGCTCGGCAGCAGCAGCTTCTTGCCCAGCGAGCGGGCCTCTTCCAGCAGGCTGGCGGCCAGCTCCACCTTGTCTTCTTCGACCAGGCTGTTACCGGTCTGGCCGCCGATGGCGCGGATGAACGTAAAGGCCATGGCGCCGCCGATCAGCATGCCGTCGACGCGGGGCAGCAGGCTCTTGATGACGCCGATCTTGTCGGAAACCTTGGCCCCGCCGAGAACCACCCAGTAGGGAGTTTCGGGGGAATGGAGGAGGCGGCCCAGGGCCTTTACTTCCTTCTCCATCAACCGGCCGGCGTAGCTGGGCAGCAGCCCGGCCACCCCGACCACGGAGGCGTGCTCGCGGTGGGCGCTGCCGAAAGCGTCGAGAACGAAGGCGTCGCCTAGCCGGGCGTAGCGGGCGGCCAGTTCCGGGTCGTTCTTCTTCTCACCGGGCTCGAAGCGGACGTTCTCCAGCAGCAGCACCTCGCCGGGCCCGGCGGCGCGGACGTCGGCCAGCGCTTCGTCGCTCGAGGGCAGCCCGGTAACGAACTTGACGGGCATTTCCAGCAGGCCGGCCAGCACCTCGGCCACCGGCAACAGGCTGTAGGCCGGGTCGACGCCCTTGGGGCGGCCAAGGTGGCTCATCAACACCACCTTGGCGCCCTTGCCCAGAAGCTCTTTTATGGTCGGCAGGCTCGCGCGCACGCGCGTGTCGTCGCCCACTACCCCGTCCTTGATCGGGACGTTGTAATCCACCCGCACCAGGACGGACTTTCCGCTGGCTTCCAGCTGGTCTAGCGTGCGCATTATTCCTCCCAGGAGCCGCTTAAAGGCTCTTGCCGACTATCTCTACCAGGTCGGCGACGCGGGTCGAGTAGCCCCATTCGTTGTCGTACCAGGTGTAGACCTTGACCAGGTTGTCAATAGCCTTGGTGAAGGGGGCGTCGACGATCGTCGAGTAGGAGCTGCCGACGATGTCGTGGAGAACTATCTCCTCTTCGTTGTAGCCGAGGATGCCCTTGAGCGGCCCCTCGGAAGCGGCCTTGAGGGCGGCGTTGACCTCCTCGGCGGTCACGCTCCTGGCCAGGACCGCGGTAATGTCGCTGATGGAGCCGGTCGGGGTGGGAACGCGCAACGCGGCCCCGTCGAACTTGCCGGCCAGCTGCGGCAGGACGATGCCGGTCGCCTTGGCCGCGCCGGTGGTGGTCGGAATGATGTTGATGGCGGCGGCGCGGGCGCGGCGCAGGTCCTTGTGGGGCAGGTCGAGGATGCGCTGGTCGTTCGTGTAGGAGTGGACGGTGGTCATCATCGAGCGCTTGACGCCAAAGGCCTCGTCGAGCACCTTCATCACCGGCGCCAGCGAGTTGGTGGTGCAGGAGGCGTTGGAGATGATGTTGTGTTTGGCGGGGTCGTAGTCGCCCTCGTTGACGCCGATGACCACGGTCACGTCGGGGTCCTTGGCGGGGGCGGTGATGATAACCTTCCGGGCCCCGGCCTTGAGGTGCTTGCTGGCGCCTTCACGATCGCGGAAGACGCCGGTCGCCTCGATTACCACGTCGACGCCCAGCTCCTTCCAGGGGAGCTCCTCGGGGTTACGGGTGGCGGTGGCGTGGATTTTCTTGCCGTCGACGACGATGTACTCGTCGGTATAGCTAACCTCGCCGGGGAATCTGCCGTATACGGAGTCGTACTTTAGCAGGTGCGCCAGGGTCTTGTTGTCGGTCAGGTCGTTGACCAGGACCACGTCCAGACCGCGCTCGTGGAGAATGCGGAAAACCTGTCTGCCAATCCTGCCGAAACCGTTGATGCCAATCTTCATTGCTAGCCTCCTTCTGGGCGTTATTTATCGCATATACGCCCGCTAAGAACACTATATAACGCCCTTGTGGTGAACAATGTCACAAGGGCGTTTTAAGGGGCGCGTTTAGATCAGCGGATGCGACCGGCCATCAGGTCTTCGACCTGTTTCTGCGCTTTGTCGAGGGCTTCTTGCGGGCTGGCCTTGCCCAGGACCGCCTCCTTGATGGCCTGCCCGAGGATGTCGAAGCGAATCTGCTCCCACTCGGCGATAGCCGGTTCGAAGGCCGCGTAGTTGGCCTGCTCGATGACCACCTTGAAGTCGGGGTTGTCCATCAGGTGATCCTGCAGGGCCGGCTCGTCAATAGCCTTGAGGTTGACCGGTACGTAGCCGGTGGCGGCCGAGAAAAGGGCCTGTGCCTTGGGGCTGCTGACGAAGTTGATGAACTCGCCGGCCAGCTTCTTGGCGGCGTCGCTGACGTCCTGGAAGATTATCAGGTCGGTCCCCTGAACCAGGCCCAGACCGGGTTTGTCGCCGCTGCCGGGCAGGGTGGCGATACCCAGGTCGAACTTGGCGGCCTTGAGGTAGTAGGAGTAGCCGGCCGAGGTGTCGGTCGAGAAACCGTAGACGCCCTTACCGAAGTTCTGGTTGATGTAGCCGGAGGTAATGGCCTTGGCCCAGCCGTCCTTGACGCCGTTCACCATGGTCTCGAGAGCTTTTACCGCCTCGGGGCTGTTGACCACCAGCTTGCCGTCCTTGAGGTAACTGCCGCCCATGTTGAAGAACCAGTAGGAGAATGTCGAGGTGTCGGGGCGGAACCAGTAAACCGGCTCGCCCTCGGCGGCGGAGAGCTTCCTGGCGGTTTCTATGAAACCCTCGAGCGTCCGCGGGACCTCCAGACCGTGCTTCTTGAGCAGGTCGCGGTTGTAGTAGAGAATCTGGACCGACTTGTTGAACGGCAGTCCGTAGAGCTTGCCGTCGAAGCGAACGGCGTTGACGAAGAGGGGGTTGAGCTGGTCGAGGTCGGTGATGACGTCGTCGAGCGGCATCAGGGCGTCGGCCTCGAGGTAGAGGGCGATGTTGTTCTCGAAAGCCTGGGCCAGCGCCGGCAGGGTGCCGGCCGCGAAGGCCGCCTTGATTTTCGTGGAAAGGTCGCGGTAACCGCCCTGGCTGATGGGCCGGACGCAACCCTCGCCTTCGTGCATCTTGTTAAACTCGACGGCCAGGTTTTCCAGCGCCGCCCGCGGCGCGCCGCCGCGGAAACCGTGCCATAGCTCGGCCACCACCGGCGCCTTTGCGCACTGGGCTTTGATAACGTCTTCGGCCTTCTGCTGCGCGAAGGCCAGCGAAACCAGCGTCAGGGCCGCCATGATCCAGACAATCTTTTTCACTGACACCACCTACCCTTCAACTCACTTGATACCACTCCGCGCGATGCCTTGGATGAAGTACTTCTGCGCGAAGAAGTAACCGAGGATAATCGGCAGCACGGCCATCGTCGAGGCGGCCATCAGCTGCCCGTAGTCGCTGCCGGCCTCGCCGATGAAGGCCTGCAACCCCACCTGGATCGTCCGCATCTCCGGGCTCTGGGTGACTATCAGCGGCCAGAGCAGCGCGTTGTACGCTCCCAGGAACGCGAAGATGCCGTAGGTTATGAGGCCGGGTACCGCCAGCGGAAAGGCGATTCGCCAGAGCATGCTCCAGTAGCTGGCGCCGTCTATGCGGGCGGCGTCGAAGAGGTCTTGTGGTAGCGAGAGGAAGAACTGCCTGAGCAGGAAGATGCCGAAGACCGAAGCCAGCCAGGGAACGATCAGCGCGTAAAAGGTGTCGAGCCAGTGGAGCTTGGCGAGGAGTATGTAGTTGGGAATCAGCAGTACCTCGCCGGGGATCATCATCGTGGCGACGAACAGCAGAAAGACCGCCTCGCGTCCGGGAAAGCGAATGCGGGCAAAGGCGAAGGCGGCCATGGTAGCGAAGAGCAGACCGCCCAGAACCTGCATGCCGGCGGTGAAGAACGAGACGAAGAAGTAGCGCGAGAACGGAGCGGCGTGCCAGGCCTCACGGTAGTTGTGGAAAACGTAGCCGAAGACGCCGGGACTGGCGTTGACCCACTCCAGCCGCCAGTAGTCGCCCTGGGAGCGGACGGCGTCCGGCGGCAGCTCGGCCCTGAACTCGCCCGCCTCCTTGGGAATCCAGACGACCAGGGGGATCGTGGCGAAGGTTTCCTGACCGGTGTTGGTGAGCGCCACCTGCCAGCCGTCTTCGACGCGTTCTATGTCAATTCGGGTCGCCTCGCTGCGGGGGTCGGAAAACGCCGCCGGAGGCCTGGGTATGCGCGCCCGCACCTTGCCGTCAGCCCGGCCGGCCGCGATGTGCATAACCACCGTCCGCCCCGGCATGAATCCGCCCCACCAGCGGCTGCCCCCTTCGGCTCCCAGCCTGGCGGCCACCTGCCAGTTGGCCGGTTTGATACGCTCGGGGAACCAGATGGGAGCGGCCTGCTGGGCCTCCTGGGGGCTTTTGACGCTGGTGGCCAGCATCCAGTAGAAGGGGAAGGCCATGACCACCGCGCCGGCGCTGAGCACCAGGTAGATAAGCGCGCGGCTGATAGAGGAGCGCAGGCTACTGTTCATAGGTCACCCTCTTTTCGAGTACCCGGCGTTGCAGCAGCGTCAGCGCCAGGATGACCAGGAACATGGTCACCGCCAGTGCCGAGGCGTAAGAAAAGTCGGAATCGCGGAAGCCCTTGTTGTACAGGTACATAGCCACCGTCAGCGTGTCGTTGAGTACGCCGCCGGTCGGGGTCATCACGTAGACCTGGGTGAACACCTGAAATGCGCCTATCAAGCCGATAATGGCCAGGAAAAAAGTGGTCGGCGAAAGTAACGGCCAGGTAACGTAGCGCTGCTTCTGCCACCAACCAGCGCCGTCCAGCTCGGCGGCTTCGTAGTACTGGGTCGGTATGGACTGCAGGCCGGCCAGGAGGATTACCACGTTGTACCCGAGAAAGTGCCAGACGCTCATTATCATGATGGCCACGAAGGCGACGCTGGGGCCGGCCCAGAAGCCCTGCAGCTCGATACCCAGAGGTTTGAGCGCCAGGCCTATGACGCCGTCGGGGGTGTGCAGCCAGTCGAGCCCGGGGGTGCCGAGAAGCCAGTTGAGAAAGCCGAACTCGGGGTGGTAAATCCACTGCCAGACGGCCGCCGCCGCGGTCAGGGCGGTGATGTAGGGGAGGAAGTAGATGGTCCGGTAAAGGCCCAGAGCCTTGATGCGCTCGTTAAGCAGGATGGCTATCAGCGTGCCCAGGAATATGCCGACCGGTACGGTGAAGGCGACGTACCAGAAGGTGTTGGAAAGAGCCCGCCAGAAGAGCGGGTCGTGCATCAGGATGCGATAGTTCTGCAGGCCGACGAAATGGCTGGAGCCAATGAAGTTGAAGCGGTCGAAGAGGCTTATCCAGAGGGCGAAGAAGCTGGGAAAAATGTTCCAAATCAGCATCATCGCCAGCGCCGGCCAGACGAAGACCCAGCCCCAGAAGGCGGCGGCGTCGCTCTCCGGCAGCCGGGCGCGGCTACCCGAGTAGGCCATGAAGACTCCCGCCAGCGGTAACCAGACGGCCCAGGTGGGCAGCAGCCCGGCGAGCAGCTGCGGCGCGGCAAAGAGCACCAGACCGGCGCCGGCAAGCGGCGAGCGCGGCAGGAGCCGCCAGCCCCAGGTTGCCAGGGCCAGGGCGGCCAGCCCGAAGGCGGCGAAAAAAACGCCCGCGTCGAGTCGGGCGATTTTATAGTCGAGGGCGATTCTGAATAGCAGGTAAAAGACCGACTCGGCGAGCAGGGCAGGGAATACGTACCTTCGCACCAACTCCAGTATAAAACCGTTCCGGCCGCTTAGCTCGGCTTCATCTTCGGCTGGTTAGAATGGGGTGGTGCTTGAGAACCGCCGGGCCCGTCACCAGTACGAGATTCTGGAAACCTACGAAGCGGGGATCGCCCTCAAGGGTACCGAGGTCAAGTCGGTCAGACAGGGCAAGGTAGACTTTACCGGTTCCTACGCCCGCTTCGACGACGGCGAGCTCTGGCTGGAGGAGCTCTACATCGCTCCTTACGAAAAGGGCTCGTACAGCAATCACGACCCGCGCCGTCGCCGCAAGCTGCTGCTCCACAAGGGCGAGCTGGCCCGCCTGCGCGGCAAGGTTGAACAGAAGGGTCTGACGCTGGTGCCCCTGAAGATCTACTTCAACGAGCGCGGTTACGCAAAGGTGCTGCTGGCGCTGGCGCGGGGCAAGCGCGAATGGCAGAAGAAAGAAGACGACAAGAAGCGGGCGGTCGAAAGGGAGATGGAGAAATGGTATTGAGGCGGCTGGCCGCTGCCTTCCTGCTCCTGGCCGCGTTCGCTACGGCCCAGGAGGCCAAGCCCTTGCTGGTCGGCGGCGAGGTGCTCGAGGCCGTCTACCCGGGCGGCTTCGGCGTGTCTTATACGGAAGCGCGCGCCTTCGCCCAGGCGCTGGGCCTGTCGTACTGGCAGGACGACGCCCGCGTCATCTTCGGGCTTGGTTCGCTACAGGTTCGCCTGCCCCTGAGCAGCGTCCCCAAGTCGAAGAGCGCGCTTAAGAAGCTGGAGACCGCCGATCCTCCCCACGCCCTGCGCAGCGAGGGCAAGGTGCTGGCGCCGGTTCGTTACCTGGCCAAGGCCCTCGGCTGCGTCTACAGCGGAAGCGAGGCCTCGCTACGGGTGCTCCTCCCCGAAGCCCGGCTGCTTTCGCTGCAGCAGCGGGTGGTCGGGGGGCGCGACGTGGTCTCTCTCAAGTTCGACCGCGACGTCAACCTGATCAAGCAGGGCCCCGGCAGCTGGCTACTGCTGGGGGTGCGGGCCGACGAGGGGTTGCGACTTCTCAGCGGCGTCTACCTCTACGACGCGCGGCTGAGCCCGGGGCCTTACGGGGCGACGCTCAGCCTCGACGGCGTCGCCGGCTGGCCCGAGGAGCTGGCCTACTATCCGCAGGAAGCGCGAATCTACGTCGGCCCGCCGGCGCAAAAGCCGCCACCGCCGCCCCTCGTGGTTCTTGATCCGGGTCACGGGGGCGACGATTACGGCGCCACCTACGGCAACCTGCACGAAAAGGACATAGTTCTCAAGGTCGCCCGCGAGGCCGCCGGCATCCTGCGGCGTCGTGGCTACCGGGTGGTGCTGACCCGCGATAAAGACGCGCAGGTGAGCGTCTACGAAAGGGCGCAACTGGCGGCCCGGGCCGACGTTTTCATCAGCCTGCACGTCGCCGGCAGCCCTCTGGCGCCCCCCGGGCCGAGCATCTACACGTACACGGGTGGCGGCGGGGCGACGCCGGTATTCGTCGCCCGGTCGCGGACGCTCCTGGCCGGCGGCGGCTACCAGCCGGTCTTGCGCCTCTTCGCC
>Ga0256914_1001327_pt1 | contig 22722 bp, 17 predicted proteins | sample HulkmetaG_FD_191571 | JGI IMG/M metagenome (GOLD analysis project Ga0256914, IMG submission 191571) | Hydrothermal chimney microbial communities from Main Endeavour vent field at the Juan de Fuca Ridge, Pacific Ocean - Hulk | ecosystem: Environmental > Aquatic > Marine > Hydrothermal vents ... | reverse complement strand
GAAAACGTGCCCAGCAGATTGAATTGTATGGCACCCTGGAAAGAAAAGAAGCGTTCGGGAAACTGTTCTGGGGAAGTGGGTACCACTATGGCGCTGACTTGGCCAAAGAAGTGGTCGTCGTTGCTGACGGGGCTGTCTGGATTTGGGATTTGGTACAAACCTACTTTCCCCACGCCGTGCAAATCCTGGATTGGACTCATGCACTTGAATACCTCCATGCCATTCGCCGAGACTGGAACCCTCAGGATGAGGCGGCCGGCGAACAATGGTTCGATGACAACAAAACTTTACTCTGGGAGGGAGAAGTGGAGCGTGTGATCCACCAGTGTCAGCTGCTTGCGTCCGCTCATGGCCCCACGGCGAAAGCGGCAGCTACGGCAGCGGCCTATTTCGAACGCCATCGCCACCGCATGGCCTATGACCGCTTCCGGGAAGGAGGTTATTTCATTGGCAGTGGCACGATAGAGAGCGGGGTGAAACGCTTGATTGGCGCCCGCATGAAAATCGCCGGTGCCCGTTGGAACATCGAGAGCGGAGAGAAGGTCCTCAAAGCGCGCTGCGCCTTCCTCAACCGCTCCGAGCCTCAACTCCCCGTCGCTATTTGACCCCTTTTCTACAACATTTGCTTGCACCCCGCGGGGGAGGAAACTTGCTTTTTTTTATCGAAGATGCTATACTAAGCCAAAGGTCTCTAACGTGGAGATGGGCGGTGGTTGAATTATTGGCGATGGGGCATTGCTTTGCCTTAGGGTTGTAAAGGGGTGTATATCCCTTATAGGGATATAGGGCCCGTCGTGTTTTTTATTTTGAGGAGGGCAAAATGCTCAAACGTAAATGGTTCGTTGTATTGGTTGCTTTGGCCGTTATGTTGGTCAGCGGCGGAGCGGCGTACATCCAGGCTCAGGCAGCGCCTGCGGCCGATGATGGGGGAATTACGCGCGATACTCTGTATATCCCGGGAGAAGTGGTTGTTGGCTTTGAGGATGGTTTGGCGCCTCGGCTGTATCGGGCCCAGGCGCAGGCCTTGGCGCAAAGCATTGGTGCTCAGGTGGTAGACCAATACCAAAGCATGGCTTTGCTTCGTTTAGCGCCGGGTGCGGATCCTCAGACCGTGGCCGCGCAGATTGCAGCGATGGATGGGGTCAAGTATGCGGAGCCGAACTACGTTTACTGGATCCCTGAAGACAACCCTGAGGGCGAACAGCAGACTTTGGAAGAAGTCCGTTTGCCTTTTGCGGGTGAAAATGGGATTGAGTGGAAGACCTTTTCCCTCAACGACTTGCTGCAAGAGCGCATCCAGGGCTCGACCTCAACTTACCCCAACGACAGCACGAGTTGGAATTGGTGGGATGTTGGAGCCGATATTATTTGGCGGGATCGCCATGCCAGCCCGACGGTATGCGTGGTGGATACTGGCGTCGATGGCCGGCATCCGGACTTGCGTCGTCGGGTGATTAATGGCTACGACTTTGCCAACGACGACCGGATTGCCAACGACGATAATGGGCATGGTACCCATGTAGCCGGCGTGATTGCGGCGAGGCCCAATAACGGCGAAGGGCTGAGCGGGATTTCTAACGGCCGGGTCTTGGCTGTCAAGGTGTTGACCGCGCAAGGTTGGGGGACGGCTTACGACATTGCTGCGGGCATCCGTTTTTGCGCCGATCATCGGACGAAAGTGATCAACATGAGCCTGGGAGGGCCGGTGGGCTCGCAGGCTGAATATGACGCCTTGGACTATGCAGTGAATGTGAAGGGGGCGTTTGTGGTTGTAGCAGCTGGGAATGAAGGGACGAGCGCCTATTCGTATCCTGCTGCGTGGGCATCGGCGGCGGTCAATCAACCCGATGGTGACCCCAACACCATTTCCCAGGCCACCATTGCGGTAGGCGCCACCGTGCAGGATTATTCTTGGTGGACCGATAATCTTGATACCGATGGCGATGGTGTCGCTGATACTTCGGCCTATGTGCGGGGAACGTGGGTTGATACGAACGGCGATGGCGTGATTTCCTATGACGAGCTGTTCGACCACTGTGCGACTGACTTCTCTAACTATGGCGATTGGGTAGAAATTGTGGCTCCTGGGGAAGATATTTTCTCCACCCTGCCGACCAGTTATCCCTTTTACACTGGTTATTTCTACGGCGATGGTGTTTGGTTGGGCAAGGGAAATTACGATTGGTGGAGCGGCACCTCCATGGCCGCACCTCACGTCGCGGCGGCGGCAGCGCGAATTTGGAGCCTGGATCGCTATCAAACGAACGCCCAAATCAAAGCGGCCTTGTTGGCAACCGATGGAACTTATTGGGGCCTGAACATTGCTGAAGACCCCAACTGGGCGACGAATGGTACTTATACGGGGGATGCGCCGTATTGCTGGCCCACGACCATGCCGGCGTACGCACGGCGGTTGAACGTTGCGGCTTCCATGAACCGAGGTGCAATTTGGGCTCACGTGTGGGATGCGACCACTGGCTTGCCGTTGGATAAGGCTCGCGTGTATGCGTACGAAGGCCGCAGTCGGAGGGCTGTAGCCCAGGTGACCTGGTCGTATGGCAGTGGTTCGGCTTTGGTTAGTTTGCTCGACTTGGTAGCCGGTGTCCCGCATACCTTGAAGGTGGCTCGCAGCGGATATACGTACGGTGCTGCGTCGTATGTCAGTGACGCGGTGACGTCCCCTGGTGTGTATAATTTGGAACCCACCTATGATGTGGCCGTGCCCCCGCGGCGGGACATGACCATCGTGACCCAGTTTGATGGCTGGTACGATGATATGGATTTGTTCCTGTGGTTGCCGAGCGGTTCGCCTGACGGCATCATTGGGCCGCAAAATGTTGCTGGATTGGCCAGCTACATGGGAATCGGTAGCCTCCGCGATTATCCGTGGGCCCGCTACTATCGTGAGGGTGGCGCTACAGACGCAGTCGGCGTTGAATCCATCACCGTGAAGCTCTACCGCGGGCAGCCTTACTACTCTTACCGTGATCCTAAAGGGACCTACGAGGTCTTCCTGCAGCCTTGGACTGGCGGTGATGCGATTGTGAGAGTATGGAAGGGCGGCCGCTTGGTGTACAACAGCGGTGAGATGCAAAACAATTGCGTGCCTTGGAGTGTGGATACCACGACAGGCACGGTGACCCCTGGAGATTGGTGGCACGTGTTGTCCTTTGACACGGGCGGCATCGTAGGCTTCAATTCGTGCAGTGACCCCGTGCCCTATGCTTCTGCGGACGCGCTGCAAGGCATTCCTGGGAGTGACGGGATCAAGAAGTAGCGGATAAGTAGCAGGTTGACATGCTGCAACCAATGGGGCGGCCCGCTTGCGGCCGCCCCATTGTAAATTGTGGAGCGAGATGCGCAGGGCTGAGAAGTTGTTTTTGGTGCTTCTTGTGATAGGTTTATTAGGGGCAGGCGGGATCGCGTTTGGGGAAAAGGCCTTTGCCCCAGGGGAAAGGCGTCCCGCGGCGGTGCTTCCGCCGCCTGGGGTAACCGTGCTTCCGTTGGAGACAAGAGCAGCCCCTTCGGCGCCTGCTGACCGGAAGAGCGCTTCGCCTACCCCCGCCTTAACGGGCGCCCAATGGGCCCGCCAAACCTATGGCAAGCGCCTCATCCGCCGTTTATACATCCCAGCCGCTCAGGTGCGTGCTTTGGTGGTTCCTATTACCTGGCATTGGGACGACATCCGCAATGTGCCTTCCTGGGAGTCTCCAAAAGCGGAGGTCGGGTGGGTGATTGGCAGCGCGCTTCCTGATGACCGGGAAGGTACGATTATTTTGTATGCGCACAACAATATGTATCAAGCGGTTTTTCGGGAACTCGGGCATCTTTCCCGCGGGGATAAAATTTACCTTTATACCGGTGATGGCACCCAAAAATGGACTTACATCGTGGATTCAGTGCAAATCATTGCCGTGGATGATGAAGCAGGAATGCAGAGGATGGCGCGTGCTTTGCGCAATGCCGCGGGGCCACGGCTGATTTTGCTTTCTTGTTGGCCGCCAAATAACAACACTTCTCGGGTAATGGTTATTGCGTTCCCGCAGCAAATGTGGTGATGAGGCAAGTGATAAAATAAACCGTACCGATTTTGCCTTTTGAGGGATGGTGATTATGCAACCACCGCGTCTGCACTCACATCGTTGGCTTGGCCTTGGGTGGGCTGTATTGCTGATGGCTTTGGTCGGTTTGGGGGGCTTGGTGTTTCTATTCCCAAGCCCTGTCCAGGGGGCTTCGCCAGAAGTGCCGGGAGAATTGATTGTGCTTTTGGATGCTTCGGTGACGGCTGACCAAATCCCCTGGCAGACGCTTTTGCCGCAGGCCGAAGTCGTTGAGGAGCCCGGCTTGGACGCGTTGCATGCGGTGTTGGTGAAAGTGCCTTTGGGCAGTGAAGAAGAGGCTCAAAACATCTTGCTCAATGCGTCGGGCGTGCGTTGGGTGGAGCCTAATTATGTGGTCAAACCGATGGTAGTGCCCAATGACCCTTTGTGGGGGCAGCAATATGGCCTAACGCACATCCAGGCCCCGCAAGCATGGGATGTTTCCACAGGCAGCGCTTCAGTGATCGTGGCGGTGGTTGATTCGGGGGTTGACCTTACCCATCCTGACTTAGCGGGCAAGTTGACTCAAGGTTATGATTTTGTCGAAGGCGATACCGTTCCGAATGATCGTTGTGGGCATGGCACTCACGTGGCAGGTATTATTGGCGCGAATACCAACAATGCACTGGGCGTCGCCGGGGTCAACTGGCAGGTGCAGCTCATGCCGGTCAAAGTTTTGGGTGGATATTGCAGCGGCTCGGTGGCTGACGTCGCCGCAGGCATTGTGTGGGCAACCCAGCACGGCGCAAAAATCATCAATTTGAGCTTGGGGTCTTATAGTGCTTCCTCGTTGTTAGAAAATGCCACCTTTTACGCGTATCAGCATGGGGTGGCCGTCTTTGCCGCCGCGGGAAACTACGGCACAAATGCCATTGTCTACCCCGCGGTCTATCCTTGGGTCATGGCCGTTGGGGCAACGGATAGTTTAGATCAGCGAGCGTCATTTTCGGATACGGGCCCGGAGTTGGATCTCATGGCGCCCGGGGTGGATATTCTCTCCACAACCCCGCGTGACGATTTTTATTATCACGATGTCTTGGGCACGGCTTTTGAATATGGCCAATTAAGTGGCACTTCGATGGCTACGGCCTTTGCCAGCGGCGCAGCAGCTTTGTTGGCTTCTTCACCTCTGTTCAATTCCCCTGACGCCATCTATCAGGCCCTGACATCCACGGCCTTGGACTTGAACACCCCTGGTCGGGATGACGAAACCGGATGGGGCTTGGTGCAACTGTATGATGCCTTGCTTTATACCCCGCATTTGACGCCGACCCCCACGCCCCAGCCCCCTGATTTCGCCTACGATATGATGGATTCCGTTCACTGCGCCAATTTGGTTTCCTATCATTGGTTAGACGCCACCAGCACCAACGCAACCTTGGCTCTGCCTATTTTCGGCAATGATGGCTACACCACCGTGCCCCTGCCCTTCCCCTTTACGTTCGGCGGCGCAACATACAACCAGGTGACCGTCAGCGCCAACGGTTACGTGACCTTTACAGGTTACGGGGGTGAACATGAAAACTTCTTCATCCCTGGCATTGCCGAGCCCAATAACTTTATTGCTGCTTTTTGGGATAACCTGACGCCTTCCGTCAAAGGCCTCATCTTTACCAAAACTTTCGGCACTGCCCCCAATCGCCAATGGGTGGTTGAATGGCAGAATGTGGCGCTGGAAGGCAACCCTTTGAGTGGTTTGACATTTGAGATTGTGCTTTCGGAAGCCGACCAAAGCATCACCTTGCAATATGCCAAATTGAAAGGCCCAGCCGCGTTGGGGTCCAGCGCGACGGTGGGCTTGGAATACCTCGATGGGCGGGATGGCGTGCAGTATTCGTATAACCAGCCCAGCCTACGCACCCAGTTTGCAATCCGCTTTATGCCGCGGCCGGCCAACGCCCCTTCGCTGGTGGATCAATGTGTGCCAGCGGCATCGCCGGCCCCCACGCCCGCGGCGGAAGGCATTCGTGTGACAGAGGCAGGGGGGTGGTGGAAAATCGCCCCGTTTTGCCTCACCGTGCCCCAAGGCACGTTGCACACCACCAGCACCTTATATGCTGAGCCTTTGGCTTATGCTCCTGTGGCGCCTCAATCGTGGATTGCGTTAGGGAAATACCTGCGCTTGACCCTTTCGCCCCCGCAAGCCCGTTTTTCTCCCCCCATGTATTTGTGTTATGCCTACACTCAAGCCGATTTAGCAAAAGCCGGCGGCAATCCAGAGAATTTCCATTTTGCCTATTACGACCCCACGGCGTATACGTGGCGTTTGTTGCCCACCGTGGCTGAGCCCGAGAAAGGGATTGTTTGGGCCTCCACCACACACTTCACCACGTTTGGCGTGTTTGTGGTGTTCCCCGAAGATTTACCCGTCACAGGCGCGCCTCAGCGCTTCCCCCTGGCGCCCGGGGGGCTGTTGGCGATGGTGGGGCTAATGGGCTTGGGTTGGGCGTTGACCCGACGGCGTCGAGCCACCAAGCCGCCAAAAGCATAAACAAGACAAAAGGAGGAAGTCATGCGTAAAATGCAGCCGCGTTGGGACGCGATGAGGATGCGCATCGCCTTGGTGCTTTTGTTGAGTGTGGGGCTGGTGGCCTGTGGCGGTGGAGCAACCCCGCAGCGCGCACAGCCCACATCGCCAGGGGTGCCCACTGTGCCCAAGTTGGCTGCGGCCACCGCAACGCGCCCGCCGGCGCTAACCGTCGCCCCCACCCCAACCCGAACGCCCTTGCCCCCTTCCCCCACGCCTTTGCCCACCCCCACCGCCTCACCCACCGTGACCGGCTCCCCGCCCCCGACCGCTTCACATCCAACGCCCACCCCTGCCGTCACACCGGTGCCCACCCTGCCGCCGGTGCCGTGGTGGCGTCCGCCGCTGAAAACCACATGGCAAATCCAGTTGAATAGCGGTTATATTGACACATCCTACGACGTGAAAATGTATATCGTAGATTTGTTCCTCACCCCCGCGGAAACCATCCAGACCTTGCGCTCGGATGGCCGTGAGGTGATGTGCTACTTCAGCGCAGGCATTTATGAAAGTTGGCGCGACGACGCCGCACAATTTCCCCCCGAAATCCTTGGCAACCCTTACTTGGGGCTGGATATTCAACGCTGGGTTGATATTCGGGCTTTAGATACCCTGGCCCCTATTTTGGAAGCCCGCCTGGATTTGGCCGTGAGCAAAGGGTGCAGCGGTGTCTTGCCCGTGGGCATGGATGGCTATCGGCACGAAACTGGCTTCCCCTTGACCCCCGCCGACCAACTGGCGTTCAACGAGTGGCTGGCTTCCAAAGCCCATGAGCGGGAGCTGAGCATTGGCCTCACCGAAGACGACGAGCAAGTGGCCGATTTAGTCCCTACATTCGATTGGGGCTATACTGAAACTTGTTTCGCCAACAACACATGCGACGCCTGGGAACCATTCCTCCGCCGCAACCTGGCGGTCTTCGATGTGGAATACGATCTGACCCCCGACGATTTCTGCCCGCAGGCCAATCAGATGGGCATTTCGGCTTTGATTAAAGACGAAGGCCTGGGCGGCTGGCAATTTTCGTGCCTCACCGACTACGAACCGTAAAGGCTGAGCGCCTGGAAAGCCCGAAGCAGCGGCATCCAAGCGCTTTGCGGGCAGGAAGGAGGCTCGCGTGGCTTGGCTGGGTCTTCATCGGCAACCAGGCCACGGTGCGCCTCAGCGTTTTCCCTTTGGTTACCGCCAAAGTCAGCCCAGGGCACGCCCGCGCGGTGCCCTGGGTTGTGGTTTTAGCGGTGCAGGGCCTTTTCTAAAAGGGTTCGGACTTGGGGGCGCTGCACTTTTCCCGAAGCGGTGCGGGGCAGGTCGGGCACAATGTGGATGAAGCGAGGGATTTTATAGCCTGCCAGAGCGCGGCGGCAGTGGTCTTCCAGCGCCGCGGGGGTTACCTGCTGGTGAGGGCGGAGCACCACCGCGGCAGCGACCCGCTGCCCCCACTCGGGGTCGTCGAGCCCCACCACACACACATCCGCCACTGCGGGGTGGCGTCGGAGCACGGCCTCGACCTCGGCCGGATAGACATTTTCCCCCCCTGTGACGATGAGGTCGCTGCGGCGGTTGACCACCCACAAGGCCCCTTCGTGGTCCAGGTAGCCCAAATCGCCGGTGTGTAACCAGCCCCCCGAAAGCGCGGCTTCCGTCGCGCGTGGGTCGTCGTCATAGCCGGCGAAGACGGTGGGCCCTTGGACGGTGATTTCGCCGATTTCACCGGGGGGCAGGGGGCGGCCTGTGTCGTCAACCACCCGCACGCGGGTGAAGAGCAGGGGGTGCCCCACGCTGCCGGGTTTATGGCGGACTTCCGCGGGGGTGGCGGTGGCCACCTGCGATGTGGCTTCGGTGAGGCCATAGGTGAGAGCTACGGGGTAGCCGCGCGCTTGGGCGGCTTGGAGGGTGGGCAAAGGCGTGGCTGCGCCGCCCAGCAGCACGGTGCGGAGGTGGGGCGGGGGCGGTGCGGTGGTGGCTTGCAGCAGACGATAGAGCATGGTCGGCACCAGTGAGACCAAGGTCACGCGTTGGGTCTGCAGGGTTTCGTATAGCCCTTCGGGGTCGAAGGGGGCGTCGTTGGTGGGCAGAACCACCGTGGTGCCATACAGCGCGCTCCGAAAGAGGATGCTCAGCCCCCCCACGTGGTAAAGCGGCAGCGTCAAAAGCCAGCGATCGGTGGGATGCACCCCCAGGCGAAAGGCCGAGCCTATGGCGCTCCAATAGAAGTTGCCCAGGGTGAGCAAAGCGGCTTTGGCGCGTCCGGTGGTGCCAGAGGTGAAGAGCATTGCCAGGGGGGTGTGGGCTGCGTGTGGGGCGAGCCCTTCGGGCGTGGGGGCGGCCGGGGGCGTGGGGAAGGAGGCCGCCTCTGGGGCCGCGTGGTGCTCCGGGGCACGAGGCACCATGACCACGGGCCGCCCCTTGGCGACCCTGCGGGCCCGCGCGGCAGTGCTGGCCGTGGTCAGCACATGGGTGGCTTGGCTGCGTTGGATTTGCGAGGCCATTTCGCCGTCGGTGAGGCGCAGGTTGAGGGGAACGAGCACAGCCCCCATCTGCACCACCGCGTGGAAGGCCAAGACGGCTTCGGGGCTTTTGGGAAGCAGCGCCGCCACGCGGGTGCCGGCCTTGAGGCCCTCTTGCTCGAGCCGTTGTCTGAGGGCCAAGGCGTGGGTGTGAAGGTCTTGATACGTCCAGGCGCGCTGGCCCCAGATCAAAGCCAAGCGGTGGGGGGAGGCCAGCGCGCGGGCAGCGAGCAAGTCCATAGGCAAATTTATTTGCGCAGTCTGGCCACGGAGGCCACGGTGTCGTCTTCCTGAAGGCGCATGAGCCGCACCCCTCGGGCTGCGCGCCCCATAACCGAAACATCGGCCACGCGCGTGCGGAGCACAATGCCGCCGGCCGAGATTAGGGTGAGGTGGTCGCTTTCTTGTACCACTCGGGCCGCGACGACCGGCCCTACTTTTTCAATGGCGCCCGCGGCGACGGTGCGGACGCCTTGGGTCGCACGGTGTTTGCGGCTATATTCGCTCAAGGGGGTGCGTTTGCCGTAGCCTTTTTCGGTCACGACCATCAAAAAGCCGCCTTCTTCCACCACATCCATGGAGACAACCCGGTCGCCGGGGCGCAGGCGAATGCCGGTGACCCCTGCAGCTTGCCGCCCCATGGGGCGCACTTCGTCTTCCCGAAAGCGCAGGGCTCGCCCTTGCGCAGTCACCAGCAGGATGTCGTCGTTGCCGTGGGTGAGGCGAGCCCATTCCAGCGCGTCGCCCTCTTTGAGTGTGATGGCGATGAGCCCCGAGGGGCGCACCGCGGCAAATTCCTGCAACGCAACCCGTTTGACCATGCCTTGGCGGGTGGCCATGAAGCAATATTCCGCTTGCTCGAAGTCGGGCACGGCAATGGCCGCGGTGACGCGCTCGCCAGGGGCCAGGTGCAGCAGGTTGATGATGGCGACGCCTTTCCCGGCCCGCCGGGCTTCGGGAATTTGGTACACCTTGGTGGAATAGACTTTGCCGCGGTCGGTGAAGAAGAGCATGGTGTGGAGCGTGCGGGCGGGAATGAGCAGCACCACTTCGTCATCGTCTTTGGTCGTGTGGCCTGCCACCCCGCGCCCCCCGCGCCCTTGAGCCCGAAACGCACTGGCTGGCATGCGTTTGATGTAGCCCCGCTGGGTCAGGGTAATCAGCACCGGCACGTCGGCTATCAGGTCCTCTTCCCGTATTTCGGCTTTGGCGTCGTGCGCAATTAGGGTGCGCCGTTCGTCGCCGTATTTTTCGGCCACTTCCAGCAGGTCTTCTTTGATGACTTGCAAGATTTTCTTGGGATGAGCCAGGAGATCTTCCAGGTAGGCGATGCGGGTTTTGAGTTGGCGGTATTCGTCTTCGATTTTTTGGCGTTCCAGCGCGGCCAGGCGGCGAAGGGGCATTTCTAAGATGGCTTGGGCTTGGGCTTCGGTGAGGCGGAAGCGCTGCATCAGACGCTCGCGCGCTTGCTCGGCGTCGCGCGATTGGCGGATGGTCTGGATGATGTCATCCAAGTGGGCCAGGGCCAAGAGCAGCCCTTCCAGAATGTGGGCGCGCTGGCGGGCTTTGTTGAGTTCGTATTCGCTGCGGCGGCGGATGACCTCGCGGCGGTGTTCAATGTAAACCTGCATAGCCCGCTTGAGGGAAAGGAGGCGAGGCTCGCCGTTGACCAAGGCCAGGAGCTGCACGCTAAAGGTGGATTGCAAGGGGGTGTGTTTGTAAAGCTGATTGAGCACCTTGCGAGGTTGCGCCCCCCGTTTGAGTTCGATGACGATGCTCATGCCGCGGCGATCCGACTCGTCGCGCAAATCGGAAATCGCGTCAATGTGCCCTTCTCTGACCAGCTGCGCAATGCGGGCCAGCAAGGCCGATTTGTTGACCTGATAGGGGATTTGGGTGATGACAATGCGATGTCGCCCGCCTTTGCTCTCTTCGATTTCTGCCCGGGCGCGCACGATGATGCGCCCTCGGCCGTTGGTGTAGGCCTGGCGGATGCCCTCTGTGCCCACGATGATGCCGCCGGTGGGGAAGTCGGGCCCTTTGACGAATTGCATGAGGTCATCTACGCCCACATCGTCTAAGGCGTCGTAGTGGTCAATGAGATACACCAGGGCTTGAATCACCTCGGAAAGGTTGTGAGGCGGGATGTTGGTGGCCATCCCCACGGCGATGCCCGAGGCTCCATTGACCAGCAAGTTGGGGATGCGGGCGGGGAGCACGGTGGGCTCCTGGAGGCTGCCGTCGAAGTTATCTACGAAATCTACGGTGTTTTTGTCAATGTCTACCAGCATTTCTTCGGCGATGCGGCTGAGGCGGGCTTCGGTGTAGCGCATGGCCGCGGGCGAATCGCCGTCAATGCTGCCGAAGTTACCTTGGCCATCAACCAAGGGGTAGCGCATGGAAAAGTCTTGCGCCATGCGGGCCATCGCGTCGTAGACGGCCTGGTCGCCGTGGGGGTGATATTTCCCCAGCACTTCACCCACGATACGAGCCGATTTTTTGTAAGCCGAGTTGGCGCGCAGGCCCATGTCGTGCATGGCATAGAGAATGCGGCGCTGAACGGGCTTGAGCCCGTCGCGCGCGTCGGGCAGGGCGCGCGCGACGATGACGCTCATGGCGTAGTCCAAATACGCGGAGCGCATTTCATCGTTGATGTCAACCGGAATCACGTTACCGATGGTCATAAGCCTTCTTCTTCCCAAAAAGCAGAGGTCGCGAGCAATACAAAACGGCCCGCCCGTGGCAGGCGGGCGGGCGTATGCTAATTATACCACTTGGCAGGTTTAGCCTTGCCATTCGCGCACCACACGGCGCACCGCCCCCAAGTAGCCCGTGCCAAACAGGTTGAGATGGTTGAGCAAGTGATAGAGGTTGTAAAGGCTAAATCGCTGGCGGTAACCCTGAGCCAGCGGTCGGGCGGCCTCATAGGCTTGATAGAACCGTTCTGGGAAGCCGCCAAACAGCGCGGTCATGGCCAATTCCGCCTCGGCCCAACCGTAGTGGGCTGCGGGGTCAATGAGAGCGGGCTGCCCCTGCGCGTCGGGGATGACGTTGCCATGCCATAAGTCGCCGTGAATCAGAGACGGCGGCTGCGGCGGAATCCATTCGGAAAGGCGGGCGGCCAGGCGCTCAATGCGGCGGAGGTCGTCGGCCTCGAGCAAGCCCCGCTCGAAGGCCAGCCGCGCCTGAAAGCCCAGGCGGTGGGTGGCGAAAAAGGTGTAGCCATCGTCGGTCCAGGGGTTGGGTTGGGGGGTGCTGCCGATGTAGTTGTCGTGGTGGAAGCCAAAAGCCGGCCCGATGTGCTCGTGGAGCGCAGCCAGGCGTTGGCCGAGGGTTTCCCAAAAATCGGGGCGGGGTGAGGCGGGGGCGAGGTCTTCCAGCAGGAGGAAGTCGGCTCCCCAGAGCAGCGGCTGCGGCACCCGCGGCCCCTCGGGAACACGCAGGGCGGTCAGCCCTTCGGCCTCTCGGGCAAACATATCGGGCTGCGCGGCGGTGTTGGTTTTGAGAAAGAAGGTCGCCCCGCTGGCCGTGTGAAGCCGCGCACCGTTGTTGATGCACCCGCCCCCCACAGGGCGAATGTGGCGCACTTTGCCGTAGCCGTGCGTTTCAAGCCATTGTTGGACTTCAGGGGGAATGCGCGTCATCGGTGCCTCGCTTGGGGCATAGAGGAAGGGCGCTTAGGCGGCAGGCGGATGGGGCGGCAAGGCGCCGCTTTCGAGTGCATCCAACAAGCCGTGGACGGAACGGGCGATGACCTGATAGACTCGCTCGAAACCTTCCAGCCCGCCGTAGTAAGGGTCGGGCACGTCAGCCGTTGGCCCGCCTTCGGGGTCGAAAGCCCGGAGATAGCGAATTTTCGCCTTTTCTTCAGGGCTGGGGTGCCAGGCTAAAAGCGCGGCGTAGTTGTCGTGGTCCATGACCAAAATCCAATCAAAGTTGCGGAAATCAGCGCGTTGAAACTGCCGCGCGACGTGGGTGTAATGGACGCCGTGTTTGGCCGCGGTTTGACGCATGCGCGGGTCGGGCGGCTCGCCCACGTGCCAGGGGCCAACGCCGGCGGAATCCACTTCGTATTTGTGGGCAACCCCGCGCTCGGCAGCCAAATGGCGGAAGAGCCCTTCGGCTAACGGGCTGCGGATGATGTTGCCCAAACACACGAACAGCAAGCGGGTTTTAGAGGCAGAGGGGGCGTTTGAGCTCGTCATGGCTGCTCCGTGGTGAGGGTATAGGTGTCAACGAGGGTGCCATTGGTGGTGATGAATTGGAACACAATGCGTTGGGCGTTGGCGCTGACAAGCATGGCGCCGTGCGCGTCGCGGAAGCGGATGGCGCTTCCTGCGACGGGTGGGTCTTGGAAGGGGTAACGGCTGGGGTGGCCGCCCAAGCCGTTGACGAAATACACGATGCCATCGCGCACGATGCGCTCGTAATCGTGATCGTGCCCGGCAATCACCGCTGTAGCTCCCCATTGGGCAAAAGGCCATTGGAGGTCGGGGGTGTTGCCGTGGGGGCCTGAAGAGTAGGGCGGGCGGTGAAGGGCGATGATTTTCCACGGCTCACGGGCTTCGGCAAGGCGTGTTTGGAGCCATTGGGCTTGTTTGCTGTTGGCCGTGATGCCGTCGGGTTCGGGCGGGCAACTGTCCAACACAAAAATATGGACCGGCCCCCAGGCAAAATCGTAGTAGCGGCCGTTGCCAGGGGGATGGAGGTAGGCCACGTAGGGGCTGATGTCGCCATAGCCCCAATCGTGGTTTCCCAAGGCCGGGAAGAAGCGCTGGGCGTAAATATCAGCGCCATAATACTGGAAGATGTTGGCTTCAATGGTTTCGGCCGAGCCTTCGGGGTAGTTGTTGTCGCCCACGGTGAGGATGAAGTCGGGCTGCCAAGAATGCACCAGGCGGGCGACGCGGGCTTCGGGGTAGCCTGCTTGGCCGTAATCGCCAATGACCGCAAAGCGGACATGGGGCGGGTGGAAGGCTTGGGGGGTTGGGGAAGGGGTGGGGGTGGCTGTGGCGGTGGGTGTGGTGTGGGGGTGTGGGGTGGCCGTGGCGCGGGGGGCCAAGGTGGGTGAAGGGGCGGTGGGCTGTGCTGGGGTCGGCGTGGGGGAAGCGGGCGGCCTGGTTTGGCAGCCGCCCAGGAGGATGGCCCATGCCACGATCCACAAAAAGCCCAAGCGTTGGAAGCGCGCCATAGGGGAATTTTACCGCAAAGCAAAACCCCGGCGGGGCAACCACCGGGGTTTTCAAAAGGGGGAGGAAGCAAAGTTGTTAGTCGCGGCTGTTGGCGTCCATGACGGCTACTGCGGCCACGTTGACGATATCTTTGACCTCGTCGCCGGTCTGGAGCACATGCACCGGCGCGCCCATGCCCAGCAGGATAGGCCCGATGGCTTGGGCTTTGCCCAGCCGCGCCAGCAGTTTGTAGGCAATGTTGGCGGCTTCCAGCGATGGGAAGACCAAAACATTGGCGTCTTTGACTCGGCTGAAGGGGTAGCGCTTTTCGACAATTTCGGCGACCACCGCGGTATCGGCTTGCATTTCTCCGTCCACCACCAGGTCGGGGCGCTTTTCGCGGATGATTTCCACGGCTTTGCGCACTTTTTCGCTTTCGGGGTGGGGGGTGCTGCCGAAGTTGGAGAAGGAAAGCAGGGCCACCCGCGGGTCAATTTCCAGTTGTTTGGCAAAATCGGCCGCCAAGATGGCAATTTCGGCCAGGTCTTCGGCGGAGGGGTCAATGTTGACGGTGGCGTCGGTGAAGAGATAGACTTTGCCGTCCACCACAATGATGTAAACCCCCGCGGCTTTGGATACGCCCGGCGCTGTGTGGTGAATTTGCAAGGCCGGTCGGATGACTTCGGGGTATTCATACGTCAGGCCGGAGACGAACGCGTCGGCATCGCCCATTTTGACCATCATCGGCCCTAAGATGTTGGGGTCGGTGATGCGTTTGTAGGCTTGTTGCAGGGTGACGCCTTTGCGTTGGCGCAGTTCGTAGTAGGCTTTGGCGTATTCGTCTTTGCGTTCGAAATTGTGGGGGTCCACCACTTTGGGTTGGTATTTCAGCCCCAAGCGTTTGGATTTTTCGCTGATGATCATGGGGTCGCCAATGAGGATTGGCTCGGCGATGCCTTCGTCAATGATTTGCACGGCGGCGCGCAGGATTTTGTCTTCTTCGCCTTCCGCGAAGACCACGCGCTTCTTGCCTTTGGCGGCTTTGGCTTTGTTCATGATGAAGTGCCGCACTTGGGCGCCTTTGCCTTGCCGCAGGGCCAGTTGTTCTTTGTATTCTTCGATGTCAATGTGTTTCCGGGCTACGCCGGTTTCCATCGCGGCTTGGGCTACGGCGGGCGATTCCCAGAGCAGGACGCGCGGGTCAAAGGGCTTGGGGATGATGTAGTCGGGGCCGAATTTCAGGCTGTCCAAGCCGTAGGCGCGCAGCACGCTGTCGGGGACGTCTTCTTTGGCCAGTGCGGCCAGGGCTTTGGCCGCGGCGACTTTCATTTCTTCGTTGATGGCTTTGGCCCGCACGTCTAACGCGCCGCGGAAGATGAAGGGGAAGCCCAAGACGTTGTTGATTTGGTTGGGGTAGTCGGAGCGCCCTGTGGCGACGATGGCGTCGGGGCGGACTTCCTTGGCCACATCGTAGGGGATTTCAGGGTCGGGGTTGGCCATTGCGAAGATGATGGGGTTGGGCGCCATGGTTTTGACCATTTCGGGGGTGAGGATGTTGGCGACCGAGAGGCCGTAGAACACGTCGGCCCCGACGATGGCTTCGGCCAAGGTGCGGGCGTCGGTTTCGACGGCGAATTTTTCTTTGTAGGGGTTCATGCGCTCGGTGCGGCCTTTGTAGATTACGCCGCGGCTGTCGCACATGATGATGTTTTCGCGTTTGGCGCCTAAGGTGATGGCCAGGTTGGCGCAGGCAATGGCCGACGCCCCGGCCCCCGAAACCACGATTTTGATTTCGTCAATTTTCTTGCCGGTCAGTTCCAACGCGTTGAGGAGCCCTGCTGCCGAGATGATGGCTGTCCCGTGTTGGTCGTCGTGGAAGACGGGGATGTCGAGCATTTCTTTGAGCTTTTCTTCCACGTAGAAGCACTCAGGCGCTTTGATGTCTTCCAGGTTGATGCCGCCAAAGGTGGGGGCGATGGCGGCTACCACTTTGATGAGCTCGTCGGGGTCGTGGGTGTCTACCTCAATGTCAAAGACATCAATGTCGGCGAAGCGTTTAAACAACACGCCCTTGCCTTCCATTACGGGTTTTGAGGCAAGGGCGCCACGGTCACCAAGGCCTAAAATGGCTGTGCCGTTCGAGACAACGGCTACCAGATTGCCCTTGGAGGTGTATTCGTAGGCCAGCTCTGGGTCTTTTTCAATCTCCAGGACGGGAACGGCGACACCCGGTGTGTAGGCCAGGCTGAGATCGCGTTGGGTTTCCAACGGTTTGGTGGGAACAACGGCAATTTTGCCTGGTTTGCCGTTGAGCCGATGGTATTCCAGGGCTTCTTCGCGGGTGATTTTCTTGCTCATAGGACGGTATCTCCTTTCACCATGAAATGGATCGTTGGCGAAGGTTTTGGCCAACGAGCGGAGCGCCGCCTGCCGGTCAAAACGTGCCTGAGAGGGACTTTTATATTATGCCTTGCTTTGGAGTTGGGAGTAAGTTACATTAATCACATATTTCCGATTAAAGAAAACCCCCGCTCAAAAGCGAAGGTGCGCTTTTGAGCATTTTTTTGCGTTTCTTTTAGGAAAGGTGCTGCTTAGGGTGTGGGTGGGGAAGAGGCTGTGTCGGAGGGGCTCAGGGCCGCGTCAATTTCGGTGGGGCTTTGGCCTTTTTCCAGGCGTTCGACCACTTCGTCGAATTCGGGGCCCATGTTTTCCCCCAGGGAGGCTTCCATTTCCCGCATCATTTTGCCCAAGGTGCGGGGGTCGTCTTCCAGCGCGGCCAGGCGGTTGGGGTCAGCCAAGGCGGCCAGGCGTTCGGCGTCAGAGCGGAGGACGCGCACGCGCGACGGCACTCGCCTCACTGCTGGGCTTCCACAATGGGGGCAGGTCACGGTGGCGGTGTCGTATTCCGCATAGCTCAGGCGCACGGTGAAGTGTCGTTGGCAATGGGTGCAACGGTAGGTGTAGGCCGGCATCGGAGGCCTCCGAAGATGCGGGTGATGTTACAATTATACCCACTTCGGAAGTAGGAGCCATGCTTATGACTTCGTTTTCTCCTCCTCCGCCTTCGCCTTTGCTGATTGTGATTTCGGGCCCCTCGGGCGTGGGAAAAGACACGGTGATTCAGCGCATGAAAGAGCGCCGTTTGCCCATCCATTTTGTGGTCACTGCAACCACTCGCCCCCCGCGGCCGGGGGAACGCCACGGTGTGGATTATTTTTTCATCAGTCGTGAAGAGTTTGCCCGGATGATTGATGAGGGCGAGCTGTTGGAATATGCTTTGGTGTACAACGACTATAAGGGCATCCCGAAACAGCAGGTGCGGGAGGCGCTGGCCAGCGGCAAGGACGTGGTTATGCGGATTGACGTCCAAGGTGCGGCCACGGTGCGGAAGATTTGCCCGGAGGCGTTGTTGATTTTCCTGACCACGGAGACCGAAGAGGAACTGGTGCGGCGGCTCCAGCGCCGCAAGACCGAATCGCCGGAAGACCTCAAATTGCGGATTGCCACCGCCCGCCAGGAACTCAAACGGATGGACGAATTCGATTACGTGGTGGTCAACCGTGAACATGCGTTAGAAGAAACCGTGGACACGATTGTGGCCATCATCCAAGCCGAGCATCATCGCATGCCTCATCGAAAGGTTTCACTATGAGCTACACCCCTTATCAACCCCCTCGTCGTGCCCGGGGCTGGCAGGCCTGGAAGCAGCGGCTGCCGGCTGATTTCCCTTGGGTTTCGGCCTTGATTGGCGCGGTCACGGTTTTGGTTTATTTGCTTCAAATACTTTCTGAAGCCCTCACCGGTGTAGATTGGCCGGTGCTTTGGGGGGTGAAATACACCTCGTTGATTGTGGAAGCCCATCAATATTGGCGGTTGTTGACGCCGGTGTTTTTGCATGGGGGCCTCATGCACATCGGCTTGAATATGTGGGGCTTGTATGTGTTGGGCCCCAGTTTGGAGCGCCTTCTGGGGCCGTGGCGTTTTGCGTTGCTCTATTTCATCAGCGCGTATGCAGGAAACGCGGTTTCCACGGTGTTTACGCCCCAGGCGTCGTTGGGGGCTTCGACCGCGATTTTTGGGTTGTTGGGCGCTTATTTGGTGGTGTTTTATACCAATCAAGATTATTTAGGGAACACCGCCCGCAGCGTGGCTTCGCAGGCTTTGTTTTGGATTGTGGTGAATTTGCTTTGGAGTGTGATGCAAAGCGGCATTGACCTCTGGGGGCACGTGGGCGGCTTGTTGGGCGGTATGTTGTTTTCCCTGTTGGCCGGCCCGCGTTGGGGCGATATTGGCGGCAAGGTGTATGACTATGGCGCTGCCTATTTTAGCCTGCGCGACCACCGCCCATATCGGGATGTGTTCCTGGGCGCGGTGATCACGGTGGCGGTTTTTACCGCGATGTTGGTGGTGCGTTATCCTCAAGTGCTGCCGTAGTGTGCAGGCGCTGTCAAAAGGAGGTCGTGTGATGCGGTTGAATCCTGAAGGCAAACCCTACATTTTGGCGCCGACGGCATTGGCAGGCGTGTTAGGCGCGTTGGGGTTTCGCAAGGCTGCGGCTGCTTCGGCGCTGGCCGCGGCAGGCGTGGCTTATTTTTTCCGCGACCCTCAGCGTCACCCTCCTTACCGCCGCGATGTGGTGGTTTCGCCCGCGGATGGCGAAATCATTGTGGTCAAGCGGACGTTTGAGCCGCGTTGGCTGAAGGGCGAAGCGTGGCAGATTGGCATCTTTATGAGCGTGTTGGATGTCCACGTCAATCGCGCGCCGGTGACAGGCACAGTGGAAGGCATTGAGCACCAGCCTGGTGAGTTTGTGCCGGCTTATGATTTGGATTCGGTGCAGCGCAACGAGCGGCGTTACTATTACCTGAGCCGTGTTGATGGCGCCAAGGTGCTGATGGTGCAGGTGGCGGGGGCGTTGGCGCGGCGCACTGTGCCGTTTGTGTCCCCTGGTGATGCTGTGACCTTGGGTGAGCGCATTGGCATGATTCGTTTTGGGTCACGGGTGGAAGTTTTCTTGCCGTTGCGTGCTCAGCCGTTGGTGGCCATAGGCCATCGGGTGCGTGCAGGAGAGACGCCTTTGGCTTTGCTCTCCTTGGAGGAGTGAGCGCGATGCCTCGTTCACGGCGCTCTGCTTCTCAACAAGGTTATTACGCAATGTTGCCCAATCTCTTCACCACGGGCAACTTGTTTATGGGCTTTTTTTCGCTAATTTCGGCGGTCAATGGGCATTTTTTGCGGGCTGCGGTGCTGATTTATGTGGCGATGCTCTTTGATTTTGCCGATGGACCAGTCGCGCGGTTTACGGGCGCTTCCAGCCATTTTGGCGTGGAGTATGACTCGTTGGCCGATTTGCTTTCGTTTGGCGTTGCACCGGCGATGTTGGCTTATCTTTTTGCCCTTTCGCATTACGAGCGCTATGGATGGCTGGTGGCGTTTTTGTTTGCGGCTGGCGCGGCGTTGCGTTTGGGGCGGTTTAACACCAAGGCCAAGCCGGGGAAGGCCAACGCGTATTTCCAGGGCATGTCCACCCCCACGGCTTCGGGCACCCTGGCCGGTTTGGTGTTGTTGGCGCGGCATTTTTCCTGGGGATCAGCCACCAAAGGTGTGATATTTTTTGTGGCAGTGCCATTGTTGGCGTTTTTGATGGTCAGTAGTTTGCCCTATTACAGTTTCAAGACCGTGCGTTTGAGCCGCAAACAGGCGTTTTATGCCACGGTGGGTGTGGTGGTGCTCTTTGCGGCTGTGGCCGCTCGGCCAGAGATTGTGCTCCCGCTGTTGTTTGGTGCGTATGCCTTTTCTGGCCCGGTGTTGGGGCTGTGGCGCTGGCGGCGCACGCGCGAGGCCGCTGCTTCCCCCGCTGAGGAGTAACCCCCGCGATGGCCCACGATACGGCCTTTCATGGCGACCCTCAACATTACGACCGCACCCGCGCGTTGCCGCCCGAGGTGTTGCAAGCGATTGTTGACCGTTTGGTCGAGAGGCTCCCCCAAGGTGAAATGGTGTTAGACGTGGGCGCCGGAAGCGGCCGCTTTGCCTTGCCTTTGGCTGAGCGGGGTATTCCGGTGTTGGCTTTGGACCTCTCACCGCAGATGTTGCAACACCTCCAAGCGAAAAAAGACCGCAGCGCGCTTTTCCCTTTGCCGTCGTTGGGCGACGCGATGCGTTTGCCCTTCCTCGATGGGGTGTTCCCGGCGATTTTCAGCGTGCATACCCTGCATTTGGTTGCCGATTTGGAAAGCACGCTGGATGAATTGGCACGGGTGCTGCGCCCCGGTGGTTTGTTTGCGTTGGGCTATATTGACCATGCCCTCCAGGGGCCGGTGGGCTGGACCCTGGCCGCGTGGCGTCGCGCGCTGGCTGAGCGAGGGTATGATTTGAGCCAGCCGATGTGGCGCGATTACCCCCAGGTGGTCGAGGCTCTCACCCGTCGTTTTGGCCAGCCTCACACTGTGGTGGCAGCCCGCTGGCAAAAACAGGTCACCCCTGCGCAAGTGTTGGAAGGCGTCAGCAAGCGTCAGTTTACGCCTTATTGGGGCTTGCCCGCGCGCGAACATGCGGCCGTAGTGGCCGAACTGCAGCAGCACGCAGCCCACGTCTTTGGCAATCTCGACACCCCACGGGCTGACCCGCGCCGCTTTGTGTGGCACTTTTTCGGCAGCGCTGCCGCCCGCGAGGCGTGAGCGGGTAGCCGCCCTCGGCCTGCTTTGCTCGTTCCCCTGCCTGGCTTGATTTCCCCCATCTCGACCGTTTCGAGGTTTACCATGCGCATTGCCATCTTAGGTGCTGGTTTCACGGGCTTGAGTGCAGCCCACGACCTGCTGGCCGCAGGTCACGATGTCACCCTCTACGAAGCCACAGAGAAGCCCGGCGGTTTGGCTTCGGGCTTCCGTCAGCCCGGTTGGGCTTGGAGCCTGGAATATTTTTACCACCATTGGTTTGCTTCCGACCGGCACGTCTTGGGCCTCATTCGGGAACTCGGCCTGGAAGACAAGGTGCGGTTTCCCCGCCCGGTGACGGTGGTTTATCATGAGGGGCAATTCTATCCTTTCGATTCGTCGTGGGCGGTTTTGGCCTATCCGGGCATGAATTGGTTGGACAAAATTCGGTTTGGCTTGGTGGGCGTGTATTTGCGGCTGACGCCCTTCTGGAAGCCGCTGGAACGCCACACAGCCCATCAGTGGTTGCGGCGTGCTTTGGGCGAGCGGGCTTATCGCGCCTTGTGGGAACCGTTGCTCATTGGGAAGTTTGGCCCCTATTATCAAGAAGTCAACATGGCGTGGTTTTGGGCGCGCATTCATGCGCGCACCCCGCGGCTGGGGACTTATGAAGGCGGTTTCCAGGCGTTTGCCGATGATTTTGCCGCCCACCTTCGGGCTCGGGGTGCGACGTTCCGATATGGCGCTCGCGTGACGCGTGTCCAGGCGGTGGAAGGCGGCTTCCGGGTTGAAGCCCAGGGAGGCAGCGAAACCTACGACCGTGTGTTGGCCGCGCTGCCGCCGCAAATTTTCGCTGAAATTGCCCCCGACCTGCCCGAAACTTACCTGGCCGGCTTGCGAAAGTTGAAAAACATGGGCGCGCTGGCGATGGCTTTGGCCCTTGATCGCCCGCTTTCTGACAAGGGTTACTATTGGTATAACATCCCCAAGCAAGCGGGCTTCCCGTTTTTGATTTTGGTCGAACACACGCACTTTGTGCCGCCCGAAAACTTTGGCGGCGCGCACATTGTGTACGTGGGCGATTATCTGCCCTTGGACCATGAATATTTCAACCTCACCCAAGAGGAACTGCTGCGCATTTACCTGCCCGCGCTCAAACGCATCAACCCAGATTTTGACGAGCGTTGGGTGCAAGGGGCCTGGCTTTACAAAGCGCGCTATGCTCAGCCGGTGCCGGAGGTGAACCACAGCCGCAACATTCCTCCGATTCGCACGCCGGTGGCAGGGCTTTATTTGGCGAGCATGTATCAAGTGTATCCGTGGGATCGGGGCACCAACTTTGCGGTGGAAATCGGCCGCCGCGCGGCCCGGCTGTTGCTGGAGGATGCTGCATGAAGGAAGGCGTGTTGTTGGCTTCGCAATCGCCGCGGCGGCGAGCGCTCATCAATTTGCTGGGTTTGCCGGTGGAGGTTGCGTCGGCCGATGTGGATGAAACGCCTCGGCGCGGGGAAGCGCCCGCAGCGTATGTGCGGCGGTTGGCCGAGGCCAAGGCGCGGGCGTTGGCCGCGAGGCAGCCGCAAGGCAGCCGCTGGATTGTGGCGGCCGATACCGCGGTGGTGGATGGCGACGAAATTTTGGGCAAGCCCGCAGATGCCGCCGAAGCCGTGGCTATGTTGCGTCGGCTGCGGGGGCGGGAGCATGCCGTGCTCACTGGGGTGGCCGTCTGGGATGGAAAAACCGGCCGCTGGGCAACCGCGGTCG
>Ga0256914_1001326_pt1 | contig 22773 bp, 20 predicted proteins | sample HulkmetaG_FD_191571 | JGI IMG/M metagenome (GOLD analysis project Ga0256914, IMG submission 191571) | Hydrothermal chimney microbial communities from Main Endeavour vent field at the Juan de Fuca Ridge, Pacific Ocean - Hulk | ecosystem: Environmental > Aquatic > Marine > Hydrothermal vents ... | reverse complement strand
GCGTATTGGCCAAGGTCGATGAGATTAAAGAGCTTGCGGCCAAGGAGTCTGAATACCTGCCTCCGCCAGAAATTGATTAAACTAGCTTTGGTCTAGGTAAAAAGCCGCCCTTTTGGGCGGCTTTTTTATTTGTAATGGTAAAGATAGGCCTTGAAAGAATAGTTGAGGAAAGGCCCGCTTGGCTAAGAGATCGCCGGTTGGGGCTTTTGTGTCATCAGGCCTCGGTCACTAGAGACGGTCAGCATGCCAGGATCATCCTGCAACAATGTTTTGGCAAAGAGCTGCGTCTCCTCTTTTCTCCGCAACACGGGCTCTTCGGGGACAAACAGGCCAATATGATCAGCTCGACAGATTTTATCGATAAGGTTACTGGGCTTCCGGTGATAAGCCTTTACGGTCCTCGCCTGAGACCAGAGGCAGAACATCTTTCGGAGATAGAGGTCTTGTTGATCGATCTTCAGGATGTGGGTTGCCGAGTTTACACCTATATATGGACTATGTTGCTTGCTATGGAGGCCTGTGCCCAAACCGGTGTAGAAGTAGTTATCCTCGATCGTCCCAACCCCCTTGGGTTCCAAATGGAAGGCCCTATCTTGGAGGAAGGACTTTTCTCCTTTGTGGGGCTGGCTCAGCTTCCCCTGCGTCACGGGTTGACCATGGGAGAGTTGGCCAGATATTTCTTGGCCAAGAAAAAGCTTGCTCTTTCTCTCCGTATAATAGAGATGGAGGGTTGGCAAGGAGAGTTCTTCCCAGAGACAGGACTTCCCTGGATTATGCCTTCCCCTAATATGCCTCTTTGGGAGACGGCCTTGGTCTATCCAGGGCAGGTCCTCCTTGAGGGGACCAATCTCTCTGAGGGGCGGGGGACCACTCGACCCTTTGAGATATTCGGGGCTCCGTATTTGAGTCCAGATAGAGTAAAATTATCTCTTTTAGAGATACCCGGGGTGAGATGGTACGAGCTGGCCTTCACCCCTACTTTTGATAAATGGGAAGGGAAACTTTGTTATGGCTTTCGATTAGAGGTCTATCGGCCTTACCTTTATGAACCAGTATTTACCTCTTTGGTCTTGCTTAAGGCTATAATAGAGACCCATGAAGAATTTTCTTGGCGTCGACCCCCTTATGAATTTGAATGGCAACAAATGCCTTTTGACATTATAGTTGGGGCCCAAGATGTAAGGGCCATTCTCCAAGAAGGATCAAAGGAGGATCTAAAGAATTTGTGTCAAAAAGGAGTAAGAGAGTTTCAAGAAGAGATCGAATCCTTTAGAATTTACAATCGATAGTATGGCCAACGGTAAAAATTCCAAAAACCACAACAATCACTCTGAGGAGAACAAACTCGAACCAAAGATCACCCGCTTCAAGTCCAATCGAGAGCGGGTCAAGACCCTGGTTTCCAACTTCAAGAAAGACGACCGGGTATTAATCCTCATTTGGGCTGATCCTGATGCCATGGCCAGTGCCTTGGCCATGAAGAGACTGATCAGGCACCGTGTTTCCGAAGTAACTATTGCTCACATTAACGAGATCCGGCGGGTCAACAACGTAGCCATGATGCAACTCTTGAAGATCCCTTTGGTCAAACTCCGTCAAATCAAGCCGGCGGAATATAACAAGAAGATCCTCCTTGATTCTCAGCCCTCACATCATCCAGAATTTTTGAAGTTTCAGTACGACATCGTCATCGACCACCATCCCCTTACCACTGGTTGGGAGGCCCCCTTTGTGGATATACGTCCGGAATATGGAGCCACTTCTTCCATCCTGTCCGAATATTTACGTACTTTGAAGATCAAACCCTCGGTGGCCTTGGCCACGGCCCTTATCTACGGCATCAAGACCGACACCAACAATTTCGAAAAGGAATGTACCATTCAAGACGTCCTTTGTTTTCAATATCTCTTCAAACGCATGAACCGCCATCTTTTGCACAAGATCGAGGCCTCGGACATAAGGCGTTCGGAACTGAAGTATTTCCGGCGGGCCTTTGAAGAAATCAAGGTGAGAAAGAACCGCCTGCTTGCCCATATCGGACGGGTACCCAATCCGGATATTCTAGTGGTGATCGCTGATTTCTTTAACCATGTCCATGAAATCGGTTGGGTCTTTATCTCTGGAGAATACAAAGATCGTTTGGTGGTTATTATTCGCTGTGATGGTTATCGTAAAGATGCTGGAAAACTGGCCACTAGGGTGTTTGGTTCCTTAGGCTTTGCTGGTGGGCATCGAGAAAAGGCCCGGGCGGAAGTCCCTCTTGAGAATCTCGGTCAAAGTGGCCACAATTTTTCGACAAGGAGCTTGGTGCGTTTACTTGAGCGACATTTCCGAAAATAGGAGGACGGGATGCCTATCTATGAATATCTCTGTTTGGAATGTGGTAAGGTGTGCGATCATCTCGTCCTTAATCGCGATAGTTTTGAACCCTTCTGTAAACATTGTGGTTCCAAAAAGATGAAAAAACTCATTTCCCGCGTCCGGGTGCGGCTCTCCATGGATACGCGCTTGGAGCGCTTGGCTGATCCAGCCCTCCTTGGTTCTATAGACGAGAACGATCCCAAAAGTGTGATGAAACTAATGGAACGTATGGGCACGGAATTTGGGGAGGAATTAGGTGATGACTTCGACGAATTAATGGAGGCAGCCAAGGAAGAAATAGAAGAGGAATGCTCTAAAGGAAAAGGAGAAGGGACCGATGGTCCTGAAGGAGAGACGGACTCAGAAGACCTTTCATCGGCCTCCGAAAGCCAATCTCAAGCCGAGGGAGAGACAAATTGAAGGCCCCAAGGATTCCTTTGATCGCTATGATCCTGGCCGGGGGGCGGGTGGATGAACTCTCGGTCCTTACCTTTTTCCGGCCTAAGGCTGCTGTTCCCTTTGGGGGGCTCTATCGGGTTATCGATTTTCCTATGAGCAACTTGATGCACTCCGGGATCTGGATGGTCGGGGTCCTTTCTCAGTATCGACCTTACTCCCTTATGAATCACCTGGATTATGGTATCCCTTGGGATATGGTGGGTCGACGGCGAGGAGTTTATATCCTCCCACCTTTTAAGGGCCATGAGGCCTCGGATTGGTATAAAGGTACCGCTGATGCCGTCTATCAAAATCTCGAATTTATCAGGCGCTGGCATCCTAAAGAAGTGCTCATCCTTTCTGGAGACCACGTCTATCACATGGATTACCGACCCCTGATCCAATTTCATCGAGAATGTAAAGCCGATCTCACCGTGGCCTTTACCCCGGTGGCTGAAGAAGAGGCCCATCGTTTTGGCCAAGGGATAGTGTCTGAAGAGACCCCATTTGGGGGGCGTCTGTTAGATTATCAAGAAAAGGTCCGTCCACCGGTGTCTAATTTGGCCTCCCTTACCATCTATGTCTTTCGTCCAGAGGTACTGGAGGAGGTCCTGATCGAAAACGCCAAGAGCGATTCGCATGAATTTGGTCGGGATATAATTCCCAAAATGCTCGGTAGTTATCGGCTCTACGGGTTTATTCATCGAGGCTATTGGGGATATACGCGCACCATCGAGGAATATTGGCAAACTCATATGGATCTCCTGGGGCCGAATCCCAAAATCGATTTAAAGAAATGGCGGGTCTGCACCAATCTTTCTCATCGCCATATCAGAGATCGTAAACCGACCATCTTGGGTTCTAGGGCTACCATTTGTGACAGTCTCTTTTATAATGGATCAGAGATTCACGGAGAGATAATTCGCTCGGTTATTTTCCCAGGGGTACGCATTGGTGAAGGGGCGGTAATTAAAGATTCCGTTCTCCTTTACGATACGGTGATCGAGGCCGGAGCCAAATTAGAAAAGGTGATCTGTGACACAGAGGTAGTGATCGAGGCCAAAGCCGAGCTGGGTGGCGGGCCTGAGATAGTAGTTGTTGGACGTCAGACGAGGATTCCCGAAGGGGTTCAATTGGCCCCGGGGGTGACGGTTTATCCAGGGTTAGATCCTTCACATTTCAGCCAGAGAACCTATTCCGCCGGAGAAGTAATTCGATAATGATCCGGCGCAAAGTATTGATCTCCAATGAACTGGGCCTCCACGCTCGGCCAGCGGCTAAGGTTGCCAAGCTTGCTCAAAAATATCGGGCCAAAGTCTTTTTAAAAAAAGGGCTACGACAGGCTGAAGCCGAAAGCATCTTAGATGTCTTGGCCTTAGCCTGTAGTCAAGGTACAGAAGTGGAAATTTGGGCTGAGGGAGAAGAGGCCGAAGAAGCGGTAGCCGCTATCGCTGATTTACTCTCGCGAGATTTGGAAAACTTATGAAGGTCTTAAAAGGGATCGGCGTTTCTCCGGGGGTGGCTATAGGGCCGGCCTACGTCTTTTTGGCCGGGAGGATCAAGATTGCCCGGCGGTTTATCCGTCCTGAAGATGTAGAGAAGGAACTCAACCGCTTTCGAGAGGCCATAGAACTGACCGCTCAGGAGTTAGAAGAGGTCAAAAAACACATCCCAGAAGGAATGCCTCAGGCCCTGTCCATTATCGATGCCCATCTTTTGATGCTCAAAGACCCAATCTTGATAAGAGAGACGGAAAAGGTCATCCGTGAACGACGGGTCAATAGTGAATGGGCCCTGTTGTTTATCCTTGAACGATACAAAAAGCTCTTCGCCGCCTTAGAAGACCCTTATCTACGCGAACGTATTCACGATCTGGAACAACTTGTAGACCGGGCCATCATGGCCCTGCAAGGCCGGAACAACCAGGCCCATTTGTCCGAGCCAGCCATCATTGTGGCCCATGATTTATCGCCAGCCGATACCGCTCGTCTCCAACCGGAAACAACGCAGGCCTTTGTTACCGAGGTGGGGAGTCGTACTTCGCATACCGCCATTGTGGCCAGGAGTCTCGGTTTCCCAGCGGTGGTAGCGGTAACTGATATCCTCAAGGAGGTAAACCCCGGTGATCTCCTGGCGGTCGATGGTCTTTCCGGAGAAGTGATTATCAACCCCACCGAAGAGGTCATTGAGGATTTCCTTGACCGCGAGCTTAGGTATAAGAGAAGGCGTTCCCTCCTCTATCATCAAGCCAAAAAACCGGCCATCACCAAAGATAACCGCAAAATCGCCATTCGAGCCAATCTCGAATTGGTCGACGAGATCCCCTTGGTGCTGGAATGCGGAGCCGAGGGTGTTGGTCTTTATCGGACGGAATATCTCTACGTGACCCGTAAGACCTTACCTACCGAAGATGAGCTCCTCCACGCCTATCGACAGGTCGTGGAAGGGGTAAGACCTTATCCGGTTACTATACGGACTTTGGATATTGGGGGAGACAAGTTTGCTTCTCAATTTGATCTGCCTGAGGAGATAAATCCTGCCCTGGGGCTTAGGGCCATTCGGCTTTGTCTGAAAAACCCCGAGTTTTTCAAGGTTCAATTACGGGCCATTTTAAGGGCCAGTGCCTTTGGGAAGGTTCGTATTATGTTCCCCCTGGTTTCTGGTCTGGGTGAACTCCAAGAGGCCAAGCGCCTTTTGTGGGAGGTGATGCAGGAACTCCGAGAAAAGGGGATTGATTTCGACGAAGATATCCAGGTGGGAGCCATGATCGAGGTCCCTTCGGCGGCGGCAGTGGCTGATCTGTTGGCCCGGGAGGCAGACTTTTTCAGCATCGGTACCAATGATCTTATCCAATATGCCTTGGCCATTGACCGTGGGAATGAACAAGTGGCCCATCTATATGAGCCCCTTCATCCGGGGATCCTGCGTATCATTCGCCAAATCGTTACCGCTGGCCATGAGGCCGACATAGAAGTGGCTATGTGTGGAGAAATGGCCGGTGAGCTCCACTATGTCCCCCTCTTAATCGGGCTAGGGCTTGATGAACTTAGTATGAACGCCCAAACCATCCCCGAGGTCAAGAGCCTCGTCCGCGAACTCAATTATGAAGAATGTCGTATATTGGCGGAGGAGGCCCTTAAACTGGCCACTCCAGAAGAAGTTAGTGCCCTGCTACAAGAATGGATGAAACGCATTACTCTTGATCTTTCTTGGCGTCAAATCTGGTTGGGATAGAAGCGGTGTCTTAGGGCCCTTTCTTGATTTTCTAAGCCACTAAGATTAGTTAACTTATATTAAACCTGATTTGTCAATCTTGACACAAGCCCTTCTGGCTTCTAATATTATTGACGATATAAAGGGCGGGTATAGCTCAGTTGGTAGAGCATCAGCTTCCCAAGCTGAGGGTCGCGGGTTCGAGTCCCGTTGCCCGCTCCAGAAAGTAAACCGGCGAAAAGCCGGTTTTTATATGGGGTTTTTAAAAGTGGGCCCTAAATGCCCACTTTTTTTGTTAGGGACATATGGAAAGAAAGGAAATCATCAAAGCCGTTTGGGATTTAGCCGAACCAGTCGTCCTTTCTCGGGGGCTTGAACTGGTTGACGTCGAATTCCGTCGAGAAAGGCAAGGGTGGGTCTTGCGTCTATATATTGATCGCCCTGGAGGGGTCACTCTTGGTGATTGTGTGGCGGTAAGCGAGATTTTGAGTGACCTTCTAGATGCCAAAGACTTTATCCATCATGCCTATCACCTAGAGGTTTCTTCTCCTGGGCTTGATCGGCCTTTGCGTAAACGAGAGGATTTTGAGCGCTTTGCCGGCGACAAGGTGAAGATAACCCTCAAACACCCCCTTGAGGGCCGTAGGAATTTTACAGGGAGGCTTAAAGGACTCAAAGAGGACAAGGTCTTGGTGGAAATAGACGGCCAGGTGTGGGAGCTTCCGTTGGAGGAGATCAAAAAGGCCCACATCAAATACGAGTTCGATCTGTAAGGGGAGAAAGATGGCTGGAGAAGTGCGCAAAATAGTTGAACAATTCAGTAAAGAAAAGGGTATTCCACGGGAGATAATCATTGAGGCCCTGGTAGAGGGGATGCGGGCTGCGGCTCGAAAGAGATTTGGGCCCAAGGCCGAAATTGATGTTCAATACAATGAAGAGGCCGGTGAAGTGGAAGTCTTCCGTTTTCGCCATGTGGTAGAGAAGGTAAAAGATCCAGAACGGGAAATTTCCCTTGAAGAAGCCCGTCAGCTCGATGCCAATGTGCAGGTCGGAGATGAAATCGGTACCAAGGTAGATGTACGAGAGCTTGGGCGTATCGCCGCCCAGTTGGCCAAGCAGATCCTTCTTCAAAAGGTCCGTGGGGCAGAGCGGGAGTTGATCTATCAAGAGTTTAAAGACCGCGTTGGACAGATTGTCACTGGTTTTGTCCATCGGTTCGATCGAGGGAACGTAATCGTCTCTTTGGGGCGAGCAGAGGCCCTTTTGCCGACCCAAGAGCAGATCCCTACGGAGCGTTATCATCGCGGAGACCGGATCAAGGCCCTTATCTTGGAAGTACATCGTTCCGGCAAAGATCCCCAGATCGTCCTTTCCCGGACCCATCCGGATTTCTTAAAGAGACTTTTTGAACTGGAAGTCCCAGAGATCAAAGAGGGTATAGTAAAGATTATCGCCGTTGCCCGTGAACCAGGGAGTCGGGCCAAGATGGCCGTCACTTCTTCTGATCCAGATGTAGATCCGGTAGGGGCCTGTGTAGGGCTTAAGGGCTCGCGGGTGCAAGCGGTGGTCCAAGAGCTTCGAGGGGAAAAGATTGACATCATCCCTTGGAATCCAGATCCGGCGCGCCTGGTTTACAATGCCCTGGCTCCAGCGGAATGTACCCGGGTGATCGTTGATGAGGATAGTAAGACCTTAGAAGTGATCGTTCCGGATGATCAGTTGTCTCTGGCCATCGGTAAACAAGGACAAAACGTCCGCCTGGCCTCCAAACTCCTTGGTTGGCGAATAGACGTGATGAGCGAGAGTCAGTATCTCCGTCGTCAAGATCCCAAGTTCTTAGAGATGTTAGAAATAGAAGGGATGAACGAAGACGTAGCGGCCAAGCTCTATGACCAAGGTCTGAACACCGTAGAGGCCCTGGCCCAGGCGGATGCCGAACAAGTGGCAGAGATCGGGCGGTTACGTACTTCTGAAGCCCAGGCCTTAATCGAAGCGGCCAAGAAATATTTACAAGAAAAGGGTCAAAGAGTTGAAGACGAAGGTGGTTCCTAAAAAAAGGCGTCATGTACCGCAGAGGACTTGTCTCATCTGCGGGAAAAAGACAGCCAAACAGGCCCTTTGGCGACTCACTCTGGATGAAAGGGGGCGGGTTGTCTTTGATGAAAGACAAAAGTTGCCTGGCCGAGGCGCTTATGTGTGTCCGACTGACCAATGCGTGGCCAAGCTGCTGACCAAGCATGGGGAGAAGAGATTGCGCTACGCCTTTCGAGGCCGGGCCAAAGAGATCGACCACAGACTAATTGAAGCATTACTCGCGGCGTTGGCGTCGCGGGAAGGGGGGCGCTAGGGAATCATGAGTAAGGTAAGGATTTATGATTTGGCCAAGGAAATGGGCGTGGCTCCAAAGGAGCTTGCCAATCGGATTAAAAAGATGGGGTATGACATTCGCAGTCATTCAAGTACCCTTTCAGAAGAGGATGCACAAGAGGTAAAACATCGGCTTGAAGCCGAGGGTTGGCCCAAAGAGAAACAGGTCCAGGAAGAGAGTCCTCCAGAGAGTTCCAAAAAGGTTGGCATCATTATCCGCCGGGCCAAGGAAAAAGAGGTAGAGAAGGAAAAAGAGGCCCAAGAAGTCAAGGCGGTGAAGCCCAAGTTAAAGATCAAACTGGTAATCAAAAAACCGGTTAAAAAAGAAGAGGTCCCCGAAGAAGAGGTCAAACCCGAGGAAAAACCAGAGGTCCGGGCGGAGGAAGAGTCCGTCCAAGTCCCGGAAGAAGTGGTCCCCGAGGCGCCCCCAGAGCCTGAAAAGCCAGAAGAAAAACCAGAAGAAAGGCCAGCAGAAGAGGTGGTTGAGGCCCAAAAACCGGCTGAGGAAGAAGCCAAGGAGGAAAAGGAGGTCAAAGGAGTTCGTGGGCCTAAGGTAGTAGCGCGAGCTGTAGGCGTGGCCAAGGAAGTCATCAAAAAGGAGATCAAAAAAGAAGAAAAGAAGCCCAAGGAGAAGCCAAAGAAGCCCCGCCGAGTGGTGACTGATTTTGCCAAAAAGGCCAAGCCAGCAGCCCAGGCTGCCCCTCCGGAAAGGCCTCCAGAGAAGAAAAAGAAGGCCCGTAAGAAGGAAGTGGTAGAGTTAGAGGAATTTCGCAAGAAAAAAGCGGCCAAGAAACGGGCGGCCAAGCCCAAGACCGAACGGGAAGAGATCCTTGAAGAACTGGAACTGATGAAGGAACTCGAGGCCGGGCCAGAGACCATGGAGCTCCCTGAAGCCGAGGAGGAAGTGCCGGCTCCCAAGGCCGAAGAGAAGGAAGAGAAAAAAGAGGCCCCGGAAAGGCCCCCAACCCTACCGCGCAAGGAAAAGAAGATCAAGGTTTACGAGTCCATTCAGGTGGGTGAGTTGGCCAAGCTCATGGGGGTCAAGGCCTCGGAGATCATCCGTAAATTCATGGAAATGGGCACCATGGTGACCATTAATCAATCTATTGATCCTGAAACAGCGGCTATTATCGCTGCGGAGTTCGGCTATGAAGTAGAACAAGCGCCCATTGAAGAAGAACAACTCTTGGAATACACCCCACCTTCGCCGGAGGAGCTTGAGCCAAGGCCCCCGGTGGTTACGGTAATGGGCCATGTCGACCATGGTAAGACTACCCTCCTTGATGCCATCCGTCAGACCGATGTAGCGGCCCGTGAGGCCGGGGGGATCACCCAGCATATCGGTGCCTACAAAGTGCGTTTGGAAAATGGTCAGGAGATCACCTTCATCGATACCCCGGGGCATGAGGCCTTTACCTCCATGCGGGCACGAGGGGCACAGGTAACGGATATCGTGATCCTGGTAGTGGCGGCGGATGATGGGGTCATGGATCAGACTAGAGAGGCCATTGACCATGCTAGGGCCGCCGGGGTCCCGGTGGTGGTGGCCATCAATAAGATCGACAAACCAGAGGCCAATCCAGAACGGGTCAAGACCGAGTTGGCTGAACTTGGGTTGGTCCCTGAGGAATGGGGTGGTGAGACCCTTTATGCCGAGATCTCGGCCAAGAAAAAGATCGGTATTCGGGATCTACTCGATCTGGTGCTTCTTCAGGCGGAGATGCTCGAACTCAAGGCTGCTCCCAATCGGCCTGCTCGCGGGCGGATCATAGAATCTCGTCTGGACAAAGGCCGTGGTCCGGTGGCGACGATCATCGTCCAAGAAGGGACTTTGCATGAAGGCGATCCCTTTGTGGCTGGAACGACTTATGGTCGGGTACGGGCCATGCTGGATGAACATGGTCGTCGCTTGAAACAAGCCGGGCCTTCCACTCCGGTAGAGGTCCTTGGTTTTTCCGAAGTACCACAGGCTGGAGATGATTTCATCGTCATGCCGGATGAACAAAAGGCCCGGAAGGTAGCCGAGTACCGGGCCCGTAAACAGCGTGAGGCTGAAGTGGCCCGCGAGGCCAAGATGTCCCTGGAAAAGCTCTTTGAGAAATTACGTGAAGGTGAGATCAAAGAGCTTAAGGTCATCCTCAAGGCCGACGTGCAGGGTACCCTGGAGGCCTTGGCTGATTCCTTGCGAAAGCTCTCCACCGAGGAGGTCAGGGTAAATATCATTCGTACCGGGATTGGAGCCGTTTCGGAAAGTGATGTCATGTTGGCCTCGGCCTCAGAGGCCATCATTATCGGCTTTAACGTCCGGCCTACGACCAAGGCCAAAACCTTGGCCCAACAGGAAAAAGTGGAGATTCGCTTCTATGACGTCATCTATAAGGTGATCGAGGACGTGAAAAAGGCCATGGCCGGTCTCCTTGAGCCGGAATACGAAGAGCGGATCATGGGGGTGGCTGAGGTCAGGGCGACCTTTAAGGTGCCTAAAGTAGGAGTGGTGGCTGGATGTTACGTGAAAGAAGGAAAGATCGAACGCGGGGCCAAGGTCCGTCTATTGCGAGACAACGTGGTTATTTACACCGGTAAGATCGCCTCTCTAAAACGCTTCAAAGAGGACGTCAAGGAAGTGGTGGCTGGTTACGAGTGCGGCGTGGGCCTTGAGAACTTTCATGATATCAAGGTTGGTGATTTGCTCGAGGCCTTTGAGGTGGTCGAAATAAAAAGGGAGCTTTAGCCGGCCTGGCCTATCTCTGAGAAATGGTAGTTGGTGTAGCCAAAGTCTTTCTTCATATTCCACAGAATCGTTCCTTGAAGGGGAAAAGGCAGGTCATTAAGAGGCTCCTTCAGCGGGTGAATGGCCGCTTTAAAAATTTGGCCATCTCCGAGGTGGCTGAGCATGATCTATGGCAAAAGGCGGTTATCGGAGTCTCTGCCGTCGGGGCAGATGCCGGGGTAATCAGTCGGGTCCTTGATCAAGTGCTCGACTATATCGAAGAGTTTGATGAACTCCAGGTCATTGAGGCCGAAATCGAGATTATTTCCATGTGAGTATGAGAGGTCATCGTCAACGGCGTTTAGCCGATTTCATTCAAGAAGAAGTCTCCCAGATCATTCGGGAAGAGGTGAGCGATCCCGAGCTTCAAGGGATGATTACCATCTCGGCGGTAGAGGTGAGCCCGGATCTGAAGAGGGCCCGTATTCTCTATCAAGTCCATGGAGATGCCGAGGCCGAGCAGGCTGTAGCCCGAGGTTTTGAAAGGGCCAAGGCCTATATTAGGCATCTCCTGGCCCAGCGGCTTTATACCAAGTTCGTCCCGGAGATCACCTTTGAACCCGATCGACGAGAAGAGGCCCAAGATCGGTTGGAGGCCCTATTTGAACAGCTACGGAAGGGACATGAAGGCCCTTGAGCCCATTATCCGTCTCCTTCAAGAGGGAAAGAGATTCTTTCTGGCCACCCACGTCAATCCCGATGGGGATGCCTTGGGTTCAATGTTTGGCCTAGCCTTGGCCTTAAGAGGTCAGGGCAAAGAGGTCTGGTGTTATCTGGAAGAGGAGATCCCTGCTGTCTACCGGTGGCTGCCTGGACAGGAGCTTGCCCAGAAGGGATATCCAGATGACAATGATTGGATCGGGTTGGTGTTGGACTGTGCCGAGGCCAAACGCGTAGGCAAGGCGGCGGAATTTTTGGGTCGTCTCAAAGAGGTCATTGTTTTGGATCACCACGAAGTGACTGGTACCCTAGGGACTCATCGCCTAATTGAACCCATCTACGCCACCGGGGGGCTGGTCTTCCATCTTTTGCACCGTCTTTCTTGGCCGATCACTAAGGAGATTGCCGAAAATCTTTATGCCGCCATCTTTTCAGACACCGGGGGTTTTCGTTTTTCCCAGACCAACGCCGAGACCTTTGAAGTGGCCAGGGCCCTGGTGAAGGCCGGGGCCGAACCGGCCAAGATCGCCGAGCTCCTTTACGAACATTATCCTTTCTCGCGCTTTTGTCTCCTGCGTCGGGTCCTAGATCAACTTGAACTAGTAGCCGGAGGCAAAGGAGCGGTCTCTTTCCTCCGACATGAAGACTTTAAAGAGTGCCAGGCCTCCAAGGCTGATCCTGATGATTTTGCCAATCTTTTAAGGAGCATTGACGGGGTGGAGATAAGTGCCTTGATCAAGGAATATTATCCAGAGGAGATCTCTGTCAGCCTGAGGAGTAGAGGAAAGATCAATGTGGCTCGTCTGGCCTTGGAATTCGGCGGTGGTGGGCATGCTTGTGCCGCGGGTTTTAAACTCAAAGGAGAATTATCCCAGGTCTTGAATCTGGTTAGAGAGAGATTGGAGGCGTTGTTTTTATGAAAGACGGGGTCTTGGTGCTTGATAAACCAGAAGGGAAGAGCTCTACCGAGATGGTGGAATACGTAAAACGCAGGCTACGGGTGAGAAAGGCAGGCCATGGCGGCACCCTGGACCCATTTGCCACTGGGGTCCTCCCTATCTGCCTTGGTCGGGGGACCAAGATTGCCCAATTTATCCTTGAGGGAGATAAGGAATACGAAGGGCAGTTTGAACTGGGAATAGAGACGGAGACCTATGATCTTACTGGTGAGGTCATAGCTAGGCATCCTGTACCGGAACTTGGGCTTTCGGATATTCAAAGGGTTTTTGACCGATTTATCGGGGTCATTGAACAGCGTCCGCCGGCTTATTCGGCGGCTAAATTTCATGGACGCCCACTTTATAAATATGCCCGCGAGGGCCTCAAGGTAGAAAAACCCCCTAAAAAGGTAGAAGTCCTAGAATTTGAAGCCTTGGATTATGATCCCCCTTTGGTTCGCTTTCGCATCTATTGTAGCAAAGGGGCCTATATTCGTTCTTTGATCCACGAAGTAGGGCAGGTGATCGGTTGCGGGGCTACTTTGATCCGCCTCAGACGGTTACGTAAAGGTCCCTTTACCATAGACCAGGCCCTTACCACGGATGAATTTGAAAAACTCTATAGAGAACGCCGGTTAGAAGAAAGGATCATCCCTGTGGCCAAGGCCCTGGAATTTATCCCGGCCTTGACCATAAGCCCGGAGATGGCCCGTCAGGTCAGACATGGTCGGCCTTTGGCCCTTACGGTCTTGGGTAATATGATCCGTTTTCAAAAGGTTCCACGCAAGCCGCGGGTGCCTTGGTTGCGTCTGGTGACTATAGAAGGGTCTTTGGTGGCTGTTTTAGAATATCCCGAAGACTTACAAGGGGCGGGGAACGCGAAGATGATCCGTGTTTTTCCCGAAACTCTCTGTTGATGGCCTGGGAGTGCGGTGTTAGAAATGAGACAAGCGCGGGAGGTGGTCTAACCCCTCCTGGGCTTAATTCCATATTAGGAGGCAAGAAATGGCTTTTGATGCGGAGGTAAAGAGAGAGATCATCAAAAAATTTGCCCGTCACGAAAAAGACACCGGTAGTCCAGAGGTTCAGATTGCGCTCCTTACGGCGCGAATCAAGTCCTTGGAGGAACACTTCAAGGTCCACAAGAAGGATCATCATTCCCGTCGGGGGCTTTTGAAATTAGTGGGTCAACGGCGTCGTCTTTTGAACTATCTCCGAAGGACGGACTTTGATCGCTATCGAAATTTAATCAAGGCTTTGGGGCTTAGGGCCTAAGCCAAGGAGGAAAGATGCACCGAGTAGAAACGGAGATTGCCGGGCGAAAGTTCGTCCTGGAGACAGGTAAAGTGGCTAAACAGGCCCACGGGGCGGTGTGGGCCTCTTATGGAGATACCGTGGTCTTGGTCACGGTGGTGGCCTCTGAAGAAATAAAAGAGATAGATTTTTTGCCCTTGACCGTTGAGTATCAGGAAATGTACTACGCCGCAGGCCGTATCCCGGGTAGTTATTTCCGTCGGGAGATGGGCCGCGGAAGCGAAAAGGAGATCATTACCGCCCGCCTTATCGATCGCCCTATTAGGCCCCTTTTCCCCAAAGGTTGGCGATATGAGACCCAGATCATGGCCACGGTCCTTTCCATGGACCCGGAGGTCGATCCGGATATTGTGGCCATTACAGCCACCTCTGCGGCCTTGGAGATCTCTCAGGTGCCCTTCCAAGGACCGATTGCCGCTGTTCGGGTAGGGCGGATCAACGGCGAGTTTGTGTTAAACCCCTCGGCCTCTCAACTCAGAGAGAGTGAGCTCAATCTGGTGGTTGTAGGCAGTGAAGAGGCCATTGTCATGGTCGAAGGTCTGGCCCAAGAGGTCCCGGAAGAGATCGTAAAAGAGGCCTTATTTTTTGCCCACGAGCACCTCAAACCATTACTCAAATTGCAAGGTGACCTACGGGAAAAGGCTGGCAAACCCAAGATGGATTTTCCAGAGCCAGCGGTAGACGAGGTCTTAAGGGCCAGGGTCCGAGAGCTCGCCGAGCCATATTTGCGTGAGGTCCTTTCCACAGCCCCAAAGGTAGAGAGGGGGCAGAAACGGCGGGCAGCGTACCAGGCCATTTTGGAGGCCCTCGGGGCCGAGGTCCAGGGGCGAGAAGGAGAGGTCAAGGAATATTTCGAAGAATTTGAGAAAGAGTTGATGCGGAAGATGCTCTTTGCCGAGGGTCGGCGGGTGGATGGTCGCAAGCCGGAAGAGGTCCGGCCTATCTGGGGGGAAGTCTCGGTCCTACCGCGCACTCATGGTTCAGCCATCTTTACCCGAGGAGAGACCCAGGTACTCACCGTGGCTACTTTGGGGAGCCCGGAGGAAGAACAGCGCATTGATATGCCGGGGGAGGAGGTCTTTAAACACTTCATCCTGCATTACAATTTTCCCCCTTATTGTGTCGGTGAAGTAAGGCCCTTACGCGGTCCAAGCCGACGGGAGATCGGTCACGGGATGTTGGCGGAAAGGGCGCTTACCCCTGTGGTCCCCAAGGAAGACGAGTTTCCCTATACCATTCGTGTCGTTTCGGATGTGTTGGAATCCAATGGTTCATCCTCTATGGCCACGGTTTGCGGGGCCACTATGTCGCTCATGGATGCCGGTGTCCCGATCAAGGATATGGTGGCTGGCATTGCTATGGGGCTGATCAAAGAAGGTGATCAGGTGGTCATCCTCACCGACATCATCGGCGATGAAGACCGCATGGGTGATATGGACTTTAAGGTTGCCGGCACGGAAAAAGGGGTCACCGCCTTGCAAATGGACATCAAGATCACAGGGATCACCCGCGAGATCATGGCCGAGGCCCTTTCTCGGGCCAGAGAAGCCAGACTTCATGTGCTTTCTAAGATGCGAGAGATAATCGACAGACCGCGTGAGATGCTCTCGGCCTATGCCCCGAAGATCGTTACCGTGCAGATCAGCCCGGAGAAGGTTCGTGATCTCATTGGCCCTGGCGGTAAGACCATTAAAGGTATTATAGCCGCTTGTGGAGACGTAAAGATCGACATCGATGATCAGACTGGTCTGGTGCGAATTTATTCTACTTCTGCCGAACTGGCGGAGAAGGCGGCCAAGATGGTCAAAGAAGTCACCCAGGAGGCAGAGGTGGGCAAACTCTATCTTGGTCGTGTTACCAGGGTGGCGGATTTCGGGGCCTTTGTAGAGATCTTCCCTGGTACCGAGGGCCTAATTCATATCTCTCAACTTGATAATCGTCGCGTGCGCAATGTCTCCGATATCCTCAAAGAAGGCGATGAAGTCCTGGTTAAGGTGATCGATATTGACAAAATGGGCCGGATCAAGCTCTCCCGTAAGGCCGCCCTTTCCGAATCGATCAAGGAGATCCAAGAGACACCCCCTGAGAAATCCTCTGGCCAGGAATAAAAGGCCTGTTAAAGACAGGCCTTTCGCCTCCTTGACCCAGGATTTAGGGAATTTATTTTTGGGTAGGACCGAGTTTAAGCCTTCCAACCGGTTTGAGAAAAATTCCTAAAAACCTTTTAAAGGGGGCGAAGTATGAGGATCGCACAGGTGGCACCTCTTCATGAGAGTGTACCGCCTAAGTGTTATGGGGGTACCGAACGCATCGTTCACTATTTGACCGAAGAATTGATCAAAAAAGGTCATGAGGTAACCCTTTTCGCCTCCGCAGATTCTCGGACTTCAGCCAAGTTGATCCCTTGTTGTCGGGAGTCCCTTCGTTTGGCCTCGAATTGTCAGGACCGCTTGGCCCATCACGTGTTGATGCTGGAAAAGGTGGCCCAGATGGCCGATCAGTTTGATCTGATCCACTTCCATATCGACTATATTCATTTTCCTTTGATGCGCCGGTTGAAGACTCCGCATCTCACCACCCTCCACGGGCGACTTGATATTCCGGATTTAGAGCCCCTCTATCGTGAATTTGCCGATATGCCCCTGGTTTCTATTTCCAACGACCAACGCAAGCCTCTGCCCTTTGCCCGTTGGGTAGGAACCGTTTATCACGGTCTGCCCAAGGATCTATACCGATTTTACGCCAGGCCGGGTAATTATTTGGCCTTTCTCGGGCGGATCTCTCCAGAAAAACGCCCGGATCGAGCCATCAAGATCGCCGAAAAGGTGGGGATGAAACTTCTCATGGCCGCCAAGATAGACGAAGCCGATCGGGAATATTACGAAAACGTAATCAAACCCATGCTCAAGAGCCCGTGGGTTGAATTTGTGGGTGAAATAAATGACAAAGAGAAGAACGAATTTCTTGGCAAGGCCTATGCCCTGCTCTTTCTCATTGATTGGCCTGAACCTTTTGGGCTGGTTATGATTGAGGCCATGGCCTGTGGTACTCCGGTCATTGCTTGGCGTTGTGGTTCTGTACCGGAGGTGATCGAAGAGGGGGTCAGCGGTTTTATCGTCGAGAGCATGGAAGAAGCGGCTAGGGCTGTGGAAAAGGTACAAGACATCAAGCGTATCCTCTGTCGTAAGGCCTTTGAACGGCGTTTTACTTCTGAGCGAATGGCCGAAGATTATCTTAGGATTTACGGAGAGTTGTTGGTCAAAGAGAGGCCGTTACTCAAAGTGGCATGAGAGGGGGCACCGTGGCTGGCCCGCAGAAATTTTATATCTTGGCTACTTCACCGGGTCTGGCCAAAGAGGCCCTTATCCTTAAACACGGGGAGAGTTTTGCCCTTTTTGATCCTTATGGCGATATCAGGCAGGACGGCCTTGGTGAACAAGGCCTTTATTATGAAGGGACACGCTTTCTTTCTCGCCTAGAGCTCCTCTTCTGCCATACTAGGCCCTTTCTCCTAAGCTCTACCCCTACCCGTGACAACCTGATGGTCACCGCCGACCTAACCAATCCGGATCTTTTGCTTGAAGGCCAAGAGTTTTTGCCCCGGGGGAGTTTACATCTTTTACGACAGAAATTTCTTTACCAGGGGGTTTGTTACGAGGCCATCCGGATAGAAAACTTCTCTCCCTATCCTATTAGACTCCCTTTGAACATCCGCTTTGCCGCTGATTTTGTGGATATTTTTGAAGTCCGAGGGATGAAACGGAAACGACGTGGGAACTTCCTCCCACCGGTGATCGAAAAGGACATGGTCACCTTGCGATACCTAGGGCTTGACGGAAAACTTCGTCAGACCAAGATCCACTTTCTCCCTTCTCCGGTGCGTCTTGACCGACAGAATGCCTTATTTCACATTAATTTACGCCCCAAAGAACGTACGGTCCTTTATCTCACCGTGACCTGTCTTTCCGGTGAAGAAAAAGATATTCCCTTCAAGACGGCCTATCTCCTGACGCATAAGGAGCGAAAAGAACTGCGTCGAAAGACTTGTCAGATCACCACCTCCAATGAGCAATTTAACGCCTGGTTGGAAAGATCCCTGAGTGACATCTTTATTATGCTCACCAGGACCCCTTACGGGCTTTACCCCTATGCTGGTATCCCGTGGTTTAACACCGCCTTTGGTCGCGATGGCTTGATCACGGCCTTGGAATGCCTTTGGATCAATCCTGAAATCGCCCGCGGGGTCCTGAATTTTCTGGCCGCCACTCAAGCCACCGAGGTCGATCCGGCAAGCGATGCCCAACCTGGGAAGATCCTACACGAGATACGCCAGGGGGAGATGGCTGCCACCGGCGAAATCCCTTTTGCTCGATATTATGGCACCGTAGATGCCACTCCTCTTTTTATTATCCTGGCCGGGGCCTATTTCGAACGCACCAGGGATCTAGCCTTTATCAGGGAACTTTGGCCCCATCTGGAACTGGCCTGGAGATGGATGGAAGAATACGGAGACCTAGATGGAGATGGTTTTATCGAATATCAGGCCTCGGAAGAGGGTCTGATCAACAAGGGCTGGAAGGATTCCCATGATAGTATCTTCCATGCCGATGGTACCCTGGCCCAGGGGCCTATTGCCCTGGTGGAGGTCCAGGCCTATGCCTACCAGGCCTATCTTCAACTGGCCGGTCTGGCCTTGGCCTTAAAAAAGCGAGATCTGAGTGAGGTCTTGCTCTTTAAGGCCGATGAACTCCGCAAACGGTTTACCAAGGTCTTTTGGTCAGAAAGGCTCAGGACCTTTGTCCTTGCCCTGGACGGAGAAAAGAGGCCCTGTGAGGTACGTAGTTCCAATGCCGGTCATGCCCTCTTCGCCGAGATCGCCTCTCGGGAAGAGGCAGCCAAGGTGGTCGAGACCCTCCTTGACCCTCATTCTTTTTCTGGCTGGGGGATCAGGACCATCTCCACCGAAGAGAGTTTATATAACCCTGTTTCTTATCATAACGGTTCGGTTTGGCCGCACGACAACGCCCTTATCGCCAAAGGATTTTCAAGATATGGATTCAAGATCCACCTTTGTCGGATATTGCGGGGGCTTTTTGAGGCCAGCACCTATTTTCCCTATCATCGGATGCCGGAACTCTTTTGCGGTTTTAGTCGTCGACCAGATGAAGGCCCGACTCCGTATCCGGTGGCCTGTAATCCCCAATCCTGGGCGGCGGCCACGGTCTTTTTCCTGCTTGAGGCCGCCTTAGGCCTCAAGTTTACCCCTAAGGGGATCAGTTTTTACCGCCCCCTTCTCCCCCGGTTCTTAAAATTGGTAAAGATCCGTAACCTCCGGGTGGGAGATCAGGCCTTGGATCTGGACCTTGTTAATCACGACACGGATGTGACCATCCACATCTTGCGTAAGCCAAGGGATCTAGAGATCATGATCCTTAAGTAGGATGGCGGAGGAGGGTCAGGGCCAGCTCTGCTGCTCGCCAAGCGGCCCCCGGGGTACCTAAGCTCTTTTTGATCTCTCCCAAGCGATGGCGAAGCTCTTGGGCCCTTTTCGGGTCTACCAAATATGTTTCTAAGGCCTTGGCCAGGCTTTCCGGTGTAGCCTGGTCTTGGAGGAGTTCAGGCACGAGTGCCTCTCCCGCAAGGAGGTTAACCAAGCTCACATAAGGGACTTTGACCAAAAATCTCGCCAGGCAAAAGCTCAATTTCGGTAGGCGATAGGCCACCACCATGGGGACTCCTACAATGGCAGCCTCTAGGGTTACCGTTCCAGAGGCCAACAGTACGGCCTCGGCGTGTTGCATGACCTCATATTGATAACCCTTGATGACTTTAAGATCTGGGGTGGAGACCGGAAGAGGAAAATCTTCAGGAAGCCCTTCGGCCCTGACCACCACCCCTTGTAGATCACGGAAGCGCCTTTTAAGGAGGGAAAAAGCCTCAAGAAAAAGAGGGAGGTGTCTTTGTACCTCTCCAGGCCTGCTCCCTGGAAAGAGACCGATCAAAGGCTTGGTGGCCTCTAATCCAGAGAGGTTAAAAAAAGTCTCTCGCGAGAGACAGGGCCTGACCACATCAAGCAACGGGTGACCGACGAACTCGACTTCAAAGCCGTGGCGACGATAGAAGTCCACTTCAAAGGGAAGGATAACGGCCATCTTGTCCACCACGCGTTTGACGAGCTTAACTCTCCCTTCACGCCAGGCCCAAATCTGAGGGCTGATGTAATAAAAGACCGGGACCCCGTAACGTTTGGCAAAACGGGCCAGGAAGAGATTGAATTCCGGAAAATCGATCAAGATCAGGAGGTGGGGGCGTTGATATTTGAGGATATTGAGCAGCCGTTTGAAGGCGGAAAAGATGGTCTTGATCTGGTCCCGAGTTGGGAAACCTACCACCGAAAGGGATTCTGCCGGGAACAAACACTCAAGGCCTGCAGCCCGTAGACGAGGGCCGCCGACCCCTGCCACATGTATCCCAGGGTGTAACTCTCTGAGGGCACGCAGAAACGAGGCCCCGTGAATGTCTCCCGAGGCCTCCCCAGCGACCATTAAAAGACGCTGTGTCGTGTCAATTCCTGGAGACAATTACCTTCTCTCGCCAAAAAATAGGCCTTTTGACGCTCGATTTCCCTCTTGATCCTGAAGGCCAATTCCAAGGCCGAAAACCCTTCCTGGCCACTGACCGGAGGTTGGCCGCCATTCTTGATTACCTGGACAAAGGTGGCCAATTCTTCAAGCAAAGGGTCGGCCTTTTGGAATCTCTCTACCCAAGGTTCAAATTCTTCGGCTAGGAAATGCCCTTCACCTTTGAATTCTACCTTCAGGAAGGTGCCTTCCAGGGTATCGGCAGCCAGATAGGAGCCCTTTTGAAAGACCCGAAAACGTCGGATGGGTTTTATAGCGATCCTGCTGGCCGTAAGGTTGGCCACCACGCCGTTTTTAAAGGTGAGACGCACACTGGCCATGTCAGTCTTGTTGGTAATCACCGGGGCCCCAGCGGCCTGGAGCTCTACCACCGGTGATTTGATCAAAAGAAGGAGGAGATCGATGTCATGGATCATCAAGTCCAGGATAACGTCTACATCCAGACACCGAGGGGAGAATTGTGAAAGTCGCTGGGCTTCTACCAAGAGCGGTTTTTCCACCTCAGCCAACAGGCGTTTGATGGCCGGATTGAAGCGTTCGATATGCCCAACTTGAAGGATAAGCCCTAAGTCTTTGGCCATCTTGACCAAGGCCTTGGCCTCTTTAGGGCTTGCGGCCAAGGGTTTTTCCACAAACACATGACAACCGGCTTGAAGGGCCTCACTGGCCACTTCATAATGATGAACAGTAGGGACTACCACCGAGACGGCCTCGACCTCGGGTAATATCTCACGAAAATCAGTTAAGGCCTTGGTCTGACATTCTTGGGCCACCCTTTGGGCCCGTTCAGCATCGATATCTACTACCCCTACCAGTTCGGCCTCGGGGAGGGAGGCCAGCTTGAGGGCATGATACCGTCCCAAATGTCCGACGCCGATGACGGCGATCTTAACCGGTTTCTGAGACATGGATTTATTCAACAACAATCCTTCTCCTTCTTCAATGGTCATCAATACCGATTACCACTAATCCGGCCTCATCGGCCAAAGAAAGGGCCTCCTCTCGATCAAAGAAAAGGGATTTCTTCGCCTCTAAGGCCAGTACTTTGGCCTGAGCCGCGATCATGTTCTCGATGGTTTTAAGGCCCACCGAAGGCAGGTCCAGACGTTGGTCTTGATGGGGTTTACAGACCTTGACCACGACCGTGTCTTTGGCTAGTTCTCCGGCTCGACGAATGGTGGCGTCTGTCCCCTCCATGGCCTCTACGGCTACTACCGTCCTTTCTTTCACCACCACGCACTGACCTATGTCAAGTTCGCCGATGGCCTTGGCCATGGCCCATCCAAAAATGATGTCTTCGTATTGTTCTTTGGTCGGGCCTTTTTTGGTCAGTACCCCGGTGGGAGTGAGCAAATGGGTAAGATACTCTGTAGGGGAGACTATTTTGAGTCCTTCGTTTTCCATTTCTTTGGCCACCGCCCGCAAGAGGTGATCATCGTGTCGGTTCCTGAGGTTTCTCCAAAGCTTTAAGGCCCTGAGGTCTGGCCTTATCTGCCATAAGGCCTTGGGTTTGACTATCTTTCCGGCAAAGATGACCTCTTGGGCCCTTTCTTTTTTGAGGAGCTTGATCAATTTTCCCAGTTGGCCGAGACAGATTTGGTGATAGGCATCTACCCCTTCTTTAAGGCCTAAATCTGTCTGCCCGGAAAATCCAATGACCACTACACGGTATCCTAATTCTTTGGCCCTTTGGGCTAAGAGTAAAGGGAATTGGCCCCCTCCAGCCACGATGGCCACCGTCTTTTTCATTAGAATCCTTCACCCTTTGGGACCCGTTTTTTCATGACTCCTTGTTTTGAAGGATTTCGGATAAAAGCAACAAAGTTCTGAACTTCAGGGGAAGGCCCTAGTCGAGATTCTATTTCAGCGGCGATCTCCGCCAAAGTTCCCGGGCTTGAGAGAAAGATCTTTAAGGCCTGTCGTAAGGCCTTGATGGTCTCGGTTTTGAAACCCGCTCGTCGTAGACCAATGAGATTAAGATCATAAATACCCGCTGGGATACCAAAGACCTTTACGTAAGGAGGAACGTCTTTATCAATCCCTGAAAGGGCGCCGATAAAGGCGTAGTCTC
>Ga0256914_1001325_pt1 | contig 22774 bp, 17 predicted proteins | sample HulkmetaG_FD_191571 | JGI IMG/M metagenome (GOLD analysis project Ga0256914, IMG submission 191571) | Hydrothermal chimney microbial communities from Main Endeavour vent field at the Juan de Fuca Ridge, Pacific Ocean - Hulk | ecosystem: Environmental > Aquatic > Marine > Hydrothermal vents ... | reverse complement strand
TCCACCCTCCCGGCGGCTCCCTTTTCCCGGATGGCCGTCTCCATTTTTTCAACCACCTCCGCCGCGCTTAAGTGGGTGGAGTCGATGTGGATTGCATCCGGGGCCGCCTGCATGGGGGCAATGGTCCGCCGGCTGTCGTTGCGATCCCTTCTGATGATCTGCTGGTAAATCTCTTTTTTGTCCACCGGCCTGCCGCTTTTCCGCAGCTGGGAGATGCGGCGGCGGGCCCGCTCCTCAGGATCGGCGTCCAGATAGAATTTATGGGCTGCCTGCGGGAAAACCACCGTACCCGTGTCCCTGCCTTCGGCAACGATTTTTCCCCGGCGGCCCATCTGTTGCTGCAGTTGGGTGAGCCTGCTCCGGACGCAGGACAGGGCGGAAACCCGGGAGGCGAACATGGATATCTCCGGGGTCCTGATTTCGCCGGAGACATCCCGGCCATTGAGAAAAACCCGGATATCCTCCCGGGGGGAGAGCGGCGGCAGCAGTTCCATGTCAATGGAGTCGATGATTGCGGAAACCGCCTGTTCATCATCCGGATCAACGCCGTGCCAATGACAATAGAGCCCCACACAGCGGTACATGGCCCCGGTATCGAGATAGGTGTAGCCGAGACGGGATGCCAGGCGGCGGCTGATGGTGGATTTACCCACTCCGGAGGGGCCGTCGATGGTGACGATTGTCCGGTTTTCACACATAATGCAGTTCTTTAAGACAGGAGGATAATGCCTTGAGGAAGCGATCGTTTTCCTCGTCTGTTCCAACCGTCACCCTGATGAAGGTGGCAAAGCCGTACGCCTGCATGGAGCGGATAATCACCCCCCGGTGGAGCATGGCCTCGTAAAGGGCGGCGGCATCGCCACGGACATCGATGAGGAAAAAATTGGTGCAGGAGGGATAGGCCCTGCATCCCAGTTTTTCCACCTCGCGGCGTAACCGGTCAAGGCCTGCACGGGTGGCGTCGAGGGTATGCCGATAGTGCTCCTCGTCTTCCAGGGCGGCCAGGGCGCCCACCTGTCCGGGCACACTGATGTTGAAAGGCTGTCGTACCCGGTGCAACAGCGAGCAGATCTTCCGGTGAGCAATGGCGTATCCCACCCGCAGGCCGCCCAGTCCATAGGCCTTGGAAAAGGTGCGCAACCCCACCACCGCCGGAATTGCCTGGTGCTGACGAATGAGAGACAGCAGGTCGATGCGTTTCTCTGCGGGCATAAAGTCGACATAGGCCTCGTCGAGAACCACAATGAGATCCTCGGGCAGGGTCTGCAGAAAGGCGGCAAAGGATGCGGGCGGAATGGCCGTGGCGCAGGGATTGTTGGGATTGTCCAGGAAGATGAGTCTGGTTTTCCGGGTGACCGCAGCCGTAACGGCCCCCAGGTCATGAGTCATTTCCCTGAGCGGTATGACAATGTTTTTGCCCCCCCTGATCTGCACAAACTTCTGGTACATGAGAAAGGAGGGGAAACTCGATATCACCTCGTCATCTGTTTGAACAAACGCCTTGACCAGGAATTCGATGAGCTCGTTGGAGCCGTTTCCCACAACGATTTCCTCGGGATGGCACTCCAGCCGATCGGCCAGGGCCCGGGTGAGATAGTAACAGGAGCCGTCCGGATAACGGTGCAGTCCCCCAAGGGCCCCTTTAACGGCCTCGACGGCACGGGGCGAAGGTCCCCAGGGATTTTCGTTGGAGGCAAGCTTGATGGGATTTCTGATGCCGTATTCCCTTTCCAGCTCATCCAGGGGTTTGCCGGGCGGGTAGGGTTTGATGTCGGCAATGTGAGAAACGGTGTGCAGTTTCATAGTTGATGTGTTTGATCATGAGTTGTCCGGTCACAACCGCTGCGGATGTGCCGGGTCCCTTCTTGCGGCAAAAGCCTCTCAGGTCCCGGGGGGAGATCGTGTGCAGCGCAGGGGCGGTGAGTAATGTGACGATCAGTCCAGGGGCGGTTTTCGGCCAACCATACCGGCCCGCTGTTCCAGGTTGTGGGCCGCCCGGAGAAGGATTTCCTCGTTGAAGTGGGCCGCCTGCAGCTGCAACCCGATGGGCAAGCCGGCCGAGCTCATGCCTGTTGGAACGGAAATTCCCGGGATACCGGCAAGATTTGCAGATATTGTCAGGATGTCGGTGAGGTAGAGGGCCAGCGGATCTTCCGTTGTCTCACCCAGGGGCCATGCAGGTCTCGGCACCACCGGCGAGGCGATGAGATCGCAGCGCTCAAAGGCCTGTTTGAAGTCCTCGATGATGAGGCTGCGCACCTTGGAGGCCTTGCGGTAATAGGCATCGTAGTAACCGGAGGAGAGGGCATAGGTGCCGATGAGAATCCGTCTTTTCACCTCGTCGCCGAATCCCTGCGAGCGACTCCGCTTATACATCTCCAGCAACGAGTCGGCCTGTGGGTCGCGATAGCCGTAGCGGACGCCGTCGAAACGGGCAAGGTTGGAACTGGCCTCAGCCGGAGCGATGATATAGTAGGCCGCCACGCAGTACTCGGTGCGCGGCAGGGAAATATCGACGATTTCGCAGCCGGCGTCACGCAGCATGCTGATGCCGTTTTTGACGCTTTGCTCCACCTCGTCGTCCAGAGCGGCGGTGAAGTACTCGGCGGGAATACCGATCCTGACTCCGGCAAGACCGTCTACAAGGGCAGCGGTGTAGTCCGGCACCGGTTTTTCCATCGAGGTGGAGTCCCGGGGATCATGACCGCTGATCACATTCATCAGCAGAGCGCAGTCGCGGACGTCCTTGGTGAGGGGGCCGAGCTGGTCCAGGGAAGAGGCAAAGGCGATCAGACCGTAGCGGGAAACCCTGCCGTAGGTGGGTTTCAGGCCCACCACCCCGCAAAGCGATGCCGGCTGGCGGATGGAACCGCCGGTATCCGAACCGATGGAGGCCAGACAGATATCCGCCGCCGTTGCAGCAGCGGAGCCGCCGCTGGAGCCGCCGCAGACATGGCCAGCCTTCCAGGGATTTTCCGGAACTCCGAAGGCGCAGTTTTCGGAAGTGGATCCCATGGCAAACTCATCCATGGCCACCTTGCCGAGGATCACGGCGCCGGCATCCCGCAGTCTGGAGACGACCGTGGCATCATATGGGGGGATAAAATTTTTCAGGATCTTCGAGCCGCAGGTGGTTCGCAATCCCTTGGTGCAGAGCACGTCCTTGAGCGAGAGTGGAATTCCGCACAAAGGCCCGCCGTCGCCGCTGCTCAGCAGCTGATCGGCCCGGCGCGCCTGGGCAAGGGCGCCTGCCTCGTCAACGGTGATATAGGCCTTGATGCGGTCATTGATCCGGCTGATGCGCTCAAGGAGAGCACCCGTCAATTCCGTTGCGCTCAACTCTCCGGAGTCAAGCAGGGTGCGGGCCTGATGAATCGTCAGTTCAGAAGGCGTCATGGTGGTTGATTTCGTAAAGGGTAATCAAAAAATCAGACCGGCGGTCCCGGCCCATCTCAGCCGATGACCCTGGGAACGGTAAAGGCGGCGCCGTTGTCTGCCGGGGCATTGGCCAGGGCCTGCTCCCGGGGCAGAGACGGCCGCACCTCGTCCCGGCGAAAGGCGTTGACCTTGTCATGGGGGTGACTGGTGGGATGAATTCCGGCGGTATCCAGTTCGTTGAGCTTGTCCACATAGGCGAGGATATCGTCAAGCTGCCGGGTCATGCGTGCAACCTCGTCCGCTTGCAGTTGCAGCCTGGCCAGCCTGGCCACCTTTTCCACTTCCTCTCCGCTTATCTTCATGGTGTCTGTTGCCTCCATTGCTGGTAACGCCGCCCCTTGCTTTCGAGGCGGCGTGGGTTGGCCGCGCCCTGGGTTCAGTTGCCGAAAAGGCCCTTGAGCACGCCTTCTATTGCCTTGTCAACCGAGTCTTCAATTCCGTCGGTCGGCAACTCTTTTTGGGGCGGCGGTGCCTGTTTGTCCGTTGCCTGCGGGGTCGGGGGTTGAGGGTTTTTTCCGTCGCTCCCCAGTCCGGGCAGGTACTTGTTCAGCTCTTTCCCCAGCCGTTTCTTTACCTCGGCCCCGGCCTTTTCACGCAGCTTGGTGACGGCCTGTTCCTGGAGACCGGCCAGGTCCAGGGTGGGGATGGGCTTGGTGACGGTACCGGTGAGTTTCAGCCGAATCTCGGCCCGTCCCTCGGCATCGGTCAGGTATTTGGCCACCGAGGCCTCTTTTTTGAGCCGGGCGGTGAGCCTGGGCGAGAAACGCAGGGTGATGGGCAGCTCCAGGCTGCCGTCCAGACCGATGGTCCCCCGGGTGGAGAAGTCCACATCATTTCCCCGCATGGATGAGTTGAGTTCCAGCAAGCCGTTTGCCAGGCGGATATTACCACCCAGGGTTTTGAAGTCGAGATTTTTCAGTTCATCCAGCCGCAAAAGCGAGGCGATGGCAGCGCTGACGGGGGTGGTGCCGAGACGGCCGTTTTCAAGACCATAGGTGCCTTCCAGGTTGAGGGCGTTGCGCATCACCTCCCATTTTTTCCCTTGGCCCGCGAAGTTCAATACCGTCCTGGCCCGGCCGGTGATGATGCCGGCGGCAGGAATCTCAAGACCGGTGAGGAGTTTGCGGAGCAGCAGGGAGTCGGCGGAGATGTTTCCCTTGTAGACCGGCTCCGGCGGTCGGAGATCGACGCGGGCATTGCCGCCCAGGCGACCCTCCGCTGTCCGGGCCGTAAAGCTTGTCAGCTGCAGGATGCCGTTTTTCAGTTCCAGCGGCAGGTGCACTTTTTCCACCGGCAGCTCTTTATAGACGAGCCGGTCTAATTCAATGGTGCCACGGGCCGTTACGCTGTCGGTGAGCTTTTTGCCTTCACCGGGGCGGCCCCGGCCCTTGAACGTCATCTTGCAGTCCAGGGCGCCCAGGGAAAGGTCGGCCACCTGTTTGCCGATACCGGTGACGATTTCCTGAATGACCACCCCGGCAAGGTCGGCCCGACCTGAAAAGGGCAGGTCGCTGCCGCCGATATCCACCCGGAGATCTCCCCTGATGCGACCGCCTGCGGTAGCAGCCGAGTAATTCCTGATTTCCAGCCGGTTGTCTTTCAGGTGCAACGGCAAATTCAGTTCATTGATCTGCAGTTCCCGGTAGACAACCCGGTCCATGGCAAGGGTGCCGTCCGCCGCCAGGGTATCGGTTAGCTTTCCATCACCGGTCCGCCCTTTGGCCGGTCGGGCCGCGCCGCTGTAAGAGAGGGTCCCCTGCAATCGTCCCAGGGTGACATCGGCCACCGGTTTTTCCAGAGCCGTGAGCAGGTCCTGCACATCAAGGCCTGCAATATAGGTTGTGCCGGAAAACGGCATATTCCCGGCCAGAAGATTGAGTTGCAGATCAGTGGTGAGGGTGCCGCCCGCCACGGTCAAGCTCATCTTCTTGAGTGTGGCCCTACCGCCGGAAAGGGAAAAGGGGGCGCTGATGGCGGTGATTGCCAGGTTACGATGGAGGATTGAATCCATCCGTGCCGTTCCCCGGGCCGACAGGGCGGTCAGGGGATTTTTTCGTTTCCCGCCGGCCAGCGGTCCGGCAACGTTGACGTGGATGTCGCATCTGCCGGGTTGGGTATCGGCCAGGGAGATTCCCATTGCCTGCAGCAGGTTGTTGAGATCGACTCCCTTGATGTCCACTGTGCTTCTGAGCATCATTTGGGGTCGGCCCAAATCCACGGCCCCATTGCCGCCGATGGTTCCTCCGGCGACCGTGGAACCGAGATTGTCGATCTGCAGGGTTCCCTCCCGCAGTCGATAATCCAGATGAAAGTCATCAAGGGCAAGATCCCGGTACAGGACCCGTTTCACCCGGATATTGCCGGCGGCTGTCAGTCCCGCCGGCAGCGTGCCGCCCTTTCCGGCCGCCTTTTTCCCGGTGGTTTTTTTCCCGGCCGCCCCTTGGGTGGCGGTGGCAACCCGGCCGGAAGCGGCTTTGTCGCCGGGGTCGTCCTTAGCCTGCGCCGCCTTTGACGCCCCTGCCGCCAGGGCAAGGATCTTGTCGATGTTGAGTTGATCGCCGCTGAGATCGAGTTTGATATCCGGCGATGCGCCCAACCCCGTGACTTCGCCCTTGAGCGCGGCCTCTTCATCGTCCAGCCGCAGGGCCAGATCATAGTGGAGGGTGTCGGTGGAAAAATCGATCTCTCCCTCCATATGGGGCTTGAGACCGTTGTAAAGGCCGTCGGCGTCAAAGTCCATCGTGCCCTCATATTTCAGAGCGGCGAGATCCCGCAGGTCCAGCTTCAGCAGCAGGTTTGCCCGGCCGTCCAGATCCGGGATTTCTCCCAGTTCGTCGTGAATGGTAATATGGGCATTTTCCAGCCGGATGGCGTCCAGGGTGAGAGCAACGGGCAGAGCCGTGGCCCCGGCAGCGGAGTCGGCGCCGGGCGCCGGTTTTTTTTCAGCACCCTTTTTCTTCTGCAGCAGAGCCAGGGAGGAATAGTTAAACTCGCCGTTACGGTCGCGGACGAGTCTCACCTCCGGATCCTTGAGCAGTATTTCGCTCACCGAGAGTTTTCTCCGGAGCAGGTTGGAGAGGTCGTAGCGCAGGATGAAACGATCAACCCTGACAAAATCGGTGGTGCCGTCCGCTTCTTTGAGGAGAAAGGAGTGTACCGTGATCCCCCGGAAGATGCTGACGTCGATGTCGCCGATCTCAACCGTGCGGCCCAGCTGTTTTTCAGCCTGAGGGATGAGCAGTGCCTTGATCTTTTCATCCGTCAGATAGGAACGGATAAAAAGGGTCAGCCCGACCACCGCGACCAGCAGGACAAGAGTCGACAGTCCCGCTATTTTGAGTAATGTTTTCATGGGATCGTCTCTCTATCCCCCGAGTTCGGCGATGAAGGCATCCGATGATTTGATCGACTCGTTCATGCGCTGGATGAGGCTGTCGATCTCACCCTCGAGCACGGAGAATTCACCCCGCAGGGCGCCGATGGCCCGGGCATTGAGGTTGTGCTTCAGAAAGAGGACATTGTCCCGGAAGGTGCGCAGCACGGGTTCCATGCTTTTTTCCGCCTTGTGCATGGCGGCCAGCATGCGGCGGTAGCGATCTCTGGTTTCCTCAAGCTGTCGGCGGCTGCTCTCCCGCATCTTGACGTTCTGATACATGGCCAGCTCCTTCTCCCATTCCGAAAACAGGGCATCGGATACGGATTCCACCTTGCGGATCCGCGTTGATACCTGTTTGGCCGCTTTTTCGCTGGCCTCATACTCTCCATTGAGTTTTTCATAGGCCTTTTTCAGGTTGCTGTCGCCGATGTTGATGACCGAGGAAAATTGTTCCAGAGCCGATTTGAACTGCTCCTGGGCCTCACTCTGGGCGTTGCGTGCCTTTTTTACCCGGGAAGTGAGGATATCGCGTTTATGAAAGCCGGCCTTTTCCATGGCATTGTAGTAGGTGTTGGCGCAGCCGCCGGCAAGCAGCTGCAGCGCGACCAGCAGGGAGAGAAAGAGGCGGCTTGGAGCCGCGGGACGATGGTGAAAATATAGGATGTTCATGGGCAGATCCGTTTTGTGAAATTTATTTGCAGTGGCGGTCACATCGCCGCAGGTAAGCACTCAGGCGGCGGCGGGGAGATACCCGCTGATCTCCGGTTTTGCCGGCCTGTTGTCAACCGCTCATAGTAGTCAACCCAAGTGGGCAAAGCAAGGAGAAATAGCGGCGGAAAAGTTACGTAAATCACACCGCTTTTCTCCATGCGCCGAAAATTCGCCCCGGCCGCCGGACCGCACTTTTCCCGCTCTTTGCGGTTTTTTATTGACAGGATCCCTTGTGTTGGTATTAAATACTAAATTTTATTGTTTTGAAACGATCGAATTTTTTGAAAGGAGACCCTTGCATGTATGCCATATTGCGGACCGGCGGAAAACAGTACCAGGTGGAGGCCGGCGACTCTGTACGAGTGGAAAAACTGCCCGGCGAGGTGGGCGACACCATCGAGCTTGACGATATCCTCATGGTTGCCGACGGCGAGAGTGTCACCATTGGTCGCCCCCAGGTCGAGGGTGCCAGGGTGAAGGCCAGAATCGCCGAGCAGGGCAGGGCGAAAAAGGTGATCGTCTTCAAGAAAAAACGGCGTCAGGGATACCGCGTCAAGCGTGGCCACCGGCAGCCGTTTACCACCCTGGTTATCGAGGAGATCGCGGTTTAGACGGAAGGCGGGAGCCGCGTATTTTTCCCCACCCGGTATGCTTGCCGGGACATGTGAGAAGAGACACGAGAGAGGTACACCATGGCACATAAAAAGGCAGGCGGCAGTTCCAGGAACGGCCGCGACAGCGCTGGACAGCGTCGGGGCGTCAAGATGTTCGGCGGCCAGAAGGTCAAGGCCGGCAACATAATCGTCCGGCAGTTGGGGACCAGGATCCATCCGGGCGCCAATGTCGGCTGCGGCAGGGATTACACCCTGTTTTCCAAGATCGACGGCGTCATCAAGTTTGAAAAGTTCGGCCGCGGCCGCAAACGGGTGAGCGTGTATCCGTCCTAGTTTTCGCAGGGACAACATCCCGGGCATGCCGCCTTTTCAGCATCGCTTTTGACCGCGGAACTCCTGCGGAGACGAGAAGCGATACTCGGACTCGACCTCAACATGTTGAAGGTCGAGTTTTTTTTTCGTATTTTTTCTGTACATAATGGGAGTGGATATCCGTCATGGCCTTTGTCGATGAAGCCACGTTTTATGTCAAGGCCGGTGACGGCGGCAACGGCTGCGTCAGTTTCCGGCGGGAAAGGTTTGTGCCCAAGGGAGGCCCGGACGGCGGACACGGCGGCAAAGGAGGCGATGTCTACCTTGTGGTCGACAGCAGCAAAAATTCGCTGCTGGATTTTCGCTACCGTTCCCATTTCAAGGCCCAGCGGGGTCAACACGGTTCCGGCCGCGACCGCCACGGCCGCAAGGGCAAAGATACCGTTATTCCGGTGCCCCCGGGCTCGGTGATCAGCGATGTCGAAAGCGGCGAGCTGCTCGGCGATCTCACCGTTGCCGGGCAACGGTTGCTGGTGGCCCGGGGCGGCGCCGGCGGTTTCGGCAACACCCGTTTTGCCACCAGCACCAACCGGGCCCCCCGCAAGGCAACGCCGGGCAAACCCGGACAGGAGCGCCGGCTGCGTATCGAGTTGAAACTGCTGGCGGATATCGGCCTCATCGGCCTGCCCAACGGAGGCAAATCGACCCTGCTTTCCCGCCTGTCAGCCGCTAATCCCAAGGTGGCGCCCTATCCCTTCACCACCCTGGTTCCCCAGCTCGGGGTCCTCAATCTTCCCCATACGGATCCCTGTATCATTGCCGATATCCCCGGCCTCATAGAAGGGGCCCACGAGGGTGTCGGGCTTGGCCACAAGTTTCTGCGCCATATTGAACGGACCGCGATTCTCGTACAGGTGATCGATTGTTCCAGCGGCCGGGAGCAGGTCATCGACGACTATGGGGTCATCGACAGGGAGCTGGCATGCTATGACGATAACCTGGTTTCCCGGCAACGCCTGATACTGCTCAACAAGATCGATATCGCCTCCCGGGAATCCGTAGCCCGTCTGGTGGAACATTTTCAGCATCTGGGCAAGCGGGTGCTTGCCGTTTCCGCCAAAACAGGGTTGAATATCGATCACCTCAAGGAGGTGTTGGCGGAAATGATCGAGGACGCAGGCGCGGAAACGGAATAATGACTTTTCAGATAAACAGGGAGGAGGGACTCTTTCAGCGGCAGACCCTTTTCGACCAGGCCCGCCGCGTGGTTGTCAAGGTGGGCAGTGCCGTGCTCACCGGAGAAAACGGCCTGGATCCTGAGGTAATCGGCAACCTGGCGCGGCAGCTCTCCTTTCTCTGCAAAAGCGGCCGCGAGGTCATTTTGGTGAGTTCCGGAGCCGTTTCCGCCGGCCGCCGGAAACTGGGACTGCGGGACGGCGGCAACGGCGATCTCAAGGTCAAGCAGGCCCTGGCCGCCGTGGGCCAGGGATTGTTGATGCAGGCCTATGAACAGCGATTCCAGGAATATGGCCAGGGGGTTGCCCAGATTCTTCTCACCCACGACGATCTGTCCCGCCGTCACCGCTATCTCAATATCCGCAACACCATCCTGACGCTCTTCCAGTTCGGCGTACTGCCCATTGTCAACGAAAACGACACGGTTTCGGTGGAAGAGTTGCGCCTGGGCGACAATGACACCCTGGCCGCCATGATCACCAACATGATCGAGGCGGATATGCTGATTCTGCTCAGTGACGTCGAAGGCCTCTATGCCCGGGATCCCGCCGCTGGTCCGGAAAACGGCGGCGGCGACCTGGTGTACACCGTTGCCGAAATCACCGAGGAGATCAGGGAGATGGCCGGCTACAGCAAAAGCGCCATGGGAACGGGCGGTATGCGCAGCAAAATCGAGGCGGCCCGCATGGTCGCCGCCTGCGGCGGCAGTTCCTTCATCGGCTCCGGGCGCACGCCCGATATCCTCAAACGTCTCTTTTCAGGGGAGATGACCGGTACCTTTTTTCTGCCGCGGCCCGACAGGATGAAAACCCGCAAACACTGGATCGCCCATGTGTTGCGGCCCGAGGGATATCTGGTGCTTGATGCCGGCGCCTGCACCGCCCTGCGCGAGCGCGGCAAGAGCCTCTTGCCCTCCGGGATCAGGGAGGTGCGCGGCGATTTCGATGTCGGCGCTCCGGTGCACTGTCTTGATGAAAACGGCACGGCGGTCGCCGCCGGGCTCTGCAATTACGCGGCGCGGGATATCGACCGTATCAAGGGAGTCAAAAGTAGTGAAATCAAAACCATTTTAGGGTATAAGGACAGCGATGTGGTGATCCACCGTGACAACCTCATGACCCTGGAGAACGACAACCGCGGCTCGGCACGCCGGTGAGGAGAAGGGAGGAGATTATGGACCAGGCTGCTCTTGAAAAAAGCGTAGTGGAAATGGCACAAAAGGCCCGCCGGGCGTCCCGGGGGCTGGCAACCCTGTCCACGGGTGTGAAAAACGATGTCCTGCTTGCCATGGCCAGGGCGCTGAAAGCGGAACGTGAACTCATCACAGCGCAAAACGAGAAAGATCTGGCGGCGGGCCGGGAGAAAGGGCTCTCCGCGGCCATGCTCGACCGGCTGGCGCTCACCGACAAGGTGATCGACTCCATGGTGCGGGGACTCAAAGAGGTGGCTGCCCTGCCCGATCCCGTCGGCGAGATCTCTGAGATGAAAAAACGGCCCAGCGGCATCCAGGTGGGGCGCATGCGGGTCCCCCTGGGCGTGGTGGGAATGATCTATGAATCACGGCCCAATGTCACCGTCGATGCCGCCGCCCTCTGCCTCAAGGCCGGCAATGCGGTGCTGCTGCGCGGCGGCTCCGAGGCCATTCATTCCAACCTGGCCCTGGCCGAGATTTTTCAGAAAACCCTTGCCGCCCACGGAGTCGACGGCGACTCCGTTCAGGTGATCCCCATGACCGACCGGGCCGCGGTGCAGGTAATGCTGGCCCAGGAGGAGTGCATCGACCTCATCATCCCCCGGGGCGGCGAAGGTCTCATCCGTTTTGTGGCCGGGACGTCACGGATCCCCGTTCTCAAGCATTACAAGGGGGTCTGCCACGCCTACATCGACGCCGACGCCGATCTGGAGATGGCGATCAACATCGTCATGAACGGCAAGACCCAGCGGCCCGGTGTCTGCAATGCCCTGGAAGGACTGCTGGTGAACAGAGAAATTGCCGCTGCCTTTCTGCCGCCGGTTGCCGAAAAACTGACGGCTGCCGGGGTCCGGTTGCGGGGCTGTGGTCGCAGCCGGGAAATCGTCCCCACCATGTCGGCGGCATCGGAAGATGACTGGGGGTGCGAGTTTCTCGATCTGATCCTTGCCGTGAAGGTGGTTGACGATATGGAAGGTGCCGTCCGCCATATCGAACGCTACGGTTCCCGGCATACCGAGACCATTGTCACCGATTCTTATGGGAACGCCCAGGAGTTTCTGCGAAGGGTGGATGCCTCGGCGGTTATGGTCAACGCCTCGACCCGTTTCAACGACGGCGGCGAGTTCGGGCTGGGAGCTGAAATCGGCATCAGCACCACCAAACTCCATGCCTATGGTCCCATGGGCCTGGAGGAGCTGACCACCCGCAAATTCATTGTCTGCGGCCGGGGGGAGGTACGGGTCTGAGACGATGAGCCCCGCCTTGGCGCAGAGCCCGAACGCTGCGGCGCCCAGCTTTCATACCGGGGAACGGATCGGACTGTTCGGCGGCACCTTCGACCCGGTGCATAATGGGCATCTGCAGATCGCCTTGGGGGTCCGGCGTCGCTATTGCCTGGAGAGAGTGATCTTTCTTCCCGCCCTGCAACCACCTCATAAAGAAAGGGAAATCACCCCCTTCCATCATCGGGTGGGCATGCTTGCCGCCGCGCTTCGCGGTCTGCCCGCCATGGAGATTTCGCAGCTTGAAGCCCGGCGCCGGGGACCGTCCTACACCTATGATACCCTGCGGGCCGTACGCCGGGAATTTGGAGATGAGTCGCATTATTTTCTGATCATCGGTGCCGACTCCTTTGCGGAGATTCATCTCTGGTACCGCTTCAGACGGCTGCTTGCCGAGGTCGATCTCATCGTCGCCGCCCGGCCGGACTATCCCCTTGACCTGTTGCAGAGGCAATTTGAGCGGTTGCGACCCGCCGTCTATGACTACCGGGAGGAGGATTGTTCCTGGTACTGCGCCGCCACCGGGCGTTCCATCCACTACTTTGGTGAAGCGGTCAACCCGGTTTCCTCGTCCGTCATCCGCGAACGGATCGGTAAGGGTGCCGCCATCGACGACCTGGTACCCATGGCGGTGCACGCCTATATCCGGCACCACCGCCTCTACCGAAAATTCTCCTCCGCCGGCTCCCCTGCAGCCCAAACCGCACCGCTGCCGTGAGATATATCGCCGATCTCCATATCCACTCCCGTTTTTCCCGCGCCACCAGCAAGGCCTGCACCATACCCGGGCTTGCGGCCTGGGCCCGGATCAAGGGAATCGATGTCGTCGGCACCGGCGACTTTACCCATCCCGGCTGGTTTTCCCATTTCAGCGGTACCTTAACCGAGGCGGAGCCGGGATTTTTCCGCCTCAAGCCGGGGGTGGAGCCCGATTTTTCCACCTTTCCCCATTTCAGCATCACTCCCATGGAGCGCGATGTCCGCTTTGTGCTCACCGCCGAAATCAGCTCCATCTACAAGCGGGGGGGCAGGGTGAGGAAGATCCACAACGTTCTCCTGGTGCCGGATTTCGACAGCGTCCGCCGTCTCAATGCCAGGCTGGCCGGTATCGGTAATATCGAATCCGACGGCCGGCCGATTCTCGGGCTGGACAGCCGGGACCTTCTGGAAATCCTGCTGGAGGAGGCTCCGGAGGGTTTCCTGGTTCCCGCCCATGTCTGGACCCCCTGGTTCTCGCTTTTCGGCTCCCGGTCGGGTTTCGACAGTATCGAGGAGTGTTTCGGCGATCTCTCCGACCATATCTTTGCCCTGGAAACCGGGCTTTCCTCCGATCCGGACATGAACCGGCTGATCTCAGCGCTGGACCGCTGCACCCTTATTTCCAATTCCGACTGCCATTCTCCCGGCAAACTGGGCCGCGAGGCCAATATCTTCAATACCGACTTCGATTTTTTCGCCATGCGCCGGGCGATCCGTTCGCCGCAGGACCAAGGCGGAAAACAGGTCTTCGAGGCCACCATCGAGTTTTTCCCGGAAGAGGGCAAGTATCACTGTGATGGCCACCGCAAGTGCGGTTTCTGCTGTGAACCCCTCAAAACCAGGGAGCTGGCCGGAACCTGTCCTCGCTGCGGTAAAGCGCTCACCGTCGGTGTGCTGCATCGGGTCATGGAGCTGGCCGACCGCTCCAGACCCGTCTATCCACCCGGATCACCCGGGGTCTTCTCCATCGTGCCCCTGCCGGAACTCATCAGCGAGCTGGTGTCGGTGGGGCCCGCCTCCAAAAAGGTGACGAAAATCTACAGCAACCTCGTCAGCGTTTTTGGATCGGAATTTACCCTGCTGCTGGAGACACCGCCTGCGGAAATCGAAAAGAGATCGCCGCTGCTGGCCGAGGCTGTGAGCCGCATCCGTTCGGGCCGGGTGATCAGAAATCCCGGTTATGACGGTGAATTCGGCACTATCAAGGTCTTTGCCGATAATGAGCGGCAGCAACTGGCGGGTCAGCTTGAGCTCTTTCAGGCCCCGTCGTCTCCACCCCGGAGAAGAAAAAACAAGCCACGCCGTATCCAGCCCCGTCTTTTTGCTCCCTCCGGCCGGGGGCGGCCTGACAAGGGGAGAGGCGACCGGGAAAAAAAGCTCAACGAAGAACAGCAGAGTATCGTTCACAGCCGGGCGCGCCACCTTATCGTCAAGGCCGGACCGGGCACAGGCAAAACCTTTACCCTGGTTGCCCGGTTACGGCGGATTCTGGGACAAGGCGCCCCCTGCACGGTGATCACCTTCACCAACCGGGCCGCCGACGAGCTCAAGGAACGTATCGGTCAATGGGAGGGACGGCGCTTGTTCATCGGCACCTTTCACGGGTTTTGCTTGCACCATCTGCGCCAGACCCTGCCGCGGCTGCAGGTTGCCGGTCCCGGCGAGCGGCGGCTGATTCTGCGTCGCCTTCATCCCCGTTCGGGTGAGCCGGAGATCAGGGCCATGGGGGATGATGTCGGCGCGGCGCTCATCGGCGACCGGAAGGAAAAACCGTCATGTTTCCAGGCATACATGGATGAGCTCGACCGTCGGCAGATGGTTGATATCGACGCGGTGGTCCCCATGCTGACCGCGCACCTGCAGAAAAACGACAGCCGCAGCAACCTGATCCGGGAACGGACCGGCTTTCTCTTCATCGACGAATTCCAGGATCTCAACCGCAGTCAGTATCACCTTGTCCGCACCCTGGCCGCCACCTCGTCCGTTTTTGCCATCGGCGATCCCGACCAGGCGATTTACGGTTTCCGCGGCAGTGATCCCGCCTATTTTTATCATTTTCTCCGTGATCTTGACCCGGCCTGCTTTTCCCTGGTGCGGAATTATCGCAGCGCGCAGCAGATCATCGAGGCGGCCAATGGCCTGATTTCATGTAACGGCAACCGTGGTGACGATGAGAACTTCGGGCGGCCCCGGGCGGTTCGGAGCAGCCGGGGAGCGCTTTTTCGCCACCGGGCATCGGGCGGTGAAGCCGAGGCCCGTTTCATTGTCCGCGAGGTGGAACGGCTGGTGGGGGGTACCTCCCACCGGGAAATCGAACGGTTGGACAACGGTGATCAAGACGATGCCGGGCGGCAGCGCAACATCACCTTCGGCGATATCGCCGTACTCTACCGCACCGGTGGCCAGGCCGGGACCGTGGCCGCGGCCATGGAGGAGCAGGGGATTCCCCACCAGGTGGTGGACCTGCGGCCCTATTACCGGCAGGGTGCTGCAAAGCACCTCTATCTCCGGCTGCTGGCGGCAGCCGATGACGCCGACCTGCCCTCCCTGCTGGAACTGCTGGCGGAGCAGGCCGGTATCGGCGGGACCACCGTCGATTACCTGGAGCGCAATCTTACCCCTTCGCAGGAGAGGGGAGGCCGTGATTTTCTTGCCGCCGCCCTTGCCCTGCTCGCGGCCAAGGAGCGTTTTTCCCCGCAACGTCGGATCATCCGACAGCTTGAAAACGAGCTGGAGGAGTTGCGCCGCAGCGTCCTTGACGCGGGTTTGCGGAAGGCCCTGGAGGCGGAGTGCCGGGATCGGGAAGAAGACGATGGGGTCCGTCGCCTCCTGGAGCTGGCCGATTCCTTCGGCACCGGACTTGGTGAGTTTGTTCGCCACCTGAGACGCTACAGTGATACGGTTGTCTATGACCGGCGGGCCGAGGCCGTTACCCTGATGACCCTGCATGCTTCCAAGGGGCTGGAATTTCCCGTGGTCTTCATCTGCGGCCTGGCAGAGGGCATCCTGCCCCATCAAGGCGCCGCAGCGACCGGGGAGAAAGATAAGGGGGGCAACGACCGCGATATCGAAGAGGAGCGGCGCCTTTTCTATGTGGGTATGACCCGCGCCATAGATACGCTCTATCTCACCTCCGCTGCCGTCGGTGTCCGTTTCGGGAGAGTCGTCAGGCTGAAAGAATCCAGGTTTCTTCAAGAAATACCTTTACCTTTGTTCCAAAATCCACGACAATCATCCCAAGAGAAAAAGCCGAGAAAAAAGAAGAAGAAGGATGTCCGGCAACTTACGCTGTTTTAGGGTTGTCGGGGCAAGACGCGGGTATTCTCCGGTTCCCTCCATGAGCGATGAAAAAAAGATTGCCGGCCTGCAGCGTGAGATCAGGCGGCTGAAAAGCGCCAACCGCACGCTGCGACGGCGGGTGTCCATGGCCGATGAGGCCAGCCAGGCCAAAAGCGATTTCCTGGCCATGATCAGCCACGAAATCCGTACGCCCATGAACGGCGTTATCGGTATCGCCGATCTGCTGCTGGACACCAAACTCACCGGCAAACAGCGCAAGTACACCGAGCTCATCTACTCATCGGCCCGCGACCTGCTGACGCTCATCAACTCCATCCTCGATTTCAGCAAACTGGAAGCGGACCGGCTCGAACTCGAGGAAGAGGAGTTCAATCTCGACGAGCTCATCATCGAGGTCATGAGCCTGCACGCCATCGAGGGGACCCGCAAGGGCCTGGATGTGCACTACTCGATTCCCCCCGAGCTCGACCTGAAATACCTGGGAGACAAGAACCGGTTGCGTCAGGTGCTTGTCAATCTCATCGGCAATTCCATCAAGTTCACGGACAGCGGCTACGTGGTGCTCAAGGCCACCAAGGAAGAGATCGACAACCGCTCTCATCTTATCTCCTTCACCATCGAGGACAGCGGCTCGGGCATTCCCCCCGAGCGGCAGGAAGACCTCTTTCTGCCCTTTGCGCAGCTGGATACCTCGTCCACCAGGCGATTCGGCGGCACCGGCCTGGGGCTTACCATCAGCAAGAAACTGGTGGAACTCATGGGCGGAGAAATCGGTGTGGAGTCAACCCCGGGCAAGGGGTCGCTCTTCTGGTTCAACGTCCGCCTCAAACCGGTGCTTTCCGAAAAAACGGCGATGGATCCATCACCGCCGTTGACCGACACCGGGGAGCGCAGGCCGCGGCAGGTCCGCGGCCCCCGGGTGCTCATTGTCGAAGATGACGCCACCAACCGGCTGGTGATCGAGGGCATGCTCGAACATACCGGCGTTCCCTTCACCTTTGCCCATAACGGCCGGGAGGCCATTGATAAATGGAAGGAAAATGTCTATGACCTCATTCTCATGGACTGCCAGATGCCGGTGATGAACGGTTACGAGGCCACGGCTGCCATCCTGGCCCTGCAAAAGGAGCTGCCGGAGAAGAAGAAACCGGTCATCATCGCCCTCACCGCCGACGTCACCTCCCAGGCACGGAAGCGCTGCCGGGAGGTCGGAATGGATGCCTATATAGAAAAACCTATTGATCTCAATGTGTTGAGCGATGTTGTGCGCCGTCTTTTACCCGACATGCAGCACGATCTCTTTCCCCGGCGCTCCCGGCGGGACCCGGTTGTTGCGCCGCGTTCCTCACCCGGAGATCCGGTGGACAGCGGTCTGATCAGCATCAAAACCCTGGAACGGCTCAAGCAGAATATCGGTGATATCCGGCCGGTGCTCCGGGTTTTTCTGGACCGGCTTCCCAAGCTGGTGGCGGTGCTCAAGGAGGAAGCCGGCGCGGAGAATGTCAAGGTACTCATGGAGGTGGCCCATAAACTCAAGGGCAGTTGCGGCCAGTTCGGGGCCGTGAAACTGGCGAGACTGTGCACCGAGGTGGGCAGGCGGGGCCAGGGAGGAGACCTGTACGCCATGGAGGAGTTGATCGGCAGAATTGAGCGGGCCGCGGTGGAGACCGATGCATATTTCAGGGATATGCTTGAAGAATAAAGATTTTTTTGGGAAAATAAAGAAAAGAACGCCTTGACGGATACGGATTTTGGCCTGAAAGCAGGTCATGCGATCAATCGAGCCCCGGCCCTTGCGTGCTACTGCCGGGATTTGAGTTTTCGCAATAGGCGGCGCGGCCGGAAAGACGAATTTTCAAGATGGTTTGAGGAACCTGTGGTACGACTCCGGTGGGGATGTGCGGTGTCCGGCTGCAGGTGGATATCCCCGGCTGGGGAAAACGATGCTCCGGTAAACGGATGAACTGGAGGGATCAACAACCTGATGTCAGAAAATGAACGTAACAGGCCGACGATTCTCGTCGTCGACGATGATGATGTCCTGCGGCTTGTTCTCCGACAGTATCTAGAAGGACAACGCTATCGGGTAATGGAGGCGGAGGACGGCGCCGTTGCCCTCAAGAAGTTGCGCAGCCGGCGCATTGATCTTGTTTTGCTGGATATCTCCATGCCCGGTGTCGACGGCTGCAAGGTCTGCGACCATATCAACCGGTTTTTACCCAATCCGCCGCCGGTGCTGATGATCACCACCCTCGACGATGAGGACACAGTTGATCAGGCCTACGAATCCGGTGCCGAAGATTATATCCGCAAACCCATCAAATGGGCGGTTCTCAAAAACCGCATTCACCATATCCTGGCGGCCCGCCGCGCCAAGCAGGAACTGGAGGAGATCTCCCTTAACTACTCCCTGCTCTTTAATTCTGCGGCGGACGGCATCTGCGGGGTGGATGCCTCGGAACGTATCAGTTTCGTCAATCCCGCGGCCCTGGAGATGCTGGGTTATACCCGGGAAGAGATGATCGGGAAACCCACCACCGCGTTTTTCTCCATGTCCATTCCCGGTGAAGAGGGGGCGGACAAGGAGATCTTTCCCTTCCGGGACGCTATTGAGAAGGAGAAGAATTTCCACTACGATGCCCTGCGCCTGGTGCGGAAGGACGGCACCAGTTTTACCGTTGACTGCAGGGTGGCGCCCATGCGCAAGGGAGAAAAGGTGATCGGCTGCGTCATGATCTTCCTGGATGTCACCGATCGCCAGGAAGCGGCCGAGGTCATCCGCCACATGGCCAACCACGATTCCCTCACCAACCTGCCCAACCGCAACTTCTTTCTCAAGCGTCTGCCCCAGGCCATTTCCCTGGCCCGGCGCGAACACCGGCTCCTCGCTTTGCTCTTTATCGATCTGGACCGATTCAAGCCGGTCAATGACCGCTTCGGTCATTCGGTGGGGGATAAGGTGCTGCAGGTGGTGGCCGGACGGCTGGAAAAGATGCTGCGTTCCTCGGACAGTGTCTGCCGCCTCGGCGGCGATGAGTTCGTCATCCTGCTGGAGAGCACCAAGAGTATCCAGGGCGCCGAAGAGGTGGCGCGAAAGGCCATCGAGGCCCTGAACCAGCCCATTGAGGTGGACGGCAACAACTGCAGCGTCGGGGCCAGTATCGGTATCAGCGTCTATCCGCACGACTGCAACGATTCGGAAACCATGCTCAAGCATGCGGATATCGCCATGTACCGGGCCAAGAAGAACGGCCGCGACCGCTACGAGATCTACAACAGCGGCATGGAGAAAAAACCGAACCGTCGGGCTACATGAGAATGGACCTGATGATATCCGATTTACCGATGACCCCCACCAGGTGTTCGCCGTCGATGACCGGCAGGGTGTGAACCCTCTTGTCCGCCATGATGGTGGCAACCTCGTCCAACGGGGTCTCCGGATCGACGCTGATCACCTTCTCGGTGAAAATATCCTCCACCTTGACCCCTGCCATCTTGCGCATTTCCCTTTCGAACCGCTCGGGATTTTCCAGGTAGATGACCGAGTCCAGGATAGTGATCACCGTCGGAATATGAACCTTCTTGGTCTGGTCGATGAGGTCGTTTTCCGTCACCACGCCGATCACCCGTCCGTCTTCGACCACCGGCGCGCCGCTGATTCTGTTGTCGGCAAGCAGGCGGGCCAGCTCACGCACCGTTGTGTTTTTTTCCACGCTGATCACCGTGCCGGTCATGATATCTTTTGCCCTGAGCATACTTTTCCCCCTCTGTTTGATGTTCTGCGGCCAAGTTCCGTCAGCATCCCGGGTACTGCCTCGGCCACTTCCGAGGCCAGGTAGCCGTAGTGTCGCTCTCCGGCCAGTTGATCGGCGGCCGCGCCGTGCACAAAGACCCCCAGGCGGCAGGCATCCCAGGGTGAATAGCCCTGGGCCAGCAGGCCGCCGATGAGACCTGCCAGTACATCTCCCATGCCGCCGCCGGCCATGCCCGCGTTGCCGCTGGAGTTGATCGCCGCCCTGCCGTCCGGCCCGCCGATAACGGTTCCGGCACCTTTGAGAACGCAAAAAAGTCCGGCAACACCGGCCAGACGCGCCACCGCCCCCAGCCGGTCCGCCTGGATCTCTGCACTGCTGCAGCCCAGCAGTCTGGCCATCTCGCCGGGATGAGGAGTGAGAATCCGGGCTGCCGGCGGCTGCTGTTGCAGGAGCTCCGGGGCTGTGGCCAGGATATTGAGGCCGTCGGCATCAATGACCATGGGCAGCTCAACCTCGCGGTAGAGGCTGCGTACCAGCCTGGCGGTCTCCTCGCCGGTGGTCAGGCCGGGGCCGAGAACCAGGGCTGTTTTTCCGGCCAAGGCGGAGGTGATAACACCATGGTCATCGTAACCGGGGGCATGCTGTGAAGCGGGCAGGGTAATGGTCATCGCCTCGCTGAGCGTGGTTTCGAAAATCGGGTTCAGGGTGCGGGGCACGGCCAGGCTCACCAGGCCGGTGCCGCAGCGCAGCGCTCCCCGGGCGCAGAGAATGGCGGCCCCGGTTTTACCGGTGGAGCCGGCAACAACCAGAAGGTGGCCGTGGCTGCCCTTGTGGGAGAGTGGCGATCGCGGTTTCAGCAGCGCGGCCATGGACTGCCGGGTGAGCAGCTCCTTGCCGGGGGTGTCGCCTTCTGCCGCCCGGTTGGGGATGGTAATGTCGATCACCCGTAGTCTGCCGCTGTTTTCCAGGCCGGCCTGCAGAACATGTCCCGGCTTTGCCAGACCATAGGTGGCGGTATAGTCGGCGCGCACGCAGCCGCCGAGAACGCGGCCGTCGTCGCTGCCGATTCCGGAGGCGATATCCACGGCGCAGACCGGTGCCGGCAAGGTTTCCCGCAGCCGGTTGATGAGGGTGATGCAGTGGAGGAAATGGCCGCCGATCTCCCTGGAGAGGCCGGTGCCGAAAAGGGCGTCCACCAGGGCCCAGACCGGTGTCACGCCGTGCAAAGCGGTAATTTCCGCCCGGGCATGGTCGAGCTTTTCCGCTGTATCCGTCACCGAATGCGCCAGGCGCAACCGGCTGACGATCTGGTAGTTGCAGGCGGCATCACCGGTGAGCCGCTGCGGGTCGATCAGGTAGAAGATCTGGACCCGGGCCCCCAGCTGATGCAGGTGGCGGGCCATGACCAGGCCGTCGCCGCCGTTGTTGCCCGGTCCCACAAAGATGACCACCGCTGATCCGGACGGATCTCCCAGCTCCTCCACCAGGAAATCGACGCTGCCGGCCCCGGCATTTTCCATGAGCACGATGCCGGGAATGCCGTATTCCTCAATGGCCTTTCGATCAAGTTCCCGCATTTCCGCGGCTGAGACAAGTTTCATGGTTTTTTTCGTTTTTTTGGGTCAAGGTTTGCGCCTGCGACAACAACCGTCAGTCAAAGAGGCATATAGTATAGCGCCGGATCGGCAAGAATTCCAGGCGGGAAAATGAAAAGCGGGTAACCAGCCGATCGCCGCGGGATTTCCAGGTGGAAAAGCAGGTGATTTTTTGCCTTGTTTCCCGTATGTTGATACAATTTGATAGGGATGTTTACGCCGTAAGAGAAGCGTGGTTGGAAGAATGGGAAGTGGAATTGGACTCTGCTGGTCCGGGCTCATCAGGGGCGCGGAGTGGCGGAGTAAGGCAGCAGAAAGGAGAAGTGAGGGGGGCAAGATGGATCTCGTTGTTTTTGTTCAGGATGCGGCGGGCAGACGCAAGATCGAGGGAATCGGCAGGTATGGCCGCAATCTGCAGGTAACCGCGATTTTCGAGATTTCCCCGACCCTGCCCGAATTTATCGACGAACCGGAGGAGTATATCAGTGATGATTTTTCAGGGGATCTGGTTCTGGATTATCTCCTCCATCCGGACCTGGCCGAGTATCTGGTGCGGCTTTGCAATGAAAAGAAGATTGCCGTTATTTCCCCGGGCAAGAAACTGGCGGGCGCCGCTACACCGTTCACCTGTTGCGGACTGCGGCGGGAGGAGAGGTTCGGGGAATATGGGCTTCAGTTCGGCCTGCCTGAGTATGAAGTCCGGGTGGAAGATGGGGTGATTGCCGCCATAACGGTGCGCCGCGGCGCACCCTGCGGCGCCACGGCCGAGGCCCTGGAGAGTATCATCGGTTGCGGCATCGAAGAGGCCCTTACCACTCTACCCCGGGAGGTGCAGTATCGCTGCGTGGCCGACCCCGGCGGCTTTGATCCGGTCACCGGCAAAAGTCCCGTCCATTTCGCCGGGCACGTCCACCGGGCCGCTCTGAAAAAAGCCCTGACAACCGCACCTGACTGCCGTGACTCCACCCGGCCGCCCGAGCCTTAGTCCGTTATTTTCAGTGCGCGGATATCGCAATTAATTAAATACAGCTCACGAAGGAGTAATCAGCAGGCCACAGAGTGCCGGTTTTTTTGTATAGTATGGAAATGTACGGAAACCGAAATCCGCCTCATTGTTCCAAGACCTCTTCGACGGATTCGGCAGAGAGGATGCGTTCCGACCAGAGCAGCAGCTGATCCCGGTCGGCCTGTTTGATCCTGCTT